>Ga0164294_10001124_pt1 | contig 25189 bp, 50 predicted proteins | sample GEODES005metaG_FD_111479 | JGI IMG/M metagenome (GOLD analysis project Ga0164294, IMG submission 111479) | Oligotrophic lake water microbial communities from Sparkling Lake, Wisconsin, USA - GEODES005 metaG | ecosystem: Environmental > Aquatic > Freshwater > Lake | place: USA: Sparkling Lake...
ACCGGTTTTGAGAAGGTCATCTGGCACATCATGGACGGCGAATTCGTGGTTGATGCCTGTGACCTGAAACGGGACGCCAAGTACTACTGTGACAAGTGGAACGCTGAACAAAACGGTGTACAATAATTAGACGTTATGGTATAATAGATCTATCAACACAAAGGAACTAGCATGAACAAGACAATCGAATCCTCTACCGGTGGCACTACCACTTTCACCTCCACTGGCTTGGTACACAAGGCTGGATCCGGTGCCTACTCTGGCCGGATTGCCGAGCTAGGTATCGAGTGCAAGGTCGTGGATGCTCCTAAACGTGGCCGCGGACGCCCTAAGCTGGTCACCTCGACCAACGGGTTCTATGACTTCTCTGCCTTTCAGACTACTGTCAAGCTGCAGAAGTTCGAAGGTAACGTTCGTATCGTGAAGGCAACTGTATGAGCGCAATGAGTAACCTGCACCAGTCGATCTCAGAGCTTCTGGAGCAGGACTACAACCCTGTGACTATTGCCTACATGCTGGACATTCCTGTAACTTTGGTCTATCAAGTTACAGGAAATTCAGTAACTGAGTTACAGGAAATAGTTGACTAAAACAGTGGCCTATTGGTGTACGGTAATTAGACGTTATGGTATAATAGATCTATCAAAACCAAACAGGATAGATTATGAACTTAGAAATCGGCACCAAGATCCAGTACACATGTGCTCTCGGAACCCTCGTTGGAACCATCTCGAACATCCGAGTTGCTCCTACTGCTCGTAAGGGTTTCCTGAACACCTGGTTGACTCTGGATCTGCCGGTCCAGAAAGGCATCTCTCGTGCTCACAAGACTCAGATCACTGGAGACGACTCCAGCTTGAAGATGTTCAAGGTAGCAGTAGTATACTAAAACAGTATACTATTAGTGTACAATAAATCGTCTATTTGATATAATAGATCTATCAAAACCAAACAAGCAAAGCAAATGAACACTAGCATCTCCTTCGACAAAGTCTCTTCTAAGTTTATCTGTAACATCGATGGCACTACCTTCAAGACTGCCAAGAAAGACTACATCGAGTACATGTACAAGAAAATCACCGGTGTGAAGAAGTCCTTCAACGAAATCACCGGCGACGTCAAGGAAGTCAAGTCTGATCGCTTCTGTATCAACCAGCGTTTCTCCTTTGTCGAGAAGCTCATCAACATGGTTGCTTCTGGTGTACAACCCTCGGCTGTTATCACCGGTCAAGGTGGCCTCGGCAAGACCTACACAGTTACCAAGACTCTGATCAATGCAGGCTACAAAGATGCTTCCACACTGGCTGACTTCCAAGTCGGTCAAGTTGTTCAGCGCTCCAAGTTGTTTGTGACTGTCAAAGGTTACTCTACCGCTAAGGGTTTGTTCCGGACTCTCTTCGAGAACAATGGTTCTGTTATCGTGTTTGATGACTGTGATTCAGTTCTGAAAGATCCAGTTGCTCTGAACCTGCTTAAAGGTGCACTGGATTCCTACGGCAAGCGTATCATCTCTTGGAATGCAGACATGAAGGATGAAGATCTGCCACGTAGCTTTGACTTCACCGGCAAGGTGGTGTTTATCTCTAACAAAGCTCAGAACGACATCGATCAAGCAATCCGCTCACGTAGCATGATGATTGATCTCGCTATGACTCTGGACCAGAAGATCGATCGTATGGACTTCATTGCTAAGTCTGATGAGTTCATGCCTGAATATAGCATGGAAGTCAAGATGGACGCCATGAACCTGATCCGCGAACTGAAGGACGACGCTAAGGAAATCAGCCTTCGCACTCTGATCTCGGTCTCTAAGATCCGTGCCTCTAACAAGGACTGGAAAGACCTGGCTGAATACATGTTGGTTGCATAAAACGGTGTACAGTAATTAGATCTTTTGTTATAATAGATCTAATCAAACAAGGAAACCAAATGAACGAACTAGAAACACTTAAGGCAAAAGCTGCAGCTATCCTGAAATCCTGCGAACACTGGAAGTCGTCTCAGGATGGCTCCTACGAGATGGCACTCCATTACGCAGGATACGATGCACTGCTTAAGCAAATACGGGAATACAAAGAATGAAGCAAGATTACACTATGTACATCTATAAGCGTGACGGTCGGTGCAAAACCGGCGAGCGACTCTATAGTACTACTGTCTGGACTAATCGTGATGAAGCAGGTATGCGGCGTGAAAGCAACGAAGTGTATGACCTGTATCCTGCAACAAAGGGCTGGCGGTTCGAGTATCATCCTACCATGAAAACGGTTAAGAGCCTGATGACTGGCAAGGATGTACAGATTCCCTCCGATACGCCTTGGTGCTGCAATCCAGCTTCTGAAACATATTGGAGCATGTGATAAACGAACTAATTAAAGAATGACTTTCTTCTGGGGATTCCTGGCAGGCTATATAGTGGGAGTACTGTATATGGCGTACCGATCAAATGAAGATTCAAGGACAATGACAGAATGAAACTATTTTTAGACACAGAGTTTAATGGCTTTGGTGGGCGGCTTATGTCTATGGCTCTAGTACCAGAGGACGCCAACCAGCATAGCTTCTATTGTGAGCTAGAGATGAAGGACCAGTTACATCCGTGGGTCAAGGAGAATGTAGTACCGCACATGATTCTGGTACCCTCCACTAGATCACAGTTTCAGGCTAGTTTGTCTTCATACCTTCTGCAGTTTCGAGAGATCACCATCGTCGCTGACTGGCCAGATGACATACGGTACTTCTGCGAGTCACTGATCACTGGTCCTGGAGAACGGATCAGCATGCCAACAGTGATCAAGTTCGAACTAGACCTGAGCATCGAGTACGAATCCGCTGTACCACATAATGCACTCCACGATGCTATTGCTATACGGGAATACTACAGGAAGACTGCATAAAACGGTGTACATTAATTAGACGTTATGGTATAATAGATCTATCAAAACAAGGACAGATCATGATAGTATATTCACTGCTAGGTTTCAACGATTACGAGGGTTCAGATCTGGTGGGCGTGTTCCAGCGGATAGTAGACTTGCAGAAGGTAGTGCAGGAAAGCAAGTGGTACTACGACAACATGGGCTTTGTGGAATCTCGCTTAGGCGAGAAGATAGACGACGTGCTGGGAGTGGTGGAGTATGTGTCCTTCGTGCGGTACAATGGCAAGGTTGTGGAAGTATGAAACTAACATTAGAGCAGAAGGTCCAAGAGATCATGCGTCTGGAGATCGAGATCAGCATGCTGGAGAAGGAGCAAGGTTGCCGTTATGGAGACCTCTTCCCGAAGATCCTGAAGCTGACTCGTAAGCTGCAAAAGATCCGTAATTCTTTGTAATAACGGTGTACATTAATTAGACGTTGTGGTATAATAGATCTATCAAACAAGGAATCAAAATGGACATAGTAAAGAAAGTCATTCCCAGTGTCGGCGAAGCTGGTATCGACACAGAGGCATCTCCTGGCAATGGTAGCTATTACGTGCGCATGTACGATGGCTCCTATGATGCTTGTGGATTTGACACTCTTGAGGAAGCAGTTGCTGAGCTCGAGGACATGGCATACGACTGGGAACTAGATGCTGGCGAGAACTTTGCCGCATAAAACGGTGTACTTTAATTAGAGGCTATGGTATAATAGACTCATGATTAAATACACCTTTGTAATTCTCCTTCCCTATATTTCAGAAACTATTTCTGATCTTTATACTTTCGGATTAGAAATCCTCGAAAATGAATCTGATCTAGAACTTGGATATTTTACGATCCAAGGAAATCCTTCAGACGTTAATGAATTTAAATCTTTTTTAAACGGTTCTAATTTTATATGAATTATTGGACTTTTCAAGAACTTCGTATTGGACGTTTATTCCACGTGAATGGATGTGACTATATGAAACAGTCGACGCGCACAGCACGAATGCTTAGCAACGGACGGACCTTCTACTTCGGTAAGACTGATCGCGTACACACTATTGCGTACTAAAATGACTAAAGAACACAGTGACTATTTAATTTGGCTCCGAGATTCCGGTGTTACAAACATGTGGGGAGCAGCTTCCTATCTGGCATACAAATTTGGCATTTCTCATAAAGAGGCTAGTGCCATTCTGGTCGAATGGATCGAAAGTTTTAAAGGAAAATAAAATGTTAGATAATTTGTTATTGGGCGTGACTATAGTAGCACTGTTGTGCTTTGTCACATTGGCCTTTATGGGTACCACTGTTTCTGCGTGGTATGTAGTGATATTCATTGTTCCTGAGTTGTTCAATCAGGTTATGAAACGTATGTATGATATGACATGAACGATGTAGAAGCACAGGCGCTCTATGACAAGCTAGTGGAATACTATGGTGATAAGCTAGCGAATTTAGAACACTATCCAAAAACCTTTGAATTTCAAGTAAAGATGTATAAGTACTATACACAACCTCGAGAGGCTACCAATGAAAATTGAAGAATACGTCAATAAGCTGGAGGCCATTTCGGATCCAGAACTAGTCGCGGATATTGCTGATTGGAGTACGGAGACTAAACTCTATATGTACCTACATCACATGCAGTTGTCTTATATGATGATGTACTTGGAGAAGCTCAATGACCGCTAGTGGATGGCGTAAACGCCAGATCAGTACCCTGCATGCAGAGATCGACGAGTTCGAGGAAGTCATGTCCGAGCGTATCCTGATCGAGGAAGAGATCGAAATGCTAGAAGCTATGCTCTTCAATGCTTCTGGATACGTCAATGGACAGATGGGTATAGATCTGGACGCTAGCCTAAAGTTGGCACGTGCTAAGTTACAAGAACTTAAATGAATATGCTAGCACTCTTTGGCTTTTTCGTATGCTTGGGTTTAAAGGCTCCATGGTGGGTCTTCGTAATCGGGTTCTTATGTCTCCTGCTGGATAGAGGTATAGTATACTAAAACAGTCAACTACTGGTGTACATTAATTCGTTCTTTTGATATAATAGATCTATCAACACAAGGATACATTATGAAATTTCTTAAAGACCTCTTCCAAGCTTCTGTAATAGCTTTTCTGATCGGCTTCCCTTTCGCGATCTACTTCTATAACATGACACCATGAGCAAGAAACTTCAAATAGACGGTGACGTTGCCGATCGTATCACAGTACTAAATTTAATCGACTATCGTAAGTACCTGAAGGATGAACTAAAGGCTTACAAGAAAGGTGCACACTTGCATAATGATGATGTCGTGGGTAACATTAAGCGTATCGAAGCACTGACGCTTATCATCGGTGATTTTAAAACAGGAGACGAAGGATGATTCAATACTGGCCACAACTCACGTATCTAGCTTTGATCGTTTTCAGTCTTGGTATTACTCTAGAACAACATGGCAAGCCAAAGACTGGCAACGAGAACATCTGGGTTTCTCTGACAGCGTGTGCTCTTACACTATGGTTGCTCTACATGGGAGGATTCTTCAAATGAACGAAGTTAGTTTACATCGTGATGATCTCGAAACAATCTTGCAATTCATGAAGAAGTATCCTGAAGTGGAGTTTGTCACTATCTCGGTCGACTCCTCTTCTGGTATTGGTTCTATCGTAAAGGCCAGTATCAACACTGTAGTCAATAGTGATGCTGTGACTATAACTAAAACAATTATGGACGAATCATCATGGTAAAAAATACAAAACGTCTTATTGAAAAGGCTGGTTTCGTTCTTTGGGGTCCTGAAACTTGGGGTCCCGGTGAGGGCGAGATCGACTGGGCTTGCGACTACAAAGAAGAACTTGAAAAGTACACAAAGCTTCTAATTCGTAAGTGCATAAAGATCGATCGTGAGAATCCAGACGCTGCACCAGGTGATGCCATTGCTGAGCACTTTGGAATTAAGAAATGAAAATGACATCTGCCAATGGTGTAACTGGCTGCCTGCTTCGAGTGGGCTTTGATGAATTTGTATTCCGCGTCTATGAAGATGGCGGAAGCTTCAAAGATTATGACTTGCATCACTCTGATATACAAATGACCATTTGTGATCCTGACGCTACCTTCTACGAAGACGGTGATAGTTTGTCACTAGATCATAATCCTGAAACTCTTGGTATTGAAAAATAAGATTGTACAGCAATTCATCTGTATGGTATAATAAACTCTGAATTATATTATGAAAGAATATATGAAAATTGCTTTAAGTATTTTGTTTCCAGAATTAGAAACAGCTTTTGTTTCTGGTTACACTGTAGACGAACATGGATACATTTGGTCTACCCGACAGGGTACGGCACGTAAGTTGACACTACAGTCGGCTGGTAGTAAGTCTTACACTTGTATTAATAAACCCGATGGTCGTCGATTCGGTAAGGCTATTACTGCGACTTACGCTATCAAGCGATCTGATATTGTTGATCGTCTTGCTAAGCATAATCTTTATAAAGAAAAACCATACTTTCCTGACTTTCAGTTAACAGCAAATGGTTATGTTATTGGTAGTGTCACTCCACAAGGTCTATCATTCTCTATGCATCCAAAGATTCACAAGAGTCTTGCAGATGTTCGAAGCGAAACTGAACGTCTTGCTAAGTCGAATCCAGGTTTGACATTTGTATATCTAGAAATTAAAGCTAACTGTACTGCAGGTGGAGTAACTTGGAACTAATATGCAAGATATTGTTGATAACCTACGCAAGCGAGCCGAAATTCGTCGACAAATCTCTACTAGGAAGTCAGTTCAAGAGGGAAAACCCGATCGTCTCTCTGATTTGCTAGAAGAAGCTGCAAATGCGATTGAAACATTACGTCTTGCGCTTAAAATACACACAAAAGACTAACACAACGGTAAAAATAGGCCTTTTTGGCCTATATGAATCAACAACTTAGACACCTCAAAGTGACGTACGTCCTTGTTCGCTGACAGGATGTATGGATACCTACTTTGAGGTGTTTCATGTCACTCGACACTGCATAAAACGGTGTACATTAATTCGTAATTGATATATAATAGACCCATAACAACAAGAGGTCTACCATGAACTACACGTTGATTACTCGTACCGGTAAAATTTACACTTTTTACGTAAAATCCGTTGCTGAGACCTATCAAGCAGCGTACGGAGGTATCTTAGTGGACAATCATGTGTTGAATGGTGTACAACAAATAGATGTTGTGGTATAATTGATTATGTTTAAGGATCGTGATGAGAAAATTAGCAACAATTCGGAAAATCGACGCACTTACTCCTATCGTTGGAGCTGATGCGATCGAGTGTGCCCACGTTGGTGGATGGAAAGTCGTAGTCAAGAAAGACGAGTTTGCTATCGGTGATCTAGCTGTCTATTGTGAGATCGATTCGTGGATTCCTCATGAGCTAGCACCATTCCTATCAAAGGGAAACTTCCCCCGTGTTTTCAATGATGTCAAAGGTGAACGCCTTCGTACGGTAAAACTGCGCGGCCAAGTTTCTCAAGGCCTATTGCTTAAGCCCGGCGTTATTGACAACGCAGCGCTATGTTATTCTGGAATTCAATTCCCGTGTATTGAAGGATTTGACGTTACTGACTATCTTGGCATCCAAAAGTGGGAACCTGCTCTTGAATTCATGTCTGCAGACGCACAAGGTGCTTTCCCTTCACAAATTCCTAAGACTGATCAAGAACGTATTCAAAATCTGTCTAGCGAACTTGCACAATGGAAGACTGAAGGTCTTACTTGGGAAGTAACTGAAAAGCTCGAAGGTTCTTCAATGACTGCCTACTTAATCGATGGTGAGTTTGGAGTATGTTCTCGTAATCTGAACCTAAAGCCTAACCCAGATGCTACGTTCTGGAAGACCGCTATTGATGCAAAGCTTGAAGAAGCACTGCGCGCTTATGGTAACAACATTGCTCTTCAAGGTGAACTGATCGGTGAAGGTATCCAAGGGAACATCTACAAGATGAAGGGTACTCACTTCTACATCTATGATATCTATGATATTGCAGATGGACGTTACTGGTCACCATACGAACGCAGAATGTTTTGCAAGATGCATCATCTAAACCATGTTCCAGATTTAGTGTATAACATTCAACTAGAAGGTATGGGAACTATGGATGATATCCTAGCGTTTGCCGAAGGTAAGTCTGTAATGGGAACTATTGGATGCGAGCGTGAAGGTCTTGTGTTCAAGTGTAATGAGAAGGAAGTTTCCTTCAAAGCGATCTCTAATCGCTATCTACTAAAGTCTAAGGATTGAAATGAAAGTCTATTTTTCTGGTTATCGTAACCATTGGTTGTCCCCATACACTATTCTCAAAGCTATTTGCTTCTGGGAAAAAGACGACGATGTGTTTTATAACCTTCTCAATGAACCTAACCACAAGTATGAAAAGTGGACTAACCGCTTAATGCCGTTCTGCACTGCTTCGATGAAGTTCTTGGACTTTGTACATCCTAAGATTGAATACGTGAAGATCGATCGTTATGACACATGGAGCATGGATCATACACTTGCACACATTGTATTGCCCATGCTCAAACAATTGAAGGCTAGCAAACATGGAGCACCTTTTACAGATGATGAAGATGTGCCAGAAGAACTAAAGTCTACATCTGCACCAGCTAAAGAAAACGAATGGGATACTGATGGCAATCACTTCAAACGCTGGGATTGGGTTATGGATGAAATGATCTTTGCGTTTGAATGCAAACTAGATGATTCATGGGAAGATGCTTTCCGTGAAGGCGAGATTGATTGGAAGACAGTACCTAGTGCCTGGAATGAAAACGGTAAACCAACATTATATAGCATGGAAGATGGACCTAATCACACATACAAATGTGACTATGATGGAATGAAAGTAGTACAAGAAAGAATTCAAAATGGATTCCGTTTGTTTGGTAAGTACTATCAAGGTCTATGGGATTAATTTTTAATTGGATTAAAGATGACTACAGATCTAATCGTATTCGTTTTTGTGTTGAGCTTATTGCTTGGGCAATTAGTATTGCTTGCGCCATTACTATGGCAGCCACTGTCCCCGATCCTCCGCTTTTGCTTCTATATCCTATTTGGATTAGTGGGTGCGTCTTGTATAGTTGGGCTGCTTATTCTAGGCAATCTTTTGGCATGTTGGCTAACTACCTATTGTTAGTCAGTATTGATATTGTTGGATTAGTGAGAATGTTATGAATGAATGTGTGATTTACGACTTTGAAACATTAAGTCAAGATACTCAAAGAGGAGTAGTGACATCATTTGCGCTATTGTCATTTAGCGAGAAGCGTTACATTAGTAACCCATACACTTATGAAGAACTGGTAGAAAGTTGTGCTTACATTAAGTTTGATGTTGAAGAACAAGTGCGTTCATTTAAACGCATAATGAGTAAGGAGACCATCGATTGGTGGGCCTCTCAAGGCGATGAAGCTAAGAAGCAAATCACTCCTTCGTCTGAAGATGTCTCTATTAAAGAACTTCATTCATTCCTATGCGACAACATTGATCTAAAGAATCATAAGAAGGCTTACACTCGTGGTAACACTTTTGATCCTATCTTCCTTGATAGTGTGTTGAAGGAATGTAACTTCTATAATCCCATGCACTGGCGTACGATTCGTGACACTCGCTCTATGATTGAAGGTATGTCCTTTGGCATGGATCTTATGAATGATTTTATGCCAGGTGATTTAGAAAAGAAGTTTGTAAAACATGATCCGTGCCATGACATTGCTATGGATGTTATGCGTATGCAACTTTTAGCCCAAGCGATTGGTGTACAATAATTCGTATATGTGATATAATTAACTATGAAAATAGCTCTTGCCTCTGACGTCCACCTTGAGTTTGGTCAACTCGAAATCGAAAACACCGAGAATGCCGATGTGCTTATTCTATCTGGTGACATCTGTGTTGCTAAAGATTTAAATGATCGCGCAGATGTTAACATCCTCGGCGAATCGCATAAGTCTAATAGATACCACGTGTTCTTTCAGCGTTGTGCTGAAGAATTTAAGCATGTGATCTACATTGCTGGTAACCACGAACACTATCATGGTGACTACGCTAAGTCAATTCCACGTATTCGTGAGAAGCTTTCTTACTTGCCTAACATTCACTTCCTCGATAAAGAGTTTGTGACCTTTGATGACGTGACTTTTATTGGTGGAACTCTTTGGACAGACATGAACAAAGAAGATCCAAACACTTTGTACTCTATCAAAGGTTATATGAATGACTATCGCATCATTGAAAATAGCAATGAGTTGGTACATTACAAGACTCCTGTTTATGGCATCAATGAAGATGGTTCCAATGATTGGACTACTATAGTAAGTCAAGAATTTCATACACGTAATGCTAAGTTTACGCCAGAGGATTCTGTGAAGGATCACAAGGCGCTGTTAAAATTCATTGATGAGACTATCGCTGATAAGCAAGAAAAGTTTGTGGTCGTAGGTCACCACTCTCCTTCGAAGCTTTCAACTAAGCCCCAGTACGAAAAAGACGTGATGGTCAATGGCGCTTACTCTTCTGATTTGTCGGACTTCATTCTTGATCGTCCACAAATCAAAGCTTGGACACATGGTCATACTCATCATAAGTTTGACTATATGATTGGCTCTACTCGTATCATTTGCAATCCACGCGGTTACATTGATTACGAACCAGATGCTGAGTTTTTTGAACTACAATACTTTGAGGTATAATATGACTATAGTGACTCTTGAAGAAGATAAGGACGGCAATCTAATTCTTCCTATCTCCGATGAAATGATGGCGGAGTTAGGATGGAAAATTGGCGATACTATTAACTGGAATGACAATAAAGATGGGACTTGGACTATGAGTAAAAGTGAAACTGAATTAGTGTTGGTAGAATGCGTATCGACATTTCGTATGCGATATGTAGTAGAAGTACCTAAGGGTAAAACTGAATGGTCTCTTGATACAGTGACTATGAATGAAGCCGATGAGTTCTCGCAAGAACACCTTGGCGAACAAATCGTATCTCATCGTGTTGTAAGTGAAGATGAAGTGATTGCTCTATGTGATGTAGATAATGATTACTGTAGCACATGGACTCGTGAGAAGAAACTTGAAACTTTTGTAACTGAATGGAAAAAAGAAAATGAATAAATTTACATTTCATTGTGACCAAAATGGTCTTGAGAATACTATGACATTTGAGTGCGAGACTTGGGATGTTGCTGTTGAGAACTTTGAACTATTTCTTCGCGGAATAGGATACGTCTTTAATAAAGACGCAACTCTACAGATAGTAGAACCAGAAGAAGAAAGCATTCATTCGCCATTTTACTTCGACACTAATCGGAATCGCTGATTGTACATTAATTCGTATTTGTGTTATAATTAATTATGAAAATATATCTTGACATGGATGGAGTTCTAGCGAACTTCGATAAACAATACGAATTACTTTTCGGAACACGACCAGTTGACGTTTCTAAACGTACTAAGCACTTTCACGAAAACTGGGATGCATTTGTTCTTGGTGAAAACTTCACCAAGTTAGAGTTGTTTCCAGGTGCTGAAAAACTTTTGGCATACGTTAAATCACTCGGAGTACCAGTTGAGATCTTAAGTTCTTCTGGTGGATCTAAATGGCATCAGCAAGTGACTGCGCAAAAACATCAATGGTTGCGTGATCGTGGTATTGAACACTATCCGAACATTGTTCCGGGTGGTCATAAGAAAGCTGAATTTGCTGGACCATGGAATATTCTTGTTGATGATACTTTGCGCGTAGTGGAAAACTATCGCAAAGCCGGAGGTACTGCTATTCTGCATACAGATGTAGATAAGACTATCGCTGAACTTAGTAAACTTAATTTAGAATATCAAGGTGGACAATAGTGAATCCAAATATGCCCGTTCCGTTGACGACTATGTCAATTCCGCTGTCACCGCTGTATGTTCCTACACCTGTATCATATCAATTCCAAGTGATTGAATTTGTTACTGACAATAAGATTATGAAGGTTGAATTACAAGTTCAAACAACTACACATAAAGCAGATGGTAGCATAGATCACAGTTCTGGATTTGTTGCAATCCCTCGTATCCAATTGCCTTTTGTTGAATACTCAAAATGAATATCTTCTATCTTCACCGTGATCCAAAGCAGTGTGCTCAAATGCACAATGATAAGCATGTTGTCAAAATGATACTCGAATATGCTCAATTACTTTCGACTGCGCATCGTATTCTTGATGGTACATTGATAGAAGGCATTTCAAAGTCAGGGCGTAAAGCAAAACGCTATCAACTTCCTGACGCGCGCGATGGTATTCTATATACTGCAACACACTCGAATCATCCTAGTGCTATTTGGGCTCGAGGAAGTGAATCAAACTATCGTTGGCTGTTTTCGCTATGGATTCAACTCATGGACGAATACACTTATCGTTATGGCAAAGTTCATGCATCGTCTCGTCTAATTGAATCGCTCAACAAAGATCCGGTCAATGTTAAACGTAATGTTGACTTTGTTGAACCAACGCCAGCTATGCCTGATCACTACAAGGTTCCAGGTAACTCTATTCAATCATATCATAACTATTATGTTGGTGATAAGCGTGAAATGTCTCGTTGGACTAACCGCGAAATGCCTTTATGGTTCGCAGATAGTATAAATATATTGTACGACGATGCACTTTACATGTTTAATAATGTAAAACGTGGTCGTATTATATCAATGCCGATGAGTCAATATAATGCCAACATATAATTTTTACGATAAAACCACCTCTCTTGAATTTGAAAAATTCATGTCAATCTCAGCCCGAGATAATTATCTCATAGAAAATCCAAATGTAGAAGCCAGAATGAGTGGTGCACCTATGGTGTGTGATCCTGTTCGCGTTGGTGCTACAAAGAAGGATACAGGCTTTAAAGAAGTCTTACAAAAGATTCATGAAAAAACACCGGGGAGTATGATGCATCGAAATAATTCTTGGTAAGTTGTCTCACTTTTATTATGTACTTATTGATTGTTCAACTAAATTAGGAGTACTATGGCTACAAAACCTGCGAGCAAAAGAACACCGGTCCAAAGAAGAGAAGATTCTCAGAATGATCAAGAGTTTGCCACAAGACATCAGCCAGTCGTAAGCAATTCGCTTAAGATAAAATTAGATCATTTAAAAACTTTTGATGCACTTACTGTAAATCAAAAGAAATTCTTTGATGCATATAAAAGTGGATCATATGCATTTATGTTAATGGGAAGTCCTGGAACTGGTAAAAGTTTCATTTCACTCTATCATGCAATTGCAGATGTATTAGTTAAGGATACTCCTTATAAAAAAGTTGTTATCGTACGCAGTTCCGTTTCAACACGTGATTCTGGTTTCTTGCCAGGATCGCTTGATGATAAGATGTCAATTTATGAAGAACCATATAAGCAAATTTGTTCTGACCTATTTGGTCGTTCTGATGCTTATGATAGATTGAAAGAACAGGGTTACATTGAATTCCTAAGCACAAGTTACCTACGTGGAACTACATTTAATGATGCCATCATTTTCTTTGATGAAATTCAAAATGCTAATTGGTCTGAAATGAAAACTGTTATTGGCCGTACTGGTACACGTTCTAAAGTGATTTTATCAGGTGACTATTCACAGAATGACTTAACTAAGTCTAGTCGTGATCAGTCTGGGTTTAAAGAATTACACAGCGTTGTCGAACGAATGGACGAGTTCGACATCATTAATTTTACAACAGATGATATTGTTCGTTCTTCGTTTACTAAGAACTTCATCATCGCATGCGAAGCATTGGATCTATAATGACAATTACATTACAACAATTAAAACAGTGTTTGCCTCATAACAAAAATCCTCAAGAACTTCTTGAGGCATTGTTAGTTGTATTACCGAAATACGAAATTAATTCAGTTGAACGCATTGCTGCTTTTCTAGCGCAATGTGGTCACGAATCTATGGACTTTACAGTACTTCGTGAAAATTTAAACTATGGTGCTGCTGGTCTTAAGACTACATTTAGCAAATATTTTAAAAGCGATGATGTCGCATTACAATATCAACGTAAACCAGAAAAGATTGCTAACCGCGTTTATGCAAATAGAATGGGAAATAGCACTGAAGAATCAGGTGATGGCTATAAGTATCGCGGCCGTGGTGCTATTCAACTAACTGGTCATGATAATTACGCAGCATTTGCAACATCAATTGGAAAATCAATTGATGAAACTATAGCATATTGTGAAACTCTCGAAGGTGCTATTGAATCTGCTTGCTGGTTCTGGTCAAAGGCTAAGTGTAATATTATAGCAGACTCTAAAGATATGCTTGCATTGACTAAGAAGATTAATGGTGGTACTAATGGTTTAGCAGAACGAACTTCGCACTTCAATAGTAATCTAAAAATACTTGCTTAAAGAAAATGAAATATAGATCAATCTTTATAAGTGATGTGCATCTAGGCACTAGAGATTGTAAGGCAGAACAATTAAACAATTTCCTTAAACATAATACTTGTGAAACTCTATATCTTATTGGAGATATCATCGATGCTTGGAGAATACAACAGAATAAATGGCGTTGGAAACAAAGTCACACAAATGTAGTACGTAGAGTATTAGGCCATGCTAAGCGTGGCACTCGTGTCGTTTATATTGCAGGAAATCATGATGAATTTTTACGACCAATGATTCCTTATGGATTTAGTTTCGGATTAGTAGAAATTCATAATCAAATAGAACACATAGGTGCAGATGGTAAACACTATCTTGTTGTGCATGGTGATTTATTTGATGGTATAACACGATTAGCTCCGTGGTTGTCATTTTTAGGAGATAGAGCATATGATGTTATTTTATCGCTCAATAGTAAATTCAATTGGATACGTCATCGCTTTGGTTTTGGGTACTTTAGTCTTAGTCAATATCTTAAAAGAAGAGTAAAGAAAGCTGTAGATTTTATATTTTATTTTGAAAAGAATCTTGCTTCTTATTGTAAGAAGCGTGGATTTGATGGTGTAATATGTGGTCATATACATCACGCTGAAATAAAATATATTGATGGTGTTGCATATATGAATGACGGCGATTGGGTTGAATCATGTACTGCTTTAGTTGAACATTATGATGGTCGCTGGGAAATTGTAACATGGACACAGGAGAATGATAATGAAAATTCAAAAAATAGTAAAGAAAATGCATAAAGCCTGCATCAATCATGATAAAGTTAAAGAAAAGAAAATGTGGCTGAAGGCATTAAAGAAATCATTTAAGCATAAAAATACTCATCTTATTAGATGAGTTATGGTATCTATGAAATTTATTTCTGATATTGACATACTAGATAATATAGATTCTTCTGATCTTTGGGTTATAGATAAATTTATTCTAGCAAAAAGACTAGGTTATTATTGCGGACCGGCAGGAGTGATGCCTAAAGTTTCTGACAAATACATTGTCAGACCATGTGTAAATCTGCGAATGATGTCTAAAGGAGCTAGCTTTATGTATTTGGAATCGGATACAGATATAATTCCTGATGGATACTTCTGGTGTGAAATATTTCAAGGCCGTCATAGAAGTTTTGATTTTCATTATGGAAAACAAGTCTTAGCGGTTGAAGGCTTTAGGAATGATCTAAATCGATTAGATAGATTTAGCCAATGGAATAAAATTAATGATGTATTCGTAATGCCTAACGTATTACAAGAAATAGCGAATAGGTATGAGTGGTTTAATATTGAAACTGTTGGTGATAATATAATAGAAGCACACTTTAGATATAATGATGATTTTGCAAATCATGATTCTGAAACAATAATTCCAATTTGGAAAGAAAACTTCTACGATAGTCCGGTTGGCGATAGATTAGGATTTTTATTAAAATGATACTAAGTGATAAAATTACAATAGTAGTTCCTTGCAAGAATGAGGAAAATTATATTTTGCATTTATTGCATCATCTAAAAAAACAAAACATCGGTGACACAAGAATTATTATTGCCGATTGCTCTACTGATGACACTAGAAAAATTATAGAGTTTTATAGAGACGTTTTAAAGATGAATGTTGAGATTATTGATGGCGGTCCAGTTTCTATTGCAAAAAACAATGGTGCTAAGCTTGTCACTACTCCATATATTTTATTCATTGATAGTGATGTAAGATTCTTTTGTGATACGGTTATATCTGATTGCGTAACTGAAATGGATTCTAATAATTTAGATCTAATTGGAATATACGCAAAATGCTATGATGATGACATTCGAGCACAGATTGGTTTTATGTTGTTTAATTTTGTGAATAGCATTATGAAATACAAAGTGCCATTCGCTGTTGGCGCATTTATGTTAACTAGGCGTGATAAATTTGAACAACTCGGCGGATTCGCTGAAAAGTATGCAGTGAGCGAAGATTTCTTTTTATCAAAACGATACGATGTAAAAAAGTTCAAACTAGTGAATCACTATTTTGGACAAGACAGTAGAAGGTTTGAGATAATGGGATACTTTGGCATGGCGTGGTATCTTATAAAAAATTTCTGGAACAGAAATAACGAAAATTATTGGGATACAATAGATTACTCGAAATATTGGAAATGAAAACACATATACATCATGACATCGCTAAGCTTCAACGAATTGACGGACCCAACGGGAGAGTATACGAAACGCCTAATGGTAAAGCGTATCCTTCCGTTACCGCAGTTACCGGACTCCACGGCAAAGCAGAAATCATTGCTTGGAGAAAAAGAATTGGCGAAGAAGAAGCGAATAGAATCTCAAAACGAGCAACAACTCGAGGAACTCGTGTACACTCGCTTTGCGAAGATTATCTAAACAATAAGGAAGTTGTGGTCGACATGTTTGACCAGCATACCTTCAAATCTATAAAGTCTTCACTAGATCGTATTGACAATATTCATTGTCTTGAAACACAACTCTATTCTGATCACTTGCGTGTAGCAGGCACTGTAGATTGTATTGCAGAATGGGATGGAAGAATATCAGTCATTGATTTTAAAACTTCATCAAGAGTAAAAACACGTGATGAAATTCATAGTTACTTTCAACAGTGTGCTGCGTATGCAGTAATGTTTGAAGAGCGAACTGGAATTCCAGTGAGTAGATTAGTTATCCTCATGTCTGTTGATGGAGAGAATGAAGCATCTATCTTTATTGAAAAGCGAGATGATTGGATTGGAGAGTTTGTTGAAGCTCGTGAAGACTACTTCAAACTTAAAGGAAATTGATTGTACTTCAATTCATAGTTGTGGTATAATAAACTAATTGTTGTAATGCCCAAGAAAGTGAATATGAATAAATTGCATATGCTAATAAAAGAAGGAGTTACTTACAGTCTTGTTCCTACTATTGGTGGAACTTGTTTGGTTCCATTGTTTTATAAACATATAGCTGAGTTGATGGAAGCAGGACATTGTACTTTCCATACTTTTGAAGCAGTTACATGCAACACTTCTGCAATTATTGCAGAAATAGATAATAAAATAGTAGGTTTTGATTTCTTTGATCATGATAAAGCAAAAAGAGTAGCGTTTGATTTTTTTGTTTATGTCGATCCCGATTATAGACGAAGAGGTATATTTACAGAGATAGAAAATTGTCTGTACGTACTATACGCAAAAGCCAATAATATTAATTATATTAAATCACTTGTATCAATTAACAATGAAACATCTATACAAGCTTCTAAAAAACTAGGTTTTGAGTTGTTTATTTCTGAGCACTCGCCTGGATACTATGAATGCATACATTCAACACAATAGATAAACAATTGAACGATAAATAAAAATCATGATTATAGTTGTATGAAGTAAATCAAAAATGGTTCTGGACAGGGGTGCAAATCCCCTCACCTCCACCATAAGGAAATTTGATGAAATCAGAAAAAGTAAAACAGTATTTTGTTGTAGTAGACAAAGACGATACAATAAAAAGGGTGTGTTGGGCACCTTTACTTTGGGATATTCCTAATATGGGATATCGGTTTACAGGTTTCACAGGATTCAATTGTCGGATTCCAAAGTTTCTTTATGTTGGGGGTGTACTCAGTATTCGACAGGGCAACAAGTAGATGCATGGACAACTCGACATATCTCGTCGTTAACAGTAAAACAAAGTAAACGCAAACGACTCACAGTTCGCATTAGCAGCCTAAACACTGCTTAGGGTTTCGGTAGGTTTCCTCGTAACAGAATAACCTACCATTTTTGTAAACACACACTCACACACAAGGAGAAATCTTATGAGTAAAACACCTTTTGAAATCCGTATGAACCTTTTGGAAATGGCAAAGGACTTGGTTATGCAAGACTTTTACATTAAGAAAGATATGTTAATGGAACAGTGGCACCGTAGTACAGAAATCGATAAATCGCTTCCTGTACCAACACTGGGTGCATATCCAACAGAAACGGATATTATTGCAAAAGCAAAAGCACTTAATGCTTTCGTTTCTAACGAATAATCATTAAAAGGGTTTCGGTAGGTTTCCTCGTAACAGAATAACCTACCATTTTTATTAACTTGGAGAATTTATGAAGAAATTAGTTATTGCCACAATGTTGGCTACTGTTGGTTTGATGGCATCTGCAGCTGAGGTTGGAGTATCTGGCATTCGCGACATCACAGCAAATAAAGACGGAGTTAGCGTAACTGCTTCTGTTGGTTCATTTGCAGGATTCACTCCTCAACTAAGTGTATCTCGTATTGATACTGTCTACACTCGCTATGCAGTTGGCACTCAATACGCTATCACTAAAGTTGGACCAGTTGCTTTAGCAGTAACTGCTTCTGGCGTGTATCAAGACTCAGCCAATGGAAATGATGGATTTGGCGTAACTGCCGGAGTAAAAGCAGCAGTTGCTTTGAATAAAAACATTGATGTTGTTGTTGGAGCAGGACGCTTCGTTGGCCAAGACAGTATTAATGGATCTAATGGTAATGTTACATCTGTTGGATTGAACGTAAAGTTCTAAAAATAGTATAAATACTAACCAAGGGCTCCTTTGTGGAGCCTTTGTTTTCTGCCCAAACTAAAAGGCTTATTGGCAAAAGCCTTCCTGGGAATGTAGAGGTAACTCTAACAACTAAGGAGAAATAATGCAAAAAGTATTATTCGCGTTTGCACTAGTATTCGCACTATTTGTACTACAATATAATGCATCACACTATGAACCAACTAAAGTATCATTAAATCTTCCAAGATACGAAGAACTTACTAAAGATCAAAAAACAGAAGTTGATTGTCTTACTCAAAACATTTATCGTGAAGCTGGCATCGAACCAGAATCTGGAATGATAGCTGTTGGATTAGTAACAATGAATAGAGTTAAAACTGTAGGTTTTCCAGAGACGGTGTGTAAAGTCGTTAAGCAAAAGACAAAGCACGTCTGCCAGTTCTCTTGGACTTGTATTAAGAAACTACCACGCATTGATCAACAGATATATAGTTATAGCAGAAGTCTTGCAATCATGATTTTCTTCAATCACCGTATTATCGATGATCCGACATTTGGCGCGTTATTTTATCATGCTGATTATGTTCGCCCTCGATGGACTAAGTTTGAAGTCACCACTAAAATTGGAAGACATATTTTTTATAAACCAATCGGAGAAGCGTAATGGACATTTTAGAAATGATGAAGTCAAAAGCACATTCTAATGGATATTTTCCAAGTAAACCTGTTGCTCAAGTTCATGAGTTTTATCTCACTGGAACAATTGAAGAACCTGAGAATTATTTAGAATGGTTTGACACGATTCGTCATGCCGGAGAACATGATCTCGTTAAGATATACATCAATAGTTATGGTGGTGATCTATTCACTGCAATACAATTTATGCGTGTTTTAGCAGATACTGAAGCTACAGTCGTGTGTTCCGTTGAAGGTGCGTGTATGTCTGCCGCCACAATGATCTTTATGTGTGCTGATCAATTTGAAGTAACTCCTCACTCAGTGTTTATGTTTCACAATTATTCAGGTGGAGCTATCGGCAAAGGCGGAGAAATGATCGATCAACTATTGCATGAACGCAAGTGGTCCGAGCGTCTTATGAACGAAGTTTACAAAGACTTTATGACAGAAGCCGAGATTAAAGCAATGCTTGAGAATAAAGATATGTGGATGGACGGTGAAGATGTAGTAGTCCGTATGAATACTAAAATTGCTAGACTTCAACAAGCACTTGAGGAAGTTGCTACTCCTCCAAAGAAACGAGTTGCTAAAAAACCAGTCGTAAAGAAAACACCGATTAAAAGAAAGCCTGTACAATAAATCGTACTTATGGTATAATAAATCATCTGGCGTTAGTACAACGGATAGTACAGGGGATTTCTACTCCCTAGATGGCGGTTCGATTCCGTCACGCCGGACCCTTCAGTCAAAGTCAAGACTCGAACTATTATAAATAGAACATAGGAGAAAATCTATGTTCTACACAATTTATAAAATTTCAAACAAGATAGATGGCAAGATATACATTGGATCGCATAAGACCAAAAATCTAGATGACAATTACATGGGTTCAGGCAAGTATCTTAAGTACGCTCAAGAAAAACATGGTATAGAAAACTTTACCAAAGAAATCTTATTTGTATTTGATACTCCTGAAGAAATGTATCTTAAAGAAAAAGAATTAGTAAATGAAGAATTCATAGTTACACACAATACATATAACTTAAAAATTGGTGGTTTTGGAGGATTTGATTATATAAACTCAAAGGGATTTATTAGAAATAGCAGTCATTTTGATGTTAATAACATGCAATCTTCTATAGGTGGTCGCAATTCTTTTTTACAAAATAAAGGAATTCATTCTATAGAATCTAAAGAAAAAGCTCAACGTAATATAAAAGAACAATTTCCGCTTGGAACTTTTTACGGTAAGACTCATTCTGAAGATGCTAAAAAATCCATTGGACTAAAAAATAGTAAACATCAAAGTCAAAATAATAGTCAATTGGGAACAATGTGGATTACAAATGATATTGAAACTATTAAAATAAAAAATACTTCACCTATACCTGACGGGTGGAGAAAAGGCAGAAAATTAATTAACTAATTAGGAATATATTATGGCATATATAAGTGTTGATATCGAACTAGAAGAATTTGATGATGATGAACTCATTAAAGAAGTCAAATCCCGTGGCTTTCAAGTCGTTGAAGACAACTCTACAAGCATTGACGAAGACCTTGAACAGATCTACCTTCTACGCAGGCGCGGCCTCCCGTATGATCACCTGATGGACGCCTACATCTATAAAGTGTTAGGCAAAGTCATTTAAACCTGTACATTAAATCACACTTGTGGTATAATAGGTCTATGGCAAATATACACTTCCAACAAAAAATCGCTTCCGACGAACTTCGGGATACCATCTTCTTTGTTACCGGCAATCGAGCAGGCAAAGAAAAAGCCAAAGACTTTCTTACACTTCGAGTTCCAAACCTTGAAGTTAAGATTGCTAACTTTAAAAACATTACTGTAAATGGCGACAAGTGCCGTTCAGTCTATGAGGCAAAACTTGTCATCATGGAAATGCTATGATCTATACATCAATTCCAAAACGAAAACCAAAGAAACTTAATGCTGCACAACGTCAGTTGCAAGCAGAGTGGGAAGACATTAAGAAAAAGCATGCTCCTAAGAAAGCATTAATGCGCGCTGATACTTCTTTTAGTTACTCACTGCCTCCACCTCCCGGTCGTTCTACTTCTCATCATATTCCTAGTCGCAGCACTGGTGAAGGTATTGCGTCATCTAAACCAACTATGCAATATACTGGTGATAAGATGCTTGGTATTGGCACACTACATAAATCTAATGCGGTGCCAGTCTTCAGCAATAACGAAGCAAAAGAAATGGCGCGCATGCGCCGTGGTTGATTGTACATTTAATCCTAACTATAATATAATACAGTATGAACCGCAAACAAATTGAATCTAATCTTTCAGAAGCTTATCTATACAACCAACCACAAAAGATTGAAGAAATCTACATGGAGTTGATTAACACTAAGGGAAAGCTTGATCGATGGTTTACAAAATACATCGACATGTTTGATGAAAAAATGAATTCACTTCCCACTAGTCATCCTATTTGGAAACTGTATAACACAAAGTTTGATCAGTATAGTGACATCAACCAAACTATTAAGACTGCCGAATACTACATGAAGAAAGCTTAATATGTTCAAAGGTGCATCTGCATTTTCTCTTCACATTGAAGAGATTGTAAAAAAGTCTAGAGTATCACACATGGACGCTGTCCTAAAATATTGTGCTGATAATTTTCTAGAACCAGACGACATTAAAAGTCTCGTAAATAAACCACTCAAAGATAAGATTGAACGCGATATGCGTGAAGCTAATCTTCTTCCTAAACAAGCAATGTTGGACGTATAATGAGCACTGAACAAGACAAACTTAAGCATAGTAAACGCATTCATCAAGATGAAGTTAAGATTGCGAAGAATGTAAGTGTTGCTAAAGCGTATGGAATTCCAGTAAAGAATGGTGAGGAACATCGTTTGCATAAAGTCAATGGAATTACATGTGGTAACCCAAAGTGTATCATGTGTATGAATCCACGCAAATCATTTAAAGAACTTACTATGCAAGAGAAGAAATTTATTCAAACGGAAAAATGGAATGAAGACACCGAACCCAACCTGTGAACTTGATTGTAGATTCACCACCTCTTTTGGTATGACTACCGCTATGTATTATACTCCAGTCTACGATAAGCATGGAGTGAATGTGAATCCAGATATGAACATTACTTCAACGACTGTCAATTGTTTAGTTTGCGGTAAGTCATGGAATAGTTCTACTCAAAATGGTGTAACAACCTTTAATGAAATATTGTGATTGAAGCTTTCGCAACATATAAATACTTCATGGCAATTAAGTTGCATTTCACAACTGATCGTTATGATGTATTTCAAGCAAATGGAAAAGTATCTGGATCGCGTACTGCATTTGAAAAGCGCAACGATAGATTCTTATTTGACAAGATTGGACGTAAGTTCGATCAACCGCGTGATCTAATTGATTACTTTGTCGCTAATTTTGCTTATGGTAACAAGAGTGTAATCTATTCAAGTGAATCGACAGACTATCATGAAGTGTGGACTAAACGAAAAGAATCGCGTACTCATATGTTTAAGACGCAAATGTCTGGCATTCAACAGCATTTAGAAAAGAATAATCTCAAGTATGAAGATTTATTTCGTATAGATAATAATGTACCAGAACTTTTGAGTTTATATGTCGGTGGACATGTACATTTAGAAACTATGGTTATCTTAGACGAATTTGAAAACTTTCTCCCGCAATGGGAACCACTCGTTATGCTTTGGGGCGATCAACTCCGTATCATTAATAAGACAAAAAAGTTTGTCAAGTTCGATAAAACTAAGATACAATTAATCTATCAACAATATAAAGAATCATTTGCAGAACTTTAACATGGGCCGTACACTACAAAATTATGATGATCGTGATGATGATCGTCGAGCAGTAAAAAATAAATTTACTAAACCAGCAAAACATACAAGAAATATCCCTGGAAGTGGGATGCGCGTTATAAATAAATGGTCAGAGGAATTAGATGACTTAGACATCGATGATGACTTTGACAATAACGCAAAATACTTCGCAAATCGTAAATAAATCGTACATAAGGAAATATAATGGACATCAATACACTTCGCAAAATGCGCAATACAGACTTCGGTAAAATCTCTACTGAGTTCAACAAGATCGCTAATCCTCAAAGCGAATCAAAGTCTTATCAAGACGACCGCTTCTGGAAACTAGAAGCGGACAAAGCCGGTAATGCTACCGCAACTATTCGATTCCTCCCACGTGCTGAAGGCGACGAACTCCCTTGGGTTCGAGTGTTCAACCACGGGTTTCAAGGACCTACTGGTAAGTGGTATATCGAAAACTCTCTTACGACAATTGGCGAGAACGATCCAGTTGGCGAGTTGAATTCTCGTCTATGGAATACTGGCAATGATGCTGATAAAGAAGTCGCTCGTAAACAAAAGCGTCGTCTACAGTATATTGCTAACGTATTAGTCGTATCCGATCCTAAGCATCCAGAGAATGAAGGACAAGTTCGCTTGTTTAAATTCGGTAAGAAAATCTTTGACAAGATCATGGATAAAGCACGTCCTACCTTTGAGGACGAAACTCCAGTCAACGTGTTTGACTTGTGGGAAGGCGCTGATTTTAAACTTCGTCAACGTAAAGTTGAAGGTTATCCTAACTACGATCAGTCAGTGTTCATGGCACCAGCTCCAGTTGCTGAAGACGAAGATGCTATTCTTACTATCGTAAACTCTCAACATAAGTTGGCTGAGTTTATTGATAAGAAGAACTTTAAGACCTATGAAGAACTATCGCGCAAGTTAGTGTCTGTTTTAAATAGTGAAATGACTACTCCAACTGCAGCTAGCATGGGATCAACTGAGGATGAAGACGATGGTTATACACCACCAGTTCGTCAAACTGCAAAACCTGCAGTGAAGATCTCTAAGCCATCCGATGATGGTGACGACGACGAAGCAATGAGTTACTTCAAGAAGATCGCACAGGAAGATTAAACTTCCTCGTAAGTGAGGATAGTTAGGGAGGCTTCGGCCTCCCTTTTTGTTACATTACTACAGAGTGTCTAGCCATATATCGATTAAGCCCAGAATCATCATTGCGAATAGGAGTTGGCATAGTGATATTCTGCTTAGATGTACTGTTATTAGTCGTCGGAGCGCTGACAATGATTGGAGCAGTTGACGCTGGTTTGCCAGCAGTTTCTACGTTTGAAGCTGATTTATTGTATACAGCTTTGCCAGTAGAAACAGGTGGCTTTTCAACTTTAACTAGATCAACTGCTTTTGCAAATCCAGTATCAACTTTTAGTTTTTCGAAAAACCCAAGTTTCTGATAAGCTTCATCTTCTTTAATAATTTCTTTGATTTTATCAGAGCCTGCGCCTGCAGCAGATGCTTTCTTAATTTGATTAAATCCACCTTTTGTTAATGGCGCGTCATACTTAAGATTATTTAGATCATCTTCATTCGTATAAGATGCTTTGCCAGTTTTAGGATCAAACTTAGCCATAGTAGTACTATATTTCGTACTAACTTTCCCATCTTTATCTATAGATTCTTTTGATTCCTTATTTAAAACTCTAGTTTTATCGTC
>Ga0164294_10001125_pt1 | contig 25184 bp, 26 predicted proteins | sample GEODES005metaG_FD_111479 | JGI IMG/M metagenome (GOLD analysis project Ga0164294, IMG submission 111479) | Oligotrophic lake water microbial communities from Sparkling Lake, Wisconsin, USA - GEODES005 metaG | ecosystem: Environmental > Aquatic > Freshwater > Lake | place: USA: Sparkling Lake...
GATGCTGGTGATGTTCTTACTCCAGACCTGATTGGCCCGCACCATGGGCACGCCACGCACAAGTAAGGTGTAGACCTTGTGCTGGGGGTGCGCCGCGCTTGTGTTCGGCCCTGGCGCCATTCCTGCCAAGCACATGCAGCGCATGAAGAGCTGTACCCGCTTGTGGTTGACCCAGTCCCCGCAGCGCCCTGAATACACCGCCATCTTGCGGCTGCTGCCGTAGAACGGATGCAGGGTGTATTCCTCGTTGATCAGGCATTTAAGCACTTCGTCAACCTCGACGAACGCCTCCGGCTTGCGCTAAATGTAGACCGTCGTGCGCGAGACGCCAACCAGCACACATTGGCGCTTTTGCGTGACATCGGCATGGGCGCCGATCCAGCCATGCCGAATCATGGCAGGCTGATCCCGGACTTTTTTTTGAGCCAGTCCAACACCATCTTTAATCGCCCGATCTCACCTTACAGCCTGTCGGGCGCACTCTCGGCTGGTACGGGTTGAGGCCCACGCATGCCTTCAAAAAGATTTTTAGCCTGGGCTTTGATCTCCCGCTTCCATTGACCGACCTGTATCGGATGGACACCATGCTCCAGGGCAATATGATTGATGGTCTTCATTCCACCTAACGCCTCCCGCCCCACCTTGGCTGTCAACTCCGGTAGGTGAACTCGGCGCTTTTTGGATTCAGTCATTGGTAACCCGTTTCTTTAGTCAGTGTCCCACTTAAACACCTGTTCTAAATTCGGGGTCATTTCAAACCCAGGGCGATTCAATATTTGTTTCTCTGAGGCATACTCGAGTCATGCAAAATGACGAAGGCCAATCATCGCAACCTATTCATCACATTGTGTACTGCAGCCAAGCTGCTGTTCACATGAATAAAGGTGCGCTCGAAAAAATTATTACCACCGCCAAACTCCATAATCCCAGATTTGGTATTACCGGGTTATTGGTTTTTGGCAGCGGTATCTTTTTCCAATGGTTGGAAGGTCCCAGAGACAACGTGACCAGTTTATTTAAGAGTATTTCTGCAGATCCTCGCCATGCTGATGTTGTGCTGCTCACGAAAGAAGATGAGTTTCGTGAAAGGCTGTTTCCCAACTGGGACATGGAGTTGGTGGCGGCCGAAGATATCAGCGCTGTTTTGGAGGATGCTATGCATGAAGCATCAGACCCAAAGCAAAAAAAAACTTTGTCTAATATGTTGTTGGAAATTAACAAGAGCCCGCTTGGTAAATGAAAATTTGATTGGCATCAATTTCAGGTGTCCGACTTAGCACACGTCTTTTTAGAAGACCCATCAGCAGGCTTTTTGTCCCATGCATTGCACCAGTCCTCGCCTGTTTTACCAGCGGCTTTGGCTCATACGCCCAGTAGCTTCTTGGCTTCTGCCAGCGCTTTCATTGAATCGGTATGCTTGCCTTCTTTGTGCAACTTTTCGCCCTCTTCGCGCAAGGCTTTGACTTTGGACATTTCTGTTGCAGCTAAATTTGCAGTTGGCATTTTTGCGTCGATAGTACGCATCTCACCGGGGCAACCATGCGCTGAGGCCGTGGACGCAAAAAACATAACAAGTGAACCAATAAAAAGTTGTTTCATGGAGGTCTCCAAAAGTTGAAATCAAATGATATTTCAACAGTCCAAAACGCAGGTATTTGCGATTGAATTTGTCCCCAGTAAGGGGTGGGGAATTGGCTTTTGGGGGGCGTCCTTCTTCATCAGCCCAGCACCCAAGGGTAAAAACGCAATGTAAAGCTAATTTGTGCGCTGCACGGGTGCCTGGTGCATGAGAGCACTGCCTTGCATAGACTTTGTAGGCATGCAGTAGCCGCAAATGAACGTACTTCGAACGATCTCTTTTTGAAAAATGAATAAGAGGTTTTCAGTGTTAAAACAACATTGTCTTATGTTGCTTCTTATGATTTAATAAAGATTCATTTCAGTTGACTTGATCAAAAGCGATTCCTTAAACTCAAAGGCAATCAAGAGACTCTCAGATGATTATTACTTTTCAACGCCGCCTTTTCCTGATGGTTGCAGCCGCAATGTTTGCACCAAGTTTTGTGTCCGCGCAAGCCGTTGAGGCTTGGCCCGACAAGCCAGTCAAACTTATCGTGCCTTTTCCTTCAGGCGGCCCTACTGATACCGTTGCACGAATCATCACTACTGGGCTTCAGACTATATGGAAGCAGCCCGTTGTAGTTGACTACAAACCAGGCGCTGGTACCACCTTAGGCACTAATATTGTTGCCAAGTCACCGGCCGACGGCTACACCTTGGGAATGGCGATCACAGCGCTGACAATCAATCCAAGCCTTCAAGCTAATTTGCCATATGACACCAAAAAAGATTTGGTGGGAGTGTCGCAAGTGGCGCAGGCGCATTTCGGACTTTTTGCGCATCCGTCCCAGCCATTCAATACCATGCAGGAGCTTATCGCTTACGCCAAGAAAAACCCCAATGCGTTGAGCTACGCAACACCGGGCACCGGTACCGGTACACATTTGGCGGGAGAGATGTTGGCCAGCATGGCTGGCATACGCCTTTTACATATTCCCTACAAGGGCAGCGCGCCTGCACAGCAGGACATGATCGGTGGTCGGGTCCCGCTGTTGTTTGACGTGTTGTTTTCATCTATGCCATTCGTGAAAGACAACCGCATGAAGGTGATTGCCTTGTCCAGTCCAAAACGTGCGGCATCCAATCCAGAAATTCCGTTGATTGCTGAGACCGTTTCAGGTTTCAGTGCTGTCAGTGCCATCGGGATCATTGGCCCAGCCGGTATGCCACCGGCGCTGTTGCAAAAGATCAGCGCAGACATTAGCCAAGTGGTCCGTAGTGCAGAGGTCATAGCTCGTATGCAGCAGCTGGGCATGGAGCCCGTGGGGTCTACTTCTGATCAATACACTGCGCAGATCCGTCAGGACATCGACAAGTGGGCTGTAATCGTCAAATCTGCCGCCATAAAGCTGGAATAAGGGTGCAAAAATGAGCATTCTTCAACTTAAGTCACTTCAACCATTCGCAGCCGAAGTCTCTGGAATTGACCTTCGTGATCCGCTGAAGCCTTTTCAGGTTAAAGCAATTGAAGAAGCAATGGATCAACACGCTGTTCTGGTGTTTCGAAATCAGCCTTTGACACAGACCCAGCAAATCGCTTTTGCCAAAGCCCTAGGACCATTGGACATGGGGCTGCGCAAGCTAAAGGGAGGGCCGCACCGTCTCGAGTACGCTGAGTTGGCAGACATCTCTAACGTCAAAGTCGATGGCGAAGTTGCAGATCGCGAGCACGCTAAAATAGTGGGTAACGTAGCCAATCAACTTTGGCACAGCGACAGTTCGTTTCAAAATCCTCGTGCCAAGTACTCGATGCTGTCCGCAGTCACTGTTCCTAACTTTGGTGGCGAAACCGAGTTTGCTGACTTGCGAATGGCTTGGGATGATCTTCCAGATTGGCGCAAGCGGCAAGTCGAGGGGCTTCAGGCAGTGCACTACGCGCTTCACTCGCGGTTTTTACTCGGCGACGCCCAATACACCGAAGAGCAACGCAAAGTCATTCCGCCAGCAACTTGGCCCTTGGTCCAAATTGATCCCCGTACAGGTCGTAAGATTCTTTTTGTGGGTATTCACGCCTGTGAGATTGAGGGCATGACGATAGCCGAAGGCCGAATGTTGCTGCTGGATCTGATGGAGCATGCAACACAGCGACAGTTCGTCCACCAGCACCACTGGCAAGTGAGTGACCTTGTGATGTGGGACAACACCTCCACATTGCATCGAGGGCGTTGGTTTGACTTTGCCCAAAGGCGTGAGCTTAGGCGTGCAACCACTGAAGAAGTTTCCGCTTGACACTTTCGGTTATGTCGCCAGCGCCGATTTGACCAATTGCGCAGATTTCGATTTGACCATTGTGTGCTCATTTAAAAATCCCGATCAGAGCACGGCTGCCATAAGCCTTGCATGTCAATTAACTTGTGTTCGGCGCTAACAACTTACACCTCTTCTCCAAATTTATGACTGATCTGTCATTGAATTAGTTATGTTTTCACGCTGAATACATGACGCCAATTTCAGTTAAATTTCTGTACGCGATTCCGTTCAGTTTGAGTCTTCAAGCGATGGTACAAATTCCGGTGCAACTCGCAGATAAATGATGATTCAGAACTGGGTTGATCCGGAACGTCAACGAAAGCTTCCTGTGCGCCTGAGATGAGCAGACGAGCATCTGTACACAGTAGCTTGGCCAGTTGTTATCTTTTTATATGGGCTTGGCGGTACACGCGAGGATGGGGCGGTGTGGGGGGAAGCGGGGGTAGATGCTGGATTTGTGGTCGTTCACGTTCAACACTCATGAAGTGATTTAAATGCCCTGTGCGCGGGTATCAGCCATCACCATTTACTGGTGGCGTGCCACATTTCAGGCCGATTCACAAGCTCGCGCAAGCTTGGAGGCGCCAAAGTACTTGGGTGTTAGTGATATTTGGCAAGTAAAAAAATGGCGCATAAAGTTGTACCTGGCTAACCACAACTACTGGAATTCCCAAAGCCTTGTCCTGCGCTTGGCTTTGCAACTCGACAACGTTCATTTCGTCTTGTAGTGGTGCAGCGTAGAAGTGATCAGTCATCTTAAGCATTGGCATTTTTTTTGCCACCTTGTTCGACAAAGCCAAAATAGCGTTTTCCAGCCGTTTGATTTTCGTAAATTGAGCCTTGATGGATTGCTGGGGGCCATGGCATGCGAATTGGCAAGGGTACTGAACGCGGTGTGATGGTGTCTTTCCCGCAAATGATTCGGCTAGAAAATTCTTGCCAATCAGAATTTCCAGCATTCATCAATGGATACGCATCGGCAGCCGCAAACTCGTAAAGTAGCAGGCCTCGAGAACGTTGTGAGGTGTTTTGGGCAGAGCCATGCACTGCTCGAACGTGATGAAAAGAAACCGAGCCGGCCGGGCCTTCGCATGGTACAGCACGTGAGAAGTCGACCGCACATTTGTCAGGGTCCATGGCACCGCAGAAATGACCGTCTGCGCCATGGTGATCATGCGTCGGTCCTTGGTGGGAACCTGGGATCACGTACATGGCACCATTTTCTTCAGTGGTATCGTCCAACATGACGCCCGCGGCCAATATGTCGTCATTAGAGTGGGGGTAGAACGCCCAGTCTTGGTGCCATTCCACTGGGGAGCCAAAATGAGGCGCTTTTAAATTTAATTTGGAGCCATGCAAACGGACATTTTCACCAAGCAGGTCTTGCAGGATTGCCACAAATTTTGGTGTTTTCATGAAGTCATTAAAAACAAGGTCGACGACATGAGGCTTTTTGATTCGGCGAACCTTGGGGCTGGTCGAACTGTGGCCTGGTTCAAGGTCAAAGATGTCGTCATGAGATTGCACTGTCCGTGATTTCTCTACAAGATTGGCCAGAACTTCTTTCATTCGCAAAAGAGTGGCTGCATCAACTACGTCATTGACAACGATGTACCCATCTTCTCTGTATTGTTCAAGTTGTAATTGGTTCAGAACGCGTTTCATGTTTTTTATTCTCAAGAAAGTTAAAATACAGCTCATTTATGTTAGCGCTAACATAAATGACTGTCAACTTCCTAACTGATCTGCGCTACAGGTTGGCTATTGATTCCATTTTTTAATCGAAAACCGTGTCAACAAAATCCACAGTCAAGAATAACAGCCGCCGTAATTCCGCCAGTTCGCATCGCATGGAAGATGTGGCAACGCTCGCTGGTGTGTCCATGATCACTGTTTCACGTGTTATCAATAGCCCGGGGAAAGTTGCCGAAGTAACCCGCATCAAAGTTGAAAAAGCTATCCGAAGTTTGGGTTACGTGCCCAATTTGATGGCTGGCAGTTTGGCATCCAGTAAGAGTCGTCTTGTTGGCGCCATTGTTCCAACAATAGACAACTCGATTTTTGCAGAGACCATTCGAGGTCTTTCAAAGACATTGGCATCTAACGGGTACGAACTGCTTTTAGGTCAGACGGGTTATGTCGATAACGCTGAGGAGCGCATTGTGTCAACCTTTTTGGGACGCAGGGTCGATGCCATGGTGTTGACCGGCATTCGCCACACCGATAAAACCAGATCGCAACTTAAGGATTCAGGCATACCCGTGGTGGAAACTTGGGATTTATCTGATCGCCCCATAGATATGCTGGTTGGGTTCTCTAACTTGGAGGCCGGTGCTGCCATGGGTCGTTATCTGATCGGTAAAGGCTATATGCGACTTGGCTTTGCGGGTGGTGATGAGAGCAGGTCGTTATCGAGACTGGCTGGATTAACGGCAACTGTTAAATCAACCCCGGGCGCGCACTTGCGACATGTATTACTTAAACCAGAAGTTGCCTCGTTCAAGGCGGGTCGCGAAGCGCTTTCACAACTTCTGAAAAAAGATGCAAATTTGCAAGCAATTTTTTTCAGCAACGATGCCCTGGCGGTTGGCGCACTGATGGAGTGCCTTCGAAGAGGTTTGAGAGTTCCGCAGGACATCGCTATCGCTGGATTTGCGGATTTAGATATCGCCAGTGAAGTGGTGCCTTCATTGACGACCGTTCAAGTCAGCTCTCGCCGAATTGGTGAAACTGCCGCAGCAATGCTGATGGACAGATTGCAAGGCAAAGATGTTCCGGATTTATTTAAAAACCTCGGGTTTTCCATTATCCCTAGGGACAGTGCGTGAAGTTAGCCGACAGTTAGAGGGGCTTGACTTGCATCCAATTTTCAATATAGTTGTGTTAGCGCTAACATAAAATAAGGAGACGCTATGTTGAAATTAAAATCAGTTCGCGGGTACGTCAAACAAGCATTGACGGTACTTGTCTTGACAGGGACCGCCTTGACCATTCACGCTCAAACTACCCTGACCTTTGGGGGTTCTGATGCCATTGGCTCAATTATCGACAAGCAAAACATTGGCTTCACCAAATGCGTCAACGATCGCGGAGCCAATAAGCTCAAGGTCAATTTTATTCAAGGCGAGCAGTTGGGCACAGACATGCAAGTCATTGAGCAAATGATGCAAGGCTCGGTGCATATTTATGGTGACGTGCTCGATTGGTATGCCAACTGGGTCAAGGATTTTTCGATTCTTGCTTGGGGCTTTACTTTCAGAGATGCAGACCATATGCAGAAGTTTATTGACGGGCCTTTGTATGCTGCCATGGCCGAAAAACTTCGCAAGGAGCAAGGGCTGCGCATTTTGGCCGCAGCGCCTACGCAACCTCGGATCTTATTTTCCAAAAAACCGGTCAACGGTTTGGCAGATTTGAACGGTGTCAAGATGCGAGTGCCTGAAATTAAAACCTATTTGATGCTTTGGGAAACACTAGGGACAAAACCAAGTCGTCTGGCGTGGGGTGAAATTTATTTGGGTTTAAAAACAGGTGTCGTTGAAGCTGCTGAGGGGCCAATTTCTTCGGCCTATTCGGCCAAATTTCATGAGGCCGTTAAGTACGTTACGCGCACCGACCATTTGATGTCTTCCGCGCACATCACGGTTAACGAAAAATCTTATGCGGCCTTGCCAGCAGACCAACAAAAATTGCTGGGTGATTGTGCGAAAGAGGCCGTGGTTGCAACTCGCAGAATAGCGCAACAAGATACTGACGAAACGTTAAAGAAAATGACAGCTGAGGGAGCATCTGTTTCAACAGTTGACAAAGCACCCATTCAACAAAAAGCTAAAGACGCTGTGCTGAAGATGGAAAAAGACGGCGTGTGGTCCAACGGCTTATGGGACCAAATTCAGAAGCTTTGAGAGCGCCGCATGAAATTTTTAAGCAGCACGATCCGAAGTATTGAGCGGGTCGAGCAAGCACTCGGTATCTTCCTTGTGCTTGCCATTGTGGCCATGGTGGGTGTGCAGGTTGTGAGCAGGTATTTTTTTAATCAACCGATGGCGTGGGTAGAAGAACTCTCTACCTATTGCTTTATTTGGACTGTTTTTGTCGGTGCCTCGATTGCGCTTAAGCAAGACAGGCATATTGCAATCACAGCTTTAGAACTGTGTTTGTCCGATGCACAAAAGCGTTGGCTCAAAGTATTGATTTGGATTTCAGTTCTTGCTTTTCTTCTGATCATGATCCCACATGGTTACAAAGTGATGCAAGTGGAGGCGCGATCAAACAGCGTGTCGTTGCCGGTGGATATTCCACGCATGTGGTTTTACTCACTGCCATTGACATTGGCTTGTATCTCCATGTTAATTACCAGCATCGCGGGCGTCTACCAGTCCCTCGTCAATGCCTTCAACGGCATGACACCAGTTCTAATCAATTCCAAACCGGATAACCTCATATGACCATGCTGTTGCTTTTTGGTTTGTTTGCTGTGCTGGTGGTATTGCAAATACCGATTGCGTTTGCCATGGGCCTGTCCTCACTGGCCGTTATTGGTTTCACGCAGCCTGTGCCATTGACTATTGTTGTTCAAAGAATTGGATCAGGTTTGGACAGCTTCGTACTGTTGGCCATTCCATTGTTTGTTCTGTCGGGCCATTTGCTTAACCGAGGCGGAATTGCCGATCGCATTTTTGAATTTGCAGCTGCCATGGTGGGCCACATTCGGGGTGGATTGGCCCATGTGAATGTGGTCGCCAGCATGATATTTGCAGGTATGTCAGGTGTGGCACAAGCAGACGCTGCTGGTTTAGGTGTGGTCGAAGTCAATGCAATGAAAAAAGAGGGCTTTGATGCGGCCTTTGCTGCCGCTGTCAGTGCTTCCTCCGCAATTATTGGCCCCATTATTCCGCCTTCTGTGATCATGGTTGTTTATGCCGTGATGGTTCAAGCTTCAGTTGCAGACCTCTTTTTGGCTGGTTTTTTGCCTGGAATTTTGATGGGCCTGACGCTGATGGTCATGATTTACTGGCTTGTATCCACAGGCAGAACGCCAGCACCCAAGCCTGTTCCTTTCAGCGCCAGAAGATTAGGGACTACGTTTGTGCGAGCCTTACCAGCCTTAATGGCGCCAGTCCTTTTAACTGCTGGACTTCTTATGGGCGTGGCTACACCGACCGAACTGGGTGCGGTGACAGCAATTTACGCTGCAATCCTGGGCGTGGCTTACAAAGAGTTGGACTACAAGGGCTTGATTGAAGCGGCACGTGAAACCTTGATGACTTGCGGCATCATGGCCTTCATCATTGCATGTGCTGTTCCTTTTGGCTGGGTTGTAGCGACATCTCAAGCGCCTATGAAACTTGCAGCTTTCATGATGGAATTCTCTGATAGCAAGTGGGTGATTTTGGCAGTTATCAACATTGGCCTTTTATTGATTGGTTGTTTCATGGAAACGACCGCAATTTTGCTAATCGCAACCCCCACATTGTTTCCGTTAATTGTTGCTTTGGGGGTAGACCCTGTTCATTTCGGCATCATTTTGGTTGTCAATCTGTTGATTGGAACGCTCACGCCGCCTTTCGGAGTGATTCTTTTCATCATGATGGATATAGCCAAAATTTCCCTAGGGCAAATGGTCCGTGCTGTCATTCCTTTTTACATTCCACTTTTTCTGACTTTGATGGTAGTGACATATTGGGAAGGTTTTGTTTTGCTTATCCCGAGATTGTTTGGCAAAGTTTAATTGGCTTTAAGCTAACTTCTTAAATGGGGTGGATAAAGAACGAGGTTCAAAACGAACCACAGAAAGAGCAATAAACGGAGGTTCATTTGCGCATATGAACGCGTTCTGAATCTGCGAACAATTACCACACGCTACTTTTACACAAAATTCTGTTCACCCCCCGTTTGAGAATCACTTTGTAAGTGTCATTCAGGGCCTATATCGAGGGTATCTACCAGAACTTAGAGCATGGTTTTGGGAGCACGATGATTTGTTTTGTGGCTACCGAAAAACGATAAAAAAGTAGCGAAGCTGTCAAAGTTGTTTTTTAGCTACCTTGAGCGAGCGGCTCTCGCTCATATTTTTAGGATAAATATGTCAAGGATTCTGAAATTTCTTATCTCGGCCTTGGTTTACTCTTTAGTAATTTCGACCCAAGCCTATGGGCAAGAATACCCCACGAAGCCTGTAACTCTTGTGGTTCCCTATCCTCCTGGCGGTCCTACCGACAATATCGCGCGCATCATTGCAGCCGAACTGGGAATTCGCTTGAAGCAGTCTGTCATCGTTCTTAACCGTGGCGGTGGCGGTGCGACGATTGGATCTGCTGCCGTAGCACGTGCTGCGCCAGACGGTTATACGTTTCTCCTTGCAACGAGTGACCATTCGACCAATCCTATTGCCTATCCTGAAATTCCCTACAAGACGGAAACTGCATTCACTCCGGTCGCACTGATTGCGACGAGTTCGCTGGTGCTCATAGTCAACCGAGATTTCAAGGTGCAATCTATCCCTGAACTGGTGGCTTTTGCCAAGGCGAATCCGGGCATGCTCAACTACGCGACCACGACTACCGGAGGCAACACCCACCTCGCGGCTGAACTGTTCAGTCAATTGGCCAAGGTAAAAATGACACAAGTGCCTTACCAGGGGGGGGCCGGGGCAATGACGGACCTCCTTGGTGGGCAGGTCCAACTGATGTTTTCTGCTATCGGATCCTCGCTCCCGATGATCAATGACAAGAAAGTGCGTCCCCTGGGGATTACAACCAGCAAGGTCACTGCCGCAGCGCCTGAACTCGTACCCATTGCGAGAACACTACCTGGATTTGACGTGGGTGCTTGGTATGGAATCGTCGCGCCATCGGGGACCCCCCAGCAGATCATCGATCGCATCAACACAGAGGTTGACTCGATCATCCGGATGAGCTCCGTTGCGCAGCGGTTGGTCAGTCTCGGCGCAGACCCGGCTGGTGGTAGTCCGAGTGCATTCAAGTCCTTTATTCACGACGACATACGGAATTGGGATGCGATCGCCAAGCTCGCCAATATTTCTTCCCATCTGAAATAGTCTATTGCCTGCCGAATGAACGACTGTTTTCTCTATGTATCTGCTTGCGAAAGCCGGGAAATACTCTGTTTCAGGATTGATGCGCGTGACGGGTTGCTGACGCTCCTTGGCCGCACGGACGTTCCAGGCGGAACAGGGGCTTCGCCGCACAGTATTCCTCTCGCGCTGAGCCCTGACCGACGCACAATGTACGCAGCTCTTCGTATGCCGCCCTATGCGATTTCGACATTTCGAATCGACGAAAACTCTGGCCAGCTGATGCACGTCTCAAGCGCAGAACTTGCAGACAGTGTTTGTTACATGAACGTCGATGACAGCGGAAAAAGTCTGATCAGCGTCTCACATTCGGGCAACAAAGTGCTGAACAACGTCATCGATGGCGAGGCCATTGTGCGTTCGGAAATCCGCCAACTGATTCCTGACATCCACAAGGCGCATTCCATCCTGTTTGGCATAGACTCCAAATGTGTCTACGTAGCGGCCCTGGGGGACAACCAGATACGGCACTTCAGATTCGATGGGCCCAGTGGCTTATTGACCAATGCCGAGCCTAATGGCGTTTTTGCACCTGATGGCGCCGGGCCTCGGCACCTCGCTCTTCACCCGCAACTTGAGACTCTCTACTGCTTGAACGAGACCAATGGAACGATAGACACCTACCAAATCGACCAAGGCGGTTCGTTGCGCCACTTGCACACTATTTCGGCAAGACCTCCAGCCGCTGAAAGCCGCCTCAACGAACGTGCGGCAGACATCCATGTGACGCCTAACGGGCGCTTTCTGTTCACGTCCGAGCGCAGTCATGACACGCTGGCCGGTTTTTCTATCGATCAGATCACGGGAACACCCACCCACATGGGGTCGTGGCCCACAGAGGCGGCGCCCAGAGGGTTCCTGATACATCCCAACAGCCAGTTCCTTTATTGCGCCGGCCACCTATCGGGACACATCGCCGTCTATTCCATTGACAACGACTCCGGTCAGCTCACCCTTCGGTCCCGCACCGAAGCGGGGTCAGGTCCTAACTGGCTGGAAATTGTCGAACGTGCGCCGCTCTCTCCTTGTTCTGTACCCTGATCGGCTGCCGTTTTGGATTGTTTTATTGAGGAATAACACAGATGAAAAAAAACATGAATGGCCAGTCAATCCTTCGTATCGGAGCCGGTGCTAGTTACGCGGGGGACAGGATCGAACCCGCAACACTTCTGGCGGAGCACGGCGATCTGGACTATCTGGTCTACGAAACGCTGGCCGAGAGAACCATTGCACTCGCCCAACTCGATCGCATCAAAAATCCCAACGGTGGTTTTAACGAACTGCTGGATCAGCGCTTCTATTCAGCTTTGCCTCACTGTAAAAGGAATGGAACGAAAATTGTGACGAGTATGGGTGCGGCCAATCCGATGGGAGCGGTCAAGAGGACGGCCGAAATCATTCGTGAGTTGGGATTGGCGCCCATGAAAATCGCCGCGGTCATGGGAGACGATGTTCGGGAATACTGCATACAACATCGCGACACCCTGCCAATTATGGAAACGGGGGCCCCTCTTGCCTCTCTTAACGGCGAGATCGTTGCTGCAAACGTGTATCTTGGAGCAGACGGTATTGTCCAGGCGCTGAAAGAAGGCGCTGACATCGTCATCACTGGCCGTGTTGGTGATTGCTCCCTTTTCCTTGGCCCCATGATCTACGAATTTGGATGGCCAACCGACGACTGGGATTTACTCGGTAAGGCAATGGTCGGCGCGGACATGGTCGAGTGTGGCGCCAATGTTTCTGGTGGTTTCTTTGCCGATCCGGGGTACAAAGAAGTTCCGGATCTTGCCAATCTTGGTTATCCATTCATCGAAGTTGAAAAGGACGGCACCGTGTCCGTTTCCAAGGTCGAGGGGACTGGCGGCCTTATCAATCGTGCCACCTGCCTTGAGCAGATGCTCTACGAAATACATGACCCCGCAAATTACATCACTCCTGATGTTGTAGTCGACTTCTCTGCGGTGGAACTCGATGAGGTTGGCAAGGATCGCGTAAGAATCAGGAGCGGCAGTGGACGGGCTCGCCCTGACACACTGAAGGTTTCGGTATGTATCAAGGAAGGCTGGATGGGCGAGGCTGAAATTACCTACGCTGGCCTCGGAGGTCTCGAACGCGCCAGACTCGCCGAAAAAGTGGTACGAGAGCGGCTGGCAATCGGCAAGGTCGACCTTCAGGAACTGCGGGTCGACTACATCGGCATGAACTCTTTGCATGGTGATGCATCACTCCCATCCGATCAGCCCCCCTATGAAGTTCGCCTGCGGTTTGCGGGTCGTGCGGCAAAGAAAATCGAAGTGGAGAAGCTTGCCAATGAAGTTGAAACCCTGGTGGGCAAAGGTCCGAGCAGTTCCTGCTTGCCAAGGAAATACATCAAGGAAATACTGGCTGTTTATTCTTGTCTGATGCCACGCACGGCAACAAAACATCAGGTCATCATGACTGAGGTGACCGCATGATTTTTTATCTGAGAGAAATCGCGCACGCCCGTGCTGGTGACAAGGGGGATACCAATAACATTGGGCTTATTGCTTACGAGCCTGCCTTCTATCCAATCATGGTCGAACAGATTACGAGCGAACGCCTTCGGGAACATTTCAAGGGGCTGGTGCAGGGGCCTGTCACTCGTTTCGAATTGCCGCAGCTGTATGCGATGAATTTCGTTCTGGAACGGGCCTTGGGTGGGGGGGTAACGCGGTCTCTTTCGCTTGATCCCCATGGGAAATCCTATTCGGCGCTGATTTTGACGATACCGGTTTCTGTGCCAGAAGACCTTTCCCTGAAGCTGCTGAAAGCCGGGCGCAAACCTCTTCGCGACGACGTCTGATCGAGAGCGTATCAGCGGGTAAAACCAGAGATTGACGTAAGCCAAGGTTTTTTAAACAAAGAAATTCAAGCGCTAAGTTTAATTTTGAAAAAACTGAAAAAACTCAATCCATTTAATTTTTTAATCTCAGATGACTTTACCAATCCGAAAAATTATGACAACCGAAAGTGCGATCAACTTGTCTCAAGGTTTCGTGAATTCTCCCAACACCAGCTCATCAGCCGACTCCTTAACGAAAAGCCGACTTGACACTGTCCGCTTGCAGAACATCGCTCTCGCTTATTGGCATTCGGCCGCGCTCATGACTGCTGTCGAACTGGGGTTATTTACCGCTGTCTCTAAAGGCGCCTGCAACAACATGGAAGTCGCCTCGGTCATTGGAATATCGGTCACCAATGCAGAGCGACTCACCACCGTGTGCGTCGCGCTCGATTTGCTTAAGTCGAACGAATCCGGATTTTTCAATGCGCCAGATGTAGAGCGTTTTCTGGTTGAAGGTGCCCCAGGTTACGCTGGCCAGTGGATGTTATTCACCAAGCCGCAATGGAACGATTGGGGCCGACTCACCGAATTGATAAAGAACGGCAAGGAAACAGTCCTGGGCTCTTACGAGAATTTCACAGTCGAAGACGCGCGTCGCTATCATGACTCCACTTACAGCATCGGACTAGGCGCTGGTCGCCGCTTCGTGCGCCATGTGGACATGTCCTCGCGACGGAAACTGCTGGATATCGGTGGCGGTTCCGGTTGCTACAGCATCGTAGCGGCGCAGGCTCATCCACTGTTACATGCGGTGGTTTTCGACTTGCCACCGGTTGCGGACGTCGCGCGCGGGTTCATCGCCCGCCACGGCGTCTCCGAGCGCGTCACCAGCGTAGGTGGCGACTTCACATGTGATCCGTTCCCGCAGGGCAACGACATCGCCATCATGGCCAGCAACTTGCCACAATACAGCCGCGAAATTATTGCGAAAGTTATTCGAAAGGCCTTTGAATCATTAACGCCGGGCGGAGAGTTTCATCTGCTGGGTGAGATGCTCACCGATGACCGCAAGGGGCCATCAAGCCCAGCTTTGTGGGGACTCAACGAAGCCATAGGTGGCAGCACAGGCGTAGCGCATACGGAGCAGGAATGCATCGATTATCTTTGCACGGCAGGATTCACTGACGTTGCAGTGCACCCTTTCATCGAAGGCACCTTGTCGCGCGTGTGTGGAATTCGTTCGAAAAAAGACTGAATCATGGTGAACTATAAAACGGTATTTCGACCTGACCTTTTCGCTGGCAAGGTTGTCATTGTGACGGGTGGCGGTAGCGGCATCGGAAGATGCATGGCACATGAATTGGTCTCTCTTGGCGCTCGGGTCGCGCTCGTAGGGCGCACCATAGCCAAGCTCGAATCCGTGCGAGCCGAACTGGGCGGTGACGCTATTGCAAAAATCTATTCCTGCGACATTCGAGAAGCGACGCAGGTGCGCGCAACGGTGAGCGCAATACTCGCCGATTTTGGCCATGCAGAGGGATTAATTAACTGCGCCGGAGGCCAGTTTCCAGCGCCGCTTCGCGACATCAGTGAGAACGGCTGGAACGCAGTCGTGCGCAACAATCTTACTGGGTGCTTCCTGTTCATGCGTGAAGTCTATGTGGCCTGGATGGAAGCCCACGGTGGCGCCATAGTGAATATCGGCGCAGATTTTCAGGGTGGCATGCCGGGCATGGGCCACAGCGGCGCAGCACGAAGCGGGCAGGCAAGTTTAACCTTCGCAGCTTCTGTAGAGTGGGCGCATGCAGGCGTGCGCGTGAACATGGTCCAACCCGGCTTCATCGCCTCTTCAGGTCTGGACCACTACCCCTCAAGCGCAGCCGGAACACTACGCAAGGTCGCCAATCATGTGCCGATGAAGCGCCACGGTACCGAATCTGAAATTTCGGCGGCAGCCGTGTTTCTGTTATCTGAAGCGGCATCCTATACCAATGGTGCCGTTTTACGGATTGATGGCGGTTTGCATCACAACACAAACACAAGCTTCTATCCGCTGCCAGAAAAGGCTCAGTCGGCGCCTTATAACGGTTTTCCCCTTTACAAGCGGCCTGCAGTTCTTGATGAATAGACATGTTATTTAAGGAAATACCATGAAAAGATTTTGCACCTTCATTGCATTGGCAATCGTTTTTTTGACCTTTTTCTCGGTTCAGGTAAAGGCGCAAAATGTGGCTGACTTTCCAAGCAAGCCCATCCGTATTGTTGTACCCTTTACTGCGGGTGGGCCTGCCGATTCGGTCACCCGCTTTGTAGGTCAGTGGCTTGCCGATGCGTGGAAACAAAGCGTGGTGGTAGAAAATCGACCCGGAGCCGGCGGCATGATCGGCGCCGACATTGTGGCCAAGGCGCCTCCTGACGGCTATACCCTCGTATTACTTGTGACAGGGCACACCATCTTACCTGCCATGCGCACCAAGCCGCCTTACGATGTGATGCGCGATTTTTCGCCAATCACCATCATCAATCGCGCCCCCAAGGTGGTGGTGGTTCATCCAGCGGTGCCTGCAAGGTCGTTGAGGGAACTGATCGAACTTCAAAAACGCGATCCAGCCAAGTACAGTGCTTATGGAACTTCGGGTGTGGCCTCGATGGCTAACCTGTCTATGGAACTTGTCAACCAATTGGCCGGCACTCAATTCCAACATGTGGCATACAAAGGGGGCGCAGCGACAATTACAGATCTTTTAGGCGGCCAATTGCCCTTTGGCGTACTTGACCTTGGCTCGGTGCTTGCTCAGGTCAATGCTGGCAAACTGCGCGTGCTGGCAATCACCTCAAAAAACCGAGCTCCTGTTCTGCCTGATGTGGCAACCATTTCAGAGACCTTGGGTACCTTCGAAGCAGCAGAATGGTTTGGTTTAGTGGCACCGCGTGGTGTGCCACGCGAAATCATTACTAAATACGAACAGGAAATCCGCCGCGCTCTGCAATCCCCTGCGGCCAAGGCGAAGTATGCCGACCCTTTAGGCTGGGAAATGGTGGCAAGCACTCCTGAAGAAATGGAGGCGGTGATCGAGTCCCAAACTCGCAAGTGGGGCGACTTGGTGCGCACCCTTGGCTTAAAGCTTGACTAAGCAAAGTTCAGCTGATGGGCATGAGCTTGAGGGGGGCAAAATTCAATCGGCGCTAACAGCTTAGGGCCTCAATTTGACATTGGCTAAACGCCATATAGGTTGGGCAACAACACCCGTTGACCTAACGTCAACCCGGATGTCAGCCATGTTGCGCATGAGTGAGGTCATCCCCAACGATGCAGTGTGTGATGTTTCCAGACAAAGCCCGAGTCTAGGGCGCATACGTTGAAGTGACACAACCCCTCTCAATACGGTGGACCGACCAGCGCATCCAGCAAGCTGGTGCGTTCATCCACCATCCGGTCATTGAAGGTTTAAATGAGATTGTCCATTAGGAACTTGTCGGTGTTGGTGAGAGCTTCACTGACTCGCCTGGAAAGCCCTGGAAACCCTTCACTTGCAAAACTGTCGGCGAGGTGGGCCCCCTCTTGCAGCGAGATGCATTTGGACGTCTCAGCCCTCTGCTTTTCAATGTTCAGATTTTTTTTGGCAATTCAGCCTACTGCGGTTCGACTCCGATATCACGCAGCACACCGGCCCAGCGGGTACGCTCGCCTTGGATCCAAACACTGTAGGCTGCGGCCGATGGGAAGCTTTGCGGCTTGAGCGCCATATCGAACATTTTCTTGCGAACTTCGGGGTTGGCAACAATTGAATTGATCTCAACTGTGAGAGTATCCACCACCGGTTGAGGTGTACCTGCGGGTGCGAAGAGGCCATACCAAGCCTCTATGTCGACCGGATAGCCCAGCTCGGCCATGGTTGGAATGTCCGGCGCATTTGGAACCCGCGCTGTTGATGCGATGCCAATGATCTTCAGTCGCTCTGTCTGTGCCTGAGCCAGTGAAAGTGGAAGGTTAGCAATATCAATCTGCCCTCCAATCAGCGCCGTCAGGCATTGCGCGGCACCCTGATACTGGATGCCTTGTAGCTTAGGAATGTTGGCTCGTTTCTTGAAGATCTCTCCGGCGATGTGAGGCACGCTAGCGACCGCCCAGTGGCCGTAGTTCCCTTCGCCGCTTTGGCCAAGCTTAATGATCTGCTCAAGCGTAGTAGCGCGGCCATCCCTGGGTACTGCAAAGGCTGTGGGCAGTGTATTGATTGCAGCAAGTGCAGTGAATTTTTCGTTCTCGACGGCCATCTTTGGGTAGACGTACGGATTGATAGCGTGGGTCCCAATTGCGCCGAGGAACAGGGTGTAGCCGTCAGGGTCAGAGGCGGCAGCTGCACGTGCGGCCACAATTCCGTTGGCACCTCCGCGGTTGTCAACTACCACTGGTTGGCCCAGCCGAACACGCAACTGGTCGGCCACCAAACGCGCCACCGCATCCGTTGCCCCACCGGGCGGAAAAGGTACGATCATTTTGATTGGCCTGTCAGGCACCCACTTGGCCGGCCTTGGCTGTGCTTGCGACAAAAAGGGCAGCGAAGAAAGCGGCAGGGCACCGAGGCTGATGAGCAGGGCGCGGCGCGGCAACGGAATCAGCGGAAGATGTTGTTTCATGATTTTCTCTGGGTTGTGGTTGCAAAAAAAAACTGGGATCAGGCATCACCCTTGAGCTTTAGCAGGCCTTCGTAGACGATGTCTGGAACTTCTACGACTCCTGACTCTAATGCGAGGCGGCGATCGGTGGCTGACCGTTCGAACGGCATGCGCACGGGGCGTGTGGGGTCGATGGGACGTGCGCTGGAAATCTCCGCTGCCAGCTCACTGATACGAGCCGGGTATTCACCACCAGGCAGGAATACTTTGGGATCGATCACAATCATAAAAAAAGCCATTTCCCGCCATCCGGGAGAAATGACCGGTCCGCCAGCAAGCGCGCACAGCATCTGCACCACAATAGCCAGTCCGGACCCACGGTGGCCTCCCCAGGTCCTGATGAAGCCGGACATTGCCGCTTCAGCATCTGTGGTCGGCTGCCCATTACTGTCTAAGGCGACGCCCTCGGGCAATGACTTGCCCATGCGACTGTGAAGCATTACATCGCCATGCATGACGGCGCAGGTGCCAATGTCCCAGATAACCGGGTCCCCTTCGGAAGGAAAACCAAATGCAATCGGGTTGGTTCCCAGACGGCCCTCGGCTGCACCTTCAGGTGCCACCTTGGCAGGGCCATTTCCAACTGCAAATGCTACCAGCCCTTCACGCGTTGCCATCTCCATGTAATAGGAGAAAAGCCCAGTGTAAAAGGTGTTGTTGGCGCCGACCATTCCTATGCCGTGTGATTTCGCCTTTTCGATAGCAATACGCGTTGCATGATGAGCGACAACGTAGCCCACGTTGTCGCCACCATCGATGACTGCCGAAGTGTCAGTTTCCCGGACAGTCGCAATGGGCTTTCGTTGATCGCCGACATCGCGCATCTTCTCGGCAATCGCGAGGATGCGGGGAAGGCTGCCGAATGTCACGCCGCGCAAGGCCGCGTCTATGAGATGGTCAGCAGTAACTGTAGCGTCTTGCTCAGAGAACTTGAGGCTGAGTAATGCGCCTATGGCCAAATCGCGAGCATCATTGATTTTAAGTTTCATAGTTGGGGGATGTAGGTTTTAAAGTGGTCAGGACAAACTGTAAGTTCGAGTGGCGTTACCCGAGAAGATGGCCTCCTTCTCGGCGTCAGAACAGGCGCCAGTTGCAATCTTGTAGGCGTCGATCAGCGTGCCGTAGTCGCATAACGACGCCTCGACAGGGTAATTGCTGCCCCAGATGCAGCGCTGCGCGCCGAAGGCTTCGATGCAGGCTTCCACATAAGGCTTCCATGTGGCTGCTAACTCGGTCGCTGTGGCGAGCGTGGTGCGGTTTTCCAAGCCCAAACCGATGCGCTTAGCGGCCAAGCCGCTCAGTTTGATTTGGGTATTGGGTCGCCGTGCTACCTCACAGATGGCACGTTGCCATCGCGCGAAGCGGTCAGCTGTGGCATAGGCATTAACCCCAACGGGTCCTCCGCAATGGTTCACTACGATTGTCGTGTCGGGAAAAGCATCAGCCAAGTCGCAAAGCTCTGGTAGTTGAGGTTCGTATTGCCAAGCGTCGTAGATGAGCCCTCGGTCTGCCAGCTTTCGAAAGCCTTGACGAAATGTCTTGTCCAGTAGCACGCCTTGAGCAGCATAAGGTCGCAAGCCTAGGTTGAGTGACAGATCGGGATCCCAATAAACGGCGCATCGGATGCCGCGAAACCGGCCGGCACTCGCTTCCTCAAGCGCCTGTAAGACGTCGTCCACTGCGGCACCGATCGACAAGTCCGCCGCACCAATGAAGGCAGTGCACAAGCGCTTGTTTGCCATCGTGCCGGTTGCGCTTTTGTCTGCTTCGACCCTGACGAACTCGGCTTCGCCAACGGGCTGCATTTCGCGCGGGCCGCTGCTCCGGTACTCGGCATTGCATTCGGCAAAGATGCTGGCTATGACATCATGGCCGCAGGAGGCAACATCGGCCTCGAATTCATCCATTAGGTAGCGCTGACCCTTCTTTATCCAGAGGTGATGGTGGCTGTCGATGACTGCTAAATCTGCCTCCACAGCGATTCGCTCGTTCCCGGTGTTCATTTGGCTACGACTCCCGCATCTTGAGTCAGCTGCTTCCAACGGACTATGTCCGAATCGACCCGTGACGATGCTTCGCTGCCTGTCACTACATAGCTGTCCAGTGCATTGGCCTGCAGATATGCTCGCATCTCAGGGGTTGCCGCCGAGGCCTTGAAAAGTTCAGCCAGCTTGCTCAGCACCTCTGGCGACGTTCCGCGGCGAGCAAAAAGACCATTGAAGGTATCCAACTTGAAGGCCACGTCGGACTCTAACATTGTGGGAATAGAAGGGTGCGCGGGCATGCGCTGCGATGCAGTGGTGGCTAAAACGCGAACCTGCTCGCTTTTGATATAAGCGGCGAAGCCGGCTGGATCGCTGACTGCAATGTCAATCTCGCCGGTCACTACGGCCATCAACATGGCGGTGTTGGTCTTGTAGGGTACGAAGGTCAGCTGAGTTCCACTTAGCTGCTGAAATAGTTCGCCGGCCAGCTGCTGCGTTGCAGTGCCATAGCCGAAGTTGAGTTTGTTGGGGTTGTTCTTGGCATGCGCTACAAACTCGCGCATGGTCTTAAAGGGCAGCTTGGGATGGATGCCGAACATCATCGCACCCTGCGCCATCAAGCCGACTGGCACCAGGTCTTTCTGTGGGTCGTAGGGCAGGGACTTGATGAGGTACTTGTTAAAGACAATGGGCGAGCTTGTTGTGAACAGCAGTGTGTGGCCGTCTGCCGGTTGGTTCAGCACAGCTTGCACGCCGATGATCCCGTTGGCACCTGGTTTGTCCTCGATGATGGTGGCAGCCTTGGTCTGCGCTGTGATTGTCTGGCCGATCATCCGAGCGATCAAGTCCGATGACGCTCCCGGCGAACTTGGAACGACGATATTGATTTGCCTCGCGGGATAGGTTTGTGCCGATGCATGGCCGCAAAACGCGAGCGCAAGCATCGATGTTTTAAAGGCCAGCCGGACGCCGGCGTTTATGAAATTCATGGTTTTGTCTCCATTTTTTTTCTTGATGAATGTGGATTTATTGAGTCGTGCCGCGCTTGGAGTCTGAGGGTGCTACGGGGTCGCGGCGAAGCACTGCCTCGATTGCGTTGGGGTCGGACTTGATGACAACGCCAACGCGCTCTTGCGGTAACAGCATGACCGAACGGCTGTCACGCTCGGACCAGCCGCGCAACATGGCCTCCTGCACGTCAGCGAGAGTCAACGCGGTAATCCGCATGGGGACGTCCAGCTCGCGTGCCAGTTCGGTTGCTGTCATGAGGTCCTTGTGGACGATGCGCAGCGCTGAGTTGGGCGGGTCGTAGTGGGCGGGTAGGAATTCGTCGATCAGCCCATCGAAAGTGCGTCGACGGCCTGCCGCGCCTTGCCGCAAGGCTTCCCAGAGCGATAAGGGATCGGCGCCAGCCTTAACGCCGAGCACGAAGACTTCAGCAATAGCCGCCTGCGTGGCCTGTGCCGCACAATTGTTAACGAGCTTGGTGACCAGGCCTGTTCCGATTGCGCCGACGTGCACGACTTGGTCGCCCATAGCGCGCAGCATGGATTGGTATCGCTCAAAGCTGGGTTTGTGGCCACCGACCCATATGGCGAGACGTCCGCGTCTGGCGCCTACTGCACCGCCGCTGACCGGAGCATCCAGCATGTGTGCACCCTTTTCAGAAAAGGCATGATGAAGGCGGCGAACGCAATTTGGAGAACTGGTGGAAAGTTCAAAATAAGCTTGTTCGGGGCGAATGACGGACAGAATCCCATTTTGCCCCAGAGCCACTTCTTCGATCACAGGAACGGAGGGAAGGCAAGACAGAACAACGTCGCAGTCGGACGTCAGCGCGGCCGGCGAGTCGGCCCAGCGAGCACCTGCTTTTATGTGTTGCACGGCAGCTTCGCGACGCGAGTCGTGCACAACAATTTTGTACCCCGCCTTTTGCAGGTTGGCAGCCATCGAAGCGCCCATGATACCGATGCCGATGAATCCTATTGTTGGTTTGTTGTCTTGCTGCATCTTTTCCGTTCGGTTTGGGTGGGGTTCATTTCGTGACAGGCAAGGGGACCACTCGTCGCCAAACCAGTTCACGTTGCTGAAGTAAGCCGCCGTAGGCGCGCAGTGGGGGGCGCAATATGAGGCGTTCGCCCTCGATCGTGGCCTCTCGCAACTGGTGGCCACCGATGCGATTGGGTTCTGAGGCAATGTCGACAAACACGTCTAGCTTCTGGCCATCGAAGGTGAAGCTGCCTCCATAAGAGCTGTACTCACGTTTGCCGGACATTCCTGGGTCCGTGTCACCGTTGCAAAGTGATGCGATCATCCGCCCGTTCTTGAATACGATGGAGCCCATAGGGCATTCGCCATAGGGGTCCGCAAGCAGCGTACCTGCAGCATCCCATGCGCGCGCTTGGTCGAGCGTCCATATCCCGTCAATAGAGTTCAAAGATGGCTCTGGCAGATAGTCATGTAAGGTTTCATTCATGGTTTGACTGACTGTCTTCAAATGGTTTGAGACTGAGGGGTTCATTTATTAAAGCAGGAACAAGCTCACAGGTTGTAAAGTTTAAAGGGTTTCACATCTGCGTTGTAGTCTTCTGCTTTGGATTCAAGGTTGAAGCGAGATTGTTCATTAGGAGTTTGGTGGTGTAAAGAATATGGATTGTTATTTATCTCTTATGATTTGATTCGTCTGTTTCATAAACGAGGAGGCAAAATGATTACATCTTTAGAGAACCAAATTGCATGGATCACGGGCGGTGGTAGCGGAATTGGTTTGGCGGGAGCAATTGAATTGGTCAAGGCAGGCGCACATGTGATCATTTCTGGCCGCACAGAGAAAACAAACGCTAGCGCACTGTCCAGGTTGCAAGCTGAAGGAAGTGCTGAGTCTGTCGCGCTCGATGTTTCTGACAAGAGAGCCGTGGCCCTAGCATTTGAAAAAATCCTAACTAAGCATAAACGTATTGATATCTTGATTACCAGCGCGGGAATCAATGCAACGAAACGTAACTTTGATGTTCTGACAGCCGACGCTTGGGATGACGTGGTCAACATCAACCTTAACGGATTGTTCTATTGCGTGCATTCGGTGTTGCCGACCATGCGTTCACAAAAAGGCGGCTTAATTATCAATGTGTCGTCTTGGGCGGGACTGCATCCATCAAAGCTCACGGGTCCTGCCTACAACGCAAGCAAACGTGCGGTATTGGCTTTGACGGAATCCATCAACATGGAAGAGTGCGGTCATGGAATTCGCGCAACCTCCTTGTTACCTGGAGAAGTTGCCACGCCCATTTTGGAAAAAAGACCAGTTCCTCCAACAACAGAGCAAAGAGCGCGCATGGTGCAACCAGAGGATATGGGTCAAGCTATTTTGTTCTTGGCGCAAATGCCTTCGAGAACTTGTATCAATCAGATGATAGTTTCGCCCACCTTAAATAGGCATTTCTCAGGTGTCGTAGAAGCCCCAGTATCAAAGTAATCCCTAGGTCAAATCATTGATTTGAATGCTGATTAAAGCGTATCATCTTCAGCAAGCGTTATTTGTCGTAAAAATAGTATTACAGGAAGACAGAGCATGTTAGAAGCCACTGATAACGAACTGCTCACGCGTACCGGGAAAAATACGGATATGGGGCGTTACTTTCGCTGTTTTTGGATGCCCATTGCTTTATCACGTGAGCTACCTGAGTGTGATGGTGCTCCTATTAAAGTCAAAGTTCTAGGGGAAGATCTCATAGCTTTCCGCGCAACCGATGGCCGCGTTGGCTTGGTTGAACCAACGTGCCCCCATCGGGGCGCCAACCTATTTTTTGGACGCAATGAAGATTCTGCGATTCGCTGCGTTTACCACGGCTGGAAGTTCGATCTTGAAGGCAATGCGATCGAACTGCCGAACGTTGCAGCTGACGCTTCATACCATGGAAAGATGCGCATCAAAGCCTACCAAACGCGCGAATTTGCTGAAATGGTCTGGGCTTGGATGGGCCCAACCAGTCCCTCTCGCGTATTGCCGCCATTACCGGCACTTGAAGTTGGTTTGGTGCCTCCTGCGCATCGTTATGTTTCTAAAAAACTTCAGCAATGCAATTGGGCCCAATCGATTGAAGGGGCTCTAGATACAGCGCACTTTTCCTTTTTGCATATGCCCGCTCCTAAAGTGGCATCTGCGTCAAACCCAAATGCCAACGCAGACCAGAAAAGACTGCAGTGGATGCGCAATGACCCTATGCCGCGTTTTTCTTTTATTGACCATGAAGCCGGATTTGTTGCCGGTGCAGCACGTGATGCTGATGGCACTGACCTTTACTGGCGGATTAGTCAATTTTTAACACCAAATCACAGCCTTGCTCCGAATGCTTTGCCAGGTGAAAATTATCAAGGACAGACTTGGGTTCCTATTTCAGATACCGAGTGCTGGATCTATACCTATGCTTGGAACCCGTTGCGTGAACTGACTGAAGCCGAACGAAATAAGCTTGAATCGGGTCATGGTGTGGTGGGTCAGACTGGTCCTGACTACATACCGTTGAGTAACCGCAGTAATGACTATCGAATCAACCGTGAAGACCAAAAATACAGGACTTTCACCGGCGTGAGTGGCGTCTCCGAACAAGATGCAATGGTCCAGGACAGTCAAGGCCTCATTGCAGATCGAACTCTTGAGCACCTGACTCCAACAGATGCAGCTGTTGTGCGATTTCGGCGCGCAGTACTTAAAGGCGCACGCGATCTTGCAGGGGGAGTCTTACCTGAA
>Ga0164294_10001126_pt1 | contig 25129 bp, 22 predicted proteins | sample GEODES005metaG_FD_111479 | JGI IMG/M metagenome (GOLD analysis project Ga0164294, IMG submission 111479) | Oligotrophic lake water microbial communities from Sparkling Lake, Wisconsin, USA - GEODES005 metaG | ecosystem: Environmental > Aquatic > Freshwater > Lake | place: USA: Sparkling Lake...
TGACCCCAACCAAACTTGGTTGGATAGACCACTCATCATGGACTTTGACGATCAACTAAGCCGCTTCTTTGGGACCGATGACCTCGACACCCTCACACCGGCAGCGCTGGCTGGCGGAGTCGAGCATATGCGCGTCGCATTCGGGCTGGAGAAGGACAAAGGTCGGCGCTTCGCAATGTGGACGATCCTACACATGCTAGGGGAAGCGCCAGATCTGGATGTTGCATTCAAGGATGCAGCGGATCGCGATGCGGCGCGTAATTTCATGGACCTGATGGACAAATCCACACGCGGATCCCTCAGGTGAAAACGTGTCCGTTGCCTTGCTCATGCTGGGCACCAGAGGACGGCCCGAGGCAATGGCAAAGTTTGATTCATTGCGGTGATATAACCTAGGGAGCGGTCTGATTGACCCACAGCACTCCGACGCCCCGCTCACGAACAAACGGAACCAGATTATCCCCGCCATCCGGCCTCGGCGGACGGTACTTTCCGCGTGGTCCTTGGCGGGCGCCAAGCCTGTAAAGTCGCACAAAACCGATTGGCGGACCATGCGCCGCGCTCTCGAATTGCCCGCCGACCTCGTTGCCACGGACATTCGGCACATCATGGCAACCAAGCGCTATCAAAACCTGAAGGTCCCGGACAGGCAGGTGAGCGAACTTCTCGGCCACGCTGGGAACCTGAGCGAACCTCAAAGGTGTATGCCAAGTATCGTGCGGACCGATTGAAAGGCGCATTCGGAGCCCTGTACGAACTATGGCTTTCGGTTAGCCGGGAATCCGGCTCGTCGTCTCGCGGCTTGATTGATCCTTCTGAACCGGGCTCCCGCATATCTAGGGGCCAAAAATCGAGTTCAATGGCCTCATCGAGGACGAAGTCCCAGTCGCCATCGAGGTTGGCAACTGGAGGTGCTGTCCGCCGCATTGGCACAGTGGAGGAATGTCATAAGATGGCGCCAGGCCCGCTTTGGGCTCATGCCGTCAGCCGTAAACATGTTCGCATTGGACTGGACGGCACCTTTTGGACCACTCCCAAGCCTGCACCGCCAGCAACATCCCTAGCGCGCGCGATCTGAAGAGCCCCGAGGCGGCTGGCAGGCCTTAACCCATAAAAAAAACTAATGAACCAATCTCAGGATAATCGCTATTTGCCCCGGCGCGAGTCTAGGGCCTATTGACGCTCCCACGAATATACCCAGGGGAGCGGGCTTGGCATGCAAATATCAGCACGGGTTGTCATTATCGGTGGCGGGATCATGGGCGCTTCGCTGCTCTATCATCTTGCCGAACTCGGCTGGACCGATTGTCTGCTCATCGAGAAGGACGAGTTGACCTCAGGCTCGACCTGGCATGCCGCGGGCCAGTGCCCCAGCATCACCGGCAGCTTTAACCTTGCTAAAATACATGCCTATAGCAACGATCTCTATCCGCGGCTTGAAGGGATCACCGGACAATATGTCAGCTGGCACAAGTCCGGCGGCATCCGCTTGGCGACGAATGAGCGGGAACTGGCCTGGTTCAAGCAGATCCATGGCTATTCGAAGATCATCGGTTTCGACATGGAGATCATCGATCCGGAGGAAATCCGGCGCATCAATCCCTTTTTGACCACCGACGGCGTAATCGCTGGGGCCCATACCACCGGTGACGGCCATGCCGACCCTGCCGGCTTGTGCAATGCTCTGGCCATCGGGGCCAAGAATATGGGCGCAAGGATCGTGCGCCAAAATCGGGTCACGGGCCTGACGCAACTGCCGTCGGGTGAATGGGATGTGATCACCGAAACGGGCACGGTGCGGGCCGAAATCGTGGTCAATGCTGCGGGTTGCTACGCCCGGCAGGTCGCTCAAATGGCGGGCATTGACATTCCGGTGACCAATATGGAGCACCACTATGTCGTCACCGATCCCATCCCGGCCTTTTTGGAGCGGGAAGGGGAAATCCCGGTCATGCGCTGTCCCTATGTGTCGGGCTATTTCCGTCAGGAGCAGAAGAGCGCCCTGATCGGCGTCTATGAAAATATCGGCCTCGCCGAAGCCTGGGCGCCCAAGGGCATGCCCGAATGGGAATCGACCAGCGAGCTGTTCGGCAATGATCTTGACCGTATTTCAAAATGGCTGGAACGAGCCATCGAGCGGATGCCCGTCCTTGGGGAGGTCGGCATTCGCCGGATCGTTAATGGGGCGATCCCCCACACGCCCGATGGGGGACCCTTGCTGGGTCCAGCTGCTGGCCTGAGGAATTTCTGGCATTGCTGCGGCACTTCGTTCGGCATCGCCCAAGGCGGCGGGGCAGGCAAATATCTGGCGCAGTGGATGGTCCATGGCGATGCGGACATCAACATGACCGAGTTCGATCCTCGTCGCTACGGCCCCTATGCCGATGAAAACTATAGCCGCGGCAAGGTGTTCCTCGACTATCGGATGACCTTTACGACTCGGCTTCCGGGCGAAGAGGAGCCGGATGGGCGCCCGCAAAAGACCAGCACGCTCTATGAGCCCTTCAAGGCGGCGGGCGCGGTCTTTGGCGAGACCTATGGCTGGGAGCGGCCCAAATGGTTTTCGCTTGATGGGCGCGAAGAAGAGGGTGGCTATCACCGCACCAACATATTCGACGCCGTGGCCAAAGAGGTCGAGGCGGTTGCCGACCGGGTCGGCGTCCTAGACCTGTCCGGCTTTGCCAAATATGACGTGACCGGCCCCGATGCAGAGGCTTTCTTGAACCGCATCTGCGCCAATCGCATGCCCAAAAAGCTCGGTGGGATTGGTCTTGTCCATCCCCTGTCGCGCGGGGGGCGCATCTATGGGGAAATGACCGTCACTCGCTTTGCTGATGATCATTTCTATTGCCTCTCTGCGGCCGCCGCTGAACAGCGCGACTGGGATCTGATGATGCAGAGCAAGCTGCCCGATGAGGCCGTGACCGTCACCAACCGCACTATGGATTTCGGGGTTTTGGTGCTCAGTGGGCCGCGGGCACGAGATGTTTTGGCCAAGCTCACCGATGCTGATCTCAGTAATGGCGGATTCCGCTGGTTGAGTGGCCAAGTGATATCGGTGGCCGGCATCCGCCTGCGGGCGCTGCGGGTCTCCTATGTCGGCGAACTGGGCTGGGAACTGCACCCCGCCATGGCCGATCTTCCCGCACTCTATGACGCCATCTGGAAAGCGGGCCAAGAATTTGGCATCGCAAATTATGGCCTCTATGCCGTCAACACCATGCGGATGGAGAAAGGCTATAAGGCATGGGGGTCGGAGCTGACGAATGAGTTGACCATGGTTGAAGCCGACATGCCGCGCTTCATCAATTTGGGCAAGGATGACTTCATCGGCAAGCAGGCGACATTGGACGCGCCGGATCGGTTCCGGATCGTCTATGGACAGGTTGACGCGGCCGATGTGGATGTGCGCGGGGCAGAAGCCTGCCTGATCGGCGACACCTGTATTGGCCTCACCACCTCGGGCGGCTATGGCCACCGGGTCGGCAAGAGCCTGTTCTTCGCCTGCGTGCCCATCGATCAATCATCTCCCGGATCGACATTCGATATCTATCTGCAAGGCGAGCGGCGACAGGCGGTGGTTCTGGCCGAGCCCGCCTATGATCCCGGCAATTCGAAGATGAGGGTTTGACCTGTGGCTGAACTTCCCAAGAAGGCGCGGGTCGTCGTCATTGGCGGCGGTGTGATCGGATGCTCCATCGCCTATCACCTGACCAAAATCGGCTGGAGCGATGTCGTCCTGCTCGAACGCAAGCAATTGACCAGTGGCACCACCTGGCACGCGGCCGGACTGGTGGGGCAATTGCGGCCATCGATCAATATGACCAAGCTGGCCAAGTATACAGGCGAGCTCTATCGCGGACTGGAGGCCGAAACCGGCCAGGCCACCGGCTATCGCCAGTGCGGATCCATCTCGATGGCGACCAATTCCGAGCGCTTTGAGGAGCTGAAACGCAGCGCGTCCATGGCCAAGGTCTTTGACCTTCCGGTCCAAGTCATCAGCCCAAAAGAGATCCAGGCTCTGGCCCCGATCGTCAATATTGAGGATGTGGTCGGCGGGATCCACATTCCCAGCGATGGCTATGCCAATGCGGTTGATATTACGCAGGCGCTGGCCAAGGGGGCGCGCAGCGGCGGCGCGCAAATTTTTGAGAATACCAAGGTCACCAAGATCCACCACAATGGCGAGTGCGTCACCGGGGTCGAAACCGACGCGGGATCAATCGCCGCCGACTATGTGGTCATTTGCGGCGGCATGTGGACGCGCGATCTGGCGGCCAGCATCGGTGTGGCCGCGCCGCTCCATGCCTGTGAGCACTATTATGTGCTGTTCGAAGGCGTCGAGGGCATAGACCCGACCTTGCCTGTGCTGCGCGACTATGATTCCTGCGGCTATTATAAATATGACGCGGGCAAGCTGCTGGTCGGTGCCTTTGAGCCCAATGCGCGCCCCTGGGGCATGGACGGCATTTCAGAAGATTTCTGCTTTGACGAAATCGCCGGCAGTTTCGAGCATTTTGAACCGCTGTTGATCGATGCCATGCGCCGGGTTCCCGCCCTTGAAAGGGCCGGAATCAAGAAATTCTTCTGTGGGCCGGAGAGCTTCACCCCGGACGTGCGCTATCATCTGGGCGAAAGCCCCGAATTGAAGGGGTGCTTTGTCGCCGCCGGCCTAAACTCCATTGGCCTGCAATCAGCGGGCGGTATCGGCAAGGTTATGGCCGATTGGATCCGCGATGGGATTCCACCGGCTGACCTTTGGACGGTCGATATTCGCCGCAATATGCCGTTTCAGATTAACCGCAAATATCTGCGCGAGCGGGTGACCGAAAGTCTCGGGCTGCTCTACGCCACCCATTATCCTTTCAAACAATATGAGACCGCGCGCGGCGTTCGCCGCTCAGCCATCCATGATCGGCTGGTGGCCGCGGGCGCTTGTCACGGCGAGGCCTATGGCTGGGAGCGGCCCAACTGGTATGGCGAACCCGGCAGCACGCCCAAATATGAATACAGCTATGGTCGCCAGAACTGGTTTGAGGCCAATGCGGCCGAATGCAAAGCGGTGCGCGAGACTGTGGGCCTGTTTGACCAGAGCTCCTTTGCCAAGTTCCGCCTCGAGGGGCGTGATGCCTGCGCGGTCCTGAACCGGGTATGCGCCAACGATGTCGATGTGGCGCCGGGCAAGCTGATCTACACCCAATGGCTCAATGACAAGGGCGGCATCGAGGCGGATTTGACCGTCACACGCCTGTCCCAAACTGCCTATCTGATCGTCACCGGCGCCGAAACCGAGGTCAAGGACTTCAACTGGCTCAAGCGGCATATTCCAGGCGAGTCCCATGCCATCTTGACCAATGTCTCATCGTCGACGGGGGTCATCTCGATCATGGGGCCAAAGGCGCGGGACTTGCTCCAGTCCATTTGCCCTAACGATCTGTCCCATGAGGCCTTTGGGTTCGCCACCAGCCAGGAGATCGAGCTGGGCTATGCCATCGTCCGCGCATCGCGCATCACCTATGTCGGTGAACTGGGCTGGGAGCTCTATATCCCGACCGAATTCATGACCGGCGTCTATGATGAAATTGTCGCGGCGGGCGCAGCTTTTGGCCTCAAGCATTGCGGCTATCATGCGCTCAATGCCCTGCGTATGGAGAAGGCCTATCGCCACTGGGGCCACGACATCACCGATGAGGACACCCCGCTCGAGGCGGGCCTTGGTTTTGCTATGCGCATGGATAAGCCCGGCGGCTTTATCGGGCGCGAAGCCCTGCTGAAGCAGAAGCACGAGGGCCTGAAACAAAAGCTTGTTCAATTCCTTCTGAAGTCGCCAGAGCCGATGCTCTACCATAATGAACCGATCTGGCAGGGCGACCGCATTGCTGGCTACATCCGCTCTGGCATGTATGCCCACACCCTCGGGGCGGCTTGCGGCCTTGGCTATGTGACTGCGGCAGATGGCGGCATTGTCGGCCCGGTCGGGGTTGACGACTACGAGATTGAAATTGCCGGGGTGCGCTATCCTGCGACCGCCTCGCTCAGGCCCCTCTTTGACCCCGCCAATTTACGGATCAAGATCTGATGTCGCATGCTGACCTTATGAGCCGTCTCGCCGCCAACACCCGCGTTGGATATAGTTTCGATCAGGAGTTTTACGCCAGCGATGCTGTGTTCAAGGCTGATATGGACCAGATCATCAGCCGCAAATGGATCATGGCGGGCCATATCTCGCGCATCCCAAACCGGGGCGACTATTTCCTGTTTCGCATTGGCAGTGAACAGATCATCGTCATCCGCGAAAATGCAGACAGCGTCCGTGCCTTTTTCAATGTCTGCCGTCACCGTGGTTCCATCATCTGCCAGGCAGAAAGCGGCAATGCGCCGCGTCTGGTATGCCCTTATCACGCCTGGACCTTCGGGCTGGATGGCCGCCTGATTTCTGCTCGGTTGATGCCAGAAGATTTTGACAAGGCAGAGAACAGCCTGTTCGCCTGCCACATCCGCGTATTTCACGGTCTGATCTTCATCAATATGAGCGAGGACGAGCCCGACGATTTCGACGCCACTTTCGGCGATATGGGGCCGATCCTCGACTATCACGGCATTGCCGATGCCCGAATTGCCCATGCTGGCAGCTATCCGACCACCGCAAACTGGAAGCTCGTCGTCGAGAACTTCTTCGAGTGCTATCACTGCGTTCCGTCCCATCCGGAGTTTTGCTCGATCCACGGCGCGGAATCGATCGTTGCGGTAGGGGCGGGTCCAAGCTCTGGTCCCGCAGACGCCATCGCCAGTTTCGCGCCAATGCTAAAGGCTTGGGAGAAGAGCGCTGCGGCCCTTGGTCGTCCGATCGGCAATATCGATGATGCCCCTGACAGCAGTCATCTGCGCCTCATGATGCAGCGCATGAACAAGGAGGGCTGGGCATCTGAGACACAAGATGGTTCCGCCCCCGCACCCCTGATGGGCAAACGCACCCAAGCCGATGGCGGCCGGATGCATTTGAGCTTCAGTCCCTTTACCCAGATTGTCGCGGATGATCATTTCGCCATTCTGTTCCAATTCACCCCAAGGTCCGCTTTGGCCTCGGACGTCGAGATGATCTGGTTGGTCGATGGGCGCGCGAGCGAGGCTCAGGTGGATATTGAGAAGATGATCTGGGGTTATCACGCCACCACCACGCAGGATAAGGTGATCACCGAGAATAATCAGACGGGCATCATGTCCCGTCGCTATCGCCCCGGACGCTATTCAGATCAGGAGGGCAGCGTCCTCAAGTTCCAAAAATGGTATCTGGGCCAGTTCGGACTTGATCGGGCGGAATGATCCCATCCCCGGCCAAATCATGGTCAATGACCGTGCGTCGTCTCAGGCTGGCCGCACTTGCGAAAGCTGGCTATTCGGCACCCGTATAGAAGCTTCCCCAGGCGATAAAGTCGATCGACAAACAGGGCTATTCCCGCGAGACGATTCAGGCGTTAGCATCGTTGCAATAGTAGGGATCGGGGAGCAGGACTTGCGCTGGACAGTGGACTCAGAGACCGGGGTCCTTACGGACGTGTTGCTCTGTCCGCCGGACCATTATCGCTGGATCGACACCAATTCGATCGCCCATTCGACCCTGACCCGCCGGGTGCAGTTCGATCCGAATGTCGCCAAGGCGCAATATGCAGGGATGGTCGAGGTGCTCGAGCGCGCCGGTGTCCGTTGCCACTTCTTGATTCCGGATCCCGAGCATCCCTACCAGGTCTATACTAGGGATTCGAGCCAGACGACGCCGTGGGGGCCGGTACTAACCCAGCTGCGGATGCCCGCCCGCCGGGGTGAGTATGCAGCGGTGCTTGACTTCCACCTTCCGCAGGACGGATTCTGGCGTTATGCTACCAGCGGCACCTGCGAGGGGGGGGACATTCACCTGATCCGCCCCGGCCTCGCGGTCATCGGCTACTCCGGCGTTCGGACCGATTTGGCAGGCGCGCAGCAGATGGCCGGGTGGTTCGAGGCGGCCGGTTGGGAAGTCCGCCTGCAGCCTTTCCCGGAACATTTCCTGCACCTCGACGTCCTGTTCTGCATGGCCACTGACAGCCTTGCGGTGGCCTGCATCGAAGCCTTGGGCGACGATTTTGCCGACTGGCTGACGGAGCGCGGCATCGACCGGATCGAGGCTAGCTATGCGGAGGTCATGGCGATGAGCTGCAACCTGTTGTCCTTGGGCGGCAACCGGGTCCTTTCGCCGCAGCACAGCACCCGGATCAACGGCGAATTGCGGCGGCGGCAAGTGCAGGTGTTCGATCCGCCCTTGGAAATGTTCAGCCTTGGCGGCGGCAGCATCCATTGCCTCACCATGCCGCTGCGACGGGAGCCATTAGCCTGACCACCAACTTAACAAACCTCCAGGTGGACGGCCTGAGAGTCGATGGGCCGCGGCTATGGTCCACACTGATGGAAACGGCGGCTTTTGGCCGGACGGCGAAGGGGGGCTTGTGCCGACTGGCCCTGTCGCCTGAGGACGCGGCGGTTCGGCGCTGGTTCGTTGCCGCTTGCGAGGCGCTCGGTTGCACCGTCACCATCGACCAGTTGGGCAACATCTTCGCCCGCCGCGAAGGCACCACCCCGGATTTGCCGCCGATCGCTATCGGCAGCCACCTGGATACCCAGCCCACTGGGGGACGGTTCGACGGTATCCTAGGCGTTCTGGCGGGCCTTGAGGTCTTGCGCACGCTTGACGATGCCGGTGTGGTCACCCGCCACCCGCTCGAAGTGGTGAACTGGACCAACGAGGAAGGCGCGCGCTTTGCCCCGGCCATGCTCTGTGCCGGCGTGTTCGCGGGGGCGTTCGATCTGGATTACGCCCTCTCCCGCGAGGACAAGAACGGGGTGCGGCTCGCGGACGCCCTCGATGAAAGCGGCTTTCGCGGGCCGGCCCCGGTCGGCGGTCGCCCGTTGGCCGCGCACTTCGAACTGCACATCGAACAGGGTCCGGTGCTGGAGGCGGAAGGGCTGGAGATCGGCGTCGTCTCAGGCGTGCAGGGTATCCGCTGGTTCGATGTAGTGATCGCGGGCCTCGCCTGCCATGCAGGCACCATGCCCATGAAGCTGCGGCGCGATGCCTTGCAGGCGGCGGCGCGGCTGGCGGTGGCGGTGGATGGGATCGGCCGCTCCGAGCCCGACACTTCCCTCTCTACTATGGGAATCTTTGAAGCCTATCCCGGCTCGCGCAATACAGTCCCGGAAACGATCCGGATGAGCGTCGATCTTCGTCATCCCCGAGCCGAGGGGCTAGACCGGTTAGACGCGGCATTCCACGCCGCTGCCAATCAGATCGCGACCGAGTTGCAGGTGACCGTCGAGATCAACCCGGTATGGAGCTCCCCTCCCGTGGTGTTCGACCCCCGGGTGGTGGAGGCCATCGACGCGGCCACGGCAAAGCTTGGTTATAGCCGCCGCTCGATTGTCTCCGGGGCGGGTCACGACTCCGTTTACATCGCCCGGGTCGCGCCGACGGGCATGATCTTCGTTCCTTGCGAAGACGGCATCAGCCACAACGAGGCCGAAAATATCGCGCCAATCGAGGCCGAGCGCGGCGCCAATGTGCTGCTGCAGGCTGTGCTGCAATTCGACGGCGCTTCCTGAGCATGGCGCGCCAACTCACCGGGATCGAAGTCCGATCCATCGATTTTGTGCCCGACAGCGAACGACACGGCAAGGTCTCGGATCAGGGGCCGTTCTGGTTCATGGGCAATTTTCACTTTTTTACCATCGCCATCGGCTTTGTCGGGCCTGGCATGCACTTGTCGTTGGGATGGACTGCATTGGCAGCCACCACAGGCGTCTTGTTCGGCACGCTGTTTCAGGCCTTCCATGCCAGTCAGGGGGCGGAACTCGGGCTGCCGCAAATGATCCAGTCGCGGGCCCAGTTCGGCTATCGCGGGGTGGTAGTGCCGCTGATCGGAGCCCTGTTCACGTTCCTTGGCTTCAATGTGGTCAACAGCATCTTGGTCGGCGAGGGGCTGAACCTCCTCTGGGGCTTGGACGCGCACGCCGTGATCTTCGTTTTTGCAGCGCTGGCGGCGGCACTGGCCATATGGGGCCACGATTGGTTGCATCTGGCCTTTCGCAGCCTGTTCTGGCTGTCGATGCCGCTGTTCGCGGTGCTTACGGCCGGTATCGCGCTTGGATTTGTGCATGGTACCGGGCCCGGCGGTTCCGCCGCCGCCGGGTTCAACTGGCCTGCCTTTGCCGCGCAATTTGCGGCTGGCGCCAGCTACAACATCGCCTACGCGCCCTATGTCTCGGACTATTCCCGCTATTTGCCGCGCACCATTTCCCGCACGGCGATCATCGTGAACGTCTTTCTCGGGGCCGCGCTCTCGGCGATCTGGCTGATCTGCCTCGGGGCCTGGCTGGCGAGCCGGATGGGGGCCACCGACGGGCTGACCGCCCTCGCTCAGGCTGGTAATGGTCTGATGCCGCATTTCGGGGACTCTCTGGTTGTCTGCTCTGTGGCAGCGCTGCTGACGACCACCGGGATGAACGGCTACTCCGGGATGCTCAGCGCGATTACTGGCCTCGACAGTTTCCGCTCCGTCCAACCGACGCGCACAATCCGGATCGTCACGATCCTCGTGCTGGCCGCCATCTGGGCAGGGGTTGCGGCCTCTGCAAAAGGCAACGCCATCGAGGCCTTGAGCGCCACCCTGGTGGTGATGCTCTATCTGCTTTGTCCTTGGACGGCGGTGAACCTGGTGGACTACTTTTTCCTGCGCAAGGGCCGCTACGCCATTACCGATCTGGCGCGGCCGGACGGCATTTACGGGGCCTTCGGCACGCGCGGGCTCGCCGGTTACTTTGCCGGTTTGCTCGCCTCGGTGCCGTTTTTCGTCATCCCCGGTCTATGGACTGGCCCAGTGGCAGAGGCACTGGGCGGCGTCGATATCGCCTGGCTCGTGGGCTTGATCGTGGCGGCGGCCGTCTATCTCATTGCCAGCCGTAGCTTTTCTGCTGCAAGCGAGAACGACGCAATCGCTGCCAGCGAAGCCGAGCTTCGTGCGCTGGCCGGGAGTGGCAGGACGACAAACTAAAGCAAAACTGGGAGTTGGCGCAGGTGACAGCGGACGAAATGATCGCGCTTTCGGCGGGCGAGGCAGTCAGCGCCATGCGCAGTGGCCGCATGACCGCGCTGGCCTATGCTGAAGCCTTGCTGGCGCGCTGTACGGCTGGTGCAGACCTCAATGCGTTCATCACGCTCGATCCTGAAGCTGTGCGCGCGCAGGCCCGTGCTGCGGACGCGCGCCGAGAGGCGGGCGAAGCGCTTGGCCCGCTCCATGGCCTGCCGGTGCCTATCAAGGACAGCATCAACACTGCCGATTTGCCGACCACCGCCGGAACTTCGGCGCTTCGAGACTTCTACCCGTCCGCCGACGCTCCGGTCGTCGCGCGTTTGCGCGCGGCCGGCGCCATTGTGCTCGGCAAGACCAATCTGCATGAATTGTCGCTCGGTTGGACCAGCAGCAACATGGCCTATGGCCCAGTTCGCAATCCTTGGGATCACACGCGGATACCAGGCGGCAGCAGCGGCGGTAGCGCGGCTGCGGTTGCAGCCGGGATGGCGCCGCTCGCCTTGGCCGAAGACACCGAAGGCTCGATCAGGGTCCCGGCAGCGCTTTGCGGGATCGCTGGATTTCGGCCAACCACCGGCCGCTATCCCACCGACGGCTGCGCGCCGATCACCGACGAGTTCGACCAGGTCGGGCCGGTCGCCCGGCACGTCTCCGACTTGGTGCTGTTCGATGACGTGATGACTGGAGAAGCATCCTCGGTGGTGGTCCCGCCGCTCGCCGGGCTCAGGCTGGGCATTGCGCCCGCTTATTACTTCGCGGGTCTCGATCCGGCGGTGGCCGGTGTGGTCGATGGTGTGATCAAACGGCTGGAACAAGCCGGTGTGACCATCGTCAGGGCCGATCTGCCGGGCCTCGCCGCGCTCGTCGAGGTGATCACTTTGACGGTGCAGATTCACGACGTCGTGCCCTCGCTCACTGGCTGGTTGGCCGCATCCGGGGCCAGCATCGGATACGATGCGCTTCACGCCGAAGTCAGCCCCGACGTAAAGGCCCTGCTTGATGCCTTTGCCGTACCGGGCGCGCCCAGAGCCATTCCGGAAGAATCGTATTCTGCCGCGATCAATGTCCACTTGCCTGCCCTGAAGGCCCTGTTCGCCGCTTGGTTCGCCGAAAACCGGGTTGATGCCATGCTGCTGCCAGCGACCATGATGCTGCCAACCCTGATCGGCGACGACAGCACAGTGCGCATAGCAGGCAACGATGTGCCGTTCGAAGTCGCGATCTCGCGCAACATAGCGCCGGGCAGCACCGCCGGACTGCCGGGGCTGGTGCTACCCGCCGCACTGGCCAGTGGCCTCCCGGTTGCCATCGAACTCGATGGTCCGGCAGGCAGCGATCGCAAGCTGCTCGGCATCGGGCTTGCGATCGAGGCCTCGCTCGGACCTTTGTCGAGCCCACCGCCCTTGGCCTCCTCGATCAGCGCAGGGTGAATGACGCTTTTGCTAGGATGATGTGCGCGCCCTTCTTGCGTTCGACCAGTTCGGTGACTTCAAACTCGCCCGTCACGCTCATCAGCATCTTGGCACCATCGCGAGCATGCGCTGCTGATCGAACGGAATGATGCGGATGCGCGAACACGGAAAATCATCGGTCAGAAAGCCAGTGCGAACCTCGAAAGCGCTGCAAGCATAAGTCTTTGCCAAGTCGATCTTGCGGACGCAGACTTCCAGCTTGTCGCCGGGCTCCGCGCCTTCGATGGCGATCGGGCCGATAAAGATGTGGGTTACTCGGCTGGGTTGCGTTCCAACCACCGCGCCCGAATCGCGTCAGAACCCTCGCGCGTGCCGTCATGGCTCCAGCCCGGTTCGCGCATCAAATAAGCCACCTTGTGCCGCCACGGCGCGCGCAGCACATCGCTCAGCATCGCGCTCCATTCGTGGAACGCGGCGTGGAGAAGGTTGAAGCTGCCGAGTTGGCGCACAATGCCATAGCGCGGCGGTTCTTCGTCGCGCTCGGCCTCGAATGTGCCGAAAAGCTTGTCCCACACGATAAACACACCCGCATAGTTGCGATCGAGATAGCGTGGGTTGGTGGCATGGTGGACGCGGTGGTGCGCCGGGGTGTTCATGACCGCCTCGAACCAGCGCGGCATCCGCTTCACCGCCTCGGTGTGAATCCAGAACTGATAGACGAGGTTGATCCCGGCAACGGTCAGCAGGATCGCCGGGTGAAATCCGAGCAGCGCAGGCCAGATATGAAATGCGAAGCTGAGCGCGAAAAAGCCGGTCCAGGTCTGACGCAACGCGGTGCTGAGGTTGTAATGCTGGCTTGAATGATGATTGACATGCGCCGCCCAGAACCAGCGCACGCGGTGGGCGGTGCGATGGAACCAGTAGTAATTGAAATCATCGAGCACGAACGCGAGCACCCGGACCCACCATTCGTTGGGGAGCGTGGCCACCCGGTGTGCATAGAGCCAGAGCATCATTGCGTAGACCGCGCCTGCGACCAGCGCGCCCGCGATCGTGCTGCCCAGCCCCAGCCCGAGCGAGGTCAGCATGTCGCGCGGCTCGTACTTGTCCGGCGCGCGGCGGGCGGCCCAGACCATCTCGATCACAATGAGCAGAATGAAAAACGGGATGGCATAGACCACCACGTCGATGGGCTGAAGATCAGGCGGCGTAAAATTGAGAGCGTGGCTCATGCGCGGTCTCCCAGACGGCGCAGGCTGGCGGCCCAGGCCTGTGCCTCTGGCCCAAGCTCGAGCGTGATCGTGCCGAAGCGCGGTTCACCGGGGGTGAGCGTGAGGAACTGGCGATCAAGCCGCACGCCCGCATGATCGGGCAGCAGCCGTGCGGCAAAGTGGCTGCCATGGCGACGCAGAACCAGCACGCGCCCATTCGCATCGCGCAGCAAGGCGCCAATTCGCGCCCGGTCCAGCGCGATGTCTTGCGGGGCAAAGCCGCTGATCGCCGCGTCGGCCAGCTCGCGGGCATGGGCTTCGTCGCGGATGCGCACATCGCCGCCGAGCTGCATCGCCCGGGCGAGGTGATAAAGCCCGATAATCAGGATGAACGACACCGCTGCCTGGATAGCTACCGCTGCTCCCGGCAGCGCTAACATGGCTTTTAACGCAAGAATGCGATCTGGTTTCATCGGTCTGACTTCGGGTTCAAGGCTTTGGTGCTTGGGCTTTGGCAGCGAGCATATCTACTTGCGCGCGAATCGGGCTGATGTCGTAGCCCGCGTTTGCCGCAGCGCCTGCGATGGCTGCCGGGTTCACACCCATATGCGCCTTTGTAAGCGCCCAGAGCAAAGTAGACCGGGTGCCTGACCGGCAATAGGCGAGCACCGGGGCATCGCCTGCCGCGATAAGCGCCTGCTCCATTGCTTCGATCTGTGGAAACGAGAAACCGGCATGTGTGACCGGGATGGCAACATAGCCCATTCCTGCCGCCAGCGCAGCAGCTTCGATCTCGGCACCGGGGGGCTGGTCGTCGAATTCGTGTTCGGGGCGGTTGTTGATAATCATGGCCACGCCGAGCGCCTTGGCCTCGGCAATCTGTGCGACACTGATCTGGGGGCTGGCAAAAGTCTTGTCGTCAATCTGGTGAAACATGCCCGTTCTCATCTCGCTCGTTTGTTTGCGTGATCGGGATCAAGATCCTGACCTGGCCCGAGCGCGCTGTTACAGGAACGACCCCTTTTTTCTTGCCCACACCCCTGCCAAATCGTTGGCCCGAGGGCAACCCATAGCAATCGCCGGCACAAATGCCGCGCAATCCAAATTACCAGTGCCTCGAATTGACGAATCCATTCGCACTTAGGGATTTTGTTGGTTATAGTCTTAGACGCATAGGAAAATGCTAGGTCTTGTCCGGCTAAGTTTCCTTGTCGTGCCGTCAGCAGCCGCGCCCGGCTTCCGGCACCGAGGAAAGCAGGGGCGGAACGAAGGTCTATTGGTTTTTATGGGTTTTGACAGAGGGCGGCGGGGTCGCGGACGCGACAAGCGCGATGGTTTCGGTGACGAAGGCGGTTTTGATCCCTACGGCGGTGGCGGTGGCGGCGGCTTTGGTGGCGGCGCATCGCGCGGTGGTTTCGGTGGTGGGGACCGAGGCGGCTTCGGCGGCGGTGATCGCGGCGGCTTTGGCGGCGGCGGCGGTGGTTTTAGCGGCGGAGGTGCACCTCGTAGTGGCGGTGGTGGCTTCGGCGGACCACGCAGCGGACCGGGCGGCGGCGGCGGTGGTGGCGGTATGCCTGCCCAAGTGGTCGGCACCGGCAAAGGCGTCGTCAAGTTTTTCAATTCGCAGAAAGGCTTCGGCTTCATTCAACGTGAAGACGGCGGTGAGGATGTGTTCGTTCATATCAGCGCGGTCGAGCGCGCCGGTCTGGAAGGCTTGGCCGAAGGCCAGCAGCTTGAGTTCAATCTGGTTGATCGCGGCGGTAAAGTTTCGGCTGCCGATCTTCAGGTTCTGGGCGATGTTATCGCTGTGGCGGCCAAGCCGGCGGCACCGCAGCGCGAACTGACGGGCGAACGGGCAACCGGCACGGTGAAGTTCTTTAACGCGATGAAGGGCTTTGGCTTCATCACGCGCGATGATGGTCAGCCCGATGCCTTTGTGCATATCAGCGCGGTTGAACGGTCCGGCATGCGCGAGCTGAACGAAGGCGACAAGCTTGAGTTCGACCTCGAAGTCGACCGACGCGGCAAGCACTCGGCGGTCAACCTGGTGCCGCGTCAGGACTGACCCCGGATCGCCTTGCACCCGGAATTGATCGGGCGTTGGCGATCAACACAAAACGCGCAGATGGCGGCCCTCATGGGCCGCCATTTGTCGTTTGCGATTCCGGCGTGGAACTATTCCGGGCCGCGACTGCCAAGATGGTAAAGAGAGAGAAGGAACCGTTTGATGTCGATCACCCCGTTGATGCCCGTCTACCCCCGGTGCGGTGTACGTCCGGTGCGCGGTGACCATTGCCATCTGATCGATGAAGACGGCACGCGCTATCTCGATTTCGCCAGCGGCATCGCGGTCAATTTACTCGGACACAGCCATCCGCATCTCATCGGCGCGATCCAGCGCCAGGCGGAGACCTTGATGCATGTCTCCAATCTCTATGGCAGCCCGCAAGGCGAACATCTGGCGCAACGCCTGGTCGATCTCACCTTCGCCGATACGGTTTTTTTCACCAATTCGGGAGCCGAGGCGGTCGAGTGTGCGATCAAAACGGCGCGGGCCTATCACCAACACGTCGGCAACCACGACAAGTTCGAGCTGATCACTTTCAGGAATGCATTCCACGGGCGCACGATCGCGACGATCAGCGCGTCGAATCAGGAAAAGATGCACCATGGGTTTTTGCCCCTGCTCCCTGGTTTCAAGTACGTGGATTTCGACGATCTTGAGGGTGCGACCGCAGCAATCGGCCCGAATACGGCGGGCTTCTTAGTGGAGCCGGTGCAGGGCGAAGGCGGTATTCGGGATGCTTCGCCCGAATTCCTTCAGGGCCTGCGCGCGCTATGCGACAAGCATGATTTGATGCTGGTGTTCGATGAAGTGCAATGCGGGGTCGCGCGCACCGGTACGCTCTATGCCTATGAGCAATACGGGATTGCGCCCGACATCATGGCCAGTGCCAAGGGCATTGGCGGCGGGTTCCCGCTTGGCGCGTGCCTCGCCACCGAAAAGGCCGCGCGCGGGATGGGGCTTGGCACCCACGGCAGCACCTATGGCGGCAATCCGCTGGGCATGGCCGCCGCAGAGGCAGTGCTTGATGTCGTCGCCAATCCTGCGTTTATGGCCGAAGTGATTGCCAAGGGAGAGCGGCTGCGCGGCCGACTGGAACAGTTTATCGGCAATTATCCCGATCTGTTCGAACTGGTGCGCGGGCGGGGGCTGATGCTCGGGGTCAAGATGAAGATCGAGCCGCGCCCGTTCGTGGTGCATTTGCGCGACAACCATCAATTGCTGACGGTTGCAGCCGGCGACATGACGTTTCGCGTGCTGCCACCGCTGGTTATCGATGACAACCACATCGACGAGTTCATGGATAAGCTTTCGGCCGGTGCCGCAAGCTATGTACTCAAAGCGTCGGCGGCATGACGCGGCATTTCCTCAATCTTGCCGATGCAGGGGGGGATGCGGTTGCGGCGATGCTAGCCGAAGCGATCGATCGCAAGGCGGCACGGGCCGGCTGGCCCAAAGGACGGGTCGAAGCCGATGCGCCGCTGGCGGGCAGCGTTCTGGCGATGGTATTCGAGAAGAACTCCACCCGCACCCGCGTCTCGTTCGACATCGCGATGCGCCAGCTCGGCGGCAGCGCGGTGCTGCTTGATGCGGGGACCACCCAGCTCGGTCGCGGCGAATCGATCGCGGATACCGCGCGGGTGCTCAGCCGCATGGCCGACGCCATCATGCTGCGCACCGACGATCATGCCAAAGTCGAGGAACTGGCGCACTATGCGCAGGTTCCGGTTATCAATGGCCTCACGGATCTGTCGCATCCCTGCCAGATCATGGCCGATCTTCAGACGGTGCTCGAACACGGCAAGGCACTGCCCGGTCTGGAAGTGGCGTGGTTGGGCGATGGCAACAATGTGCTTAATTCGTTGGTCGAGGCCGCCGGACTGATGAAGTTCAATATTCGCGCCGGTGTGCCCGAAGGCTTTGAAAGCGATGCCGAATTTGCCGCGCGCGCGCGCAATTCAGGCGCGCGGATCGATTTCTTTCGCGATGCTGCCAGCGCGGCAAGCGGCGCAGACGTGGTGATAACCGACACGTGGGTCTCGATGGGTCAGCCTCACATGGAGGCCAAAATGGCAGCCATGGAACCGTTTCAGGTGAACGGTCCGCTAATGGGTCTGGCCAAACCCGATGCGCTGTTCATGCATTGTCTGCCTGCGCATCGCGGCGAGGAGGTCACCGACGAGGTGATCGACGGACCGGCTTCGGTGGTTTGGGACGAGGCGGAGAACCGCATCCACGCGCAAAAAGCGGTGCTGCGCTGGGTGTTCGGGCAAATCTGACGATGGCCGCTGAAACCCACAATATCCAGACCGGGTTCGACCGGACGCTTGCTTTCACCGTTCCTGATCGCGACGCCCGCGGGCGCGTGGTGCGGCTGGGGCCGGTGCTGGACGAAATCCTTGCGGCGCACGCTTATCCTGCCGCGATCCGTCATTTGCTGGCAGAAGCGTTGACGCTGACTGCGCTACTTGGATCGCTGCTGAAGGACGACGAGGGCCAGCTCACCATGCAGGCGCAAACACAGACCGGGATCGTCGATCTGTTGGTGTGTGATCATCGCGCTGGCGAACTGCGCGGCTACGCCCGGTTTGACCGGGCCCGCCTCGACGAGCTGGGGCCAAACCCTGATCTGAACGCTCTTTTCGGCGCGGGCTATCTCGCCGTGACGTTCGACCGGGCAACCACCGAGCAGCGCTATCAAGGGATCGTTCCGCTTGAGGGTGAGAGCCTTGCGCAAGCTTGTGAAAGCTACTTTGTCCAGTCTGAACAGGTGCCGACACTGATCCGGCTCGGGGTCAGCAGCGAGGGCGCGCGGTGCATCGCAGGGGGCATTCTCATCCAGCATCTGCCGGATGGTGAGGAAGGGCGCGAACGGATTCATGCTCAATTTGATCATCCGCATTGGGAGCATGTTGCAGCGGTGGGCGGCAGCGTGCGCGAACACGAATTGGTCGATCCGGCGCTCAGTCTGGAAGATCTCGTCTGGCGCCTTTTTCACGAGGAGCGCGAAGTGCGGGTGGAGCAGCGCAGCGCGCTCGTCAAAGGATGCCGTTGCACCACCGAATACTATCGATCGGTACTCGCGCGATTCGGGCCGGAAGACCGTGAGGAGATGAAGAATGAAGATGGTCTGATCATGGTTGACTGCGCATTTTGCTCCCGGGTATTTCCCATCGCGCTTGATTGATCCCTGTTTAGATCACTTCAGCGCTGAAAAAGAACGTTTTAACGCAGACAAGAATGTTCTATAATCACCCGCAGCCGCCGCATTGGGTCGGCGCTGTGTGGTGTTGCGAGACTGGAAGATGGAATTGGGCCTCAAGCGATCCATGCCCCCGCTCAACTTGCGCATGCTTGCAGTTATTGGTGCATGCGCCGCGAGCGTGGTCGGCGCGCCACCGTCTCTGGCCGTGCGTCAGGAACTTGCGCTGCTTGACCGGCTTCAGAGCGGACAATGGGAAATGCGCGACCGCGATGCGACCGGTGGACGCAGCCGGATGTGCATCGACAGCGGTCGCCAGCTGATCCAGCTTCGGCACATGCACGATGCTTGCAAGAGTTTCACGATCGAGGACACCGCCGAGGCAGTCACTGTGCAGTATACCTGTCCGGGGCACGGCTTCGGGCGAACCCGGGTCCGTTTCGAAAACGCCCAGCTTGCCCAGATTGAAACCCAAGGCATCGCGCAAGGTCTACCGTTTGACATGAGCACCGAAGCGCGGCGCGTTGGCACTTGTCAGCGCAGATCAGGCTAGACCATTGCCACCGCCGCTTTGCGCGGGTAGCCAAAACGGATGATCGAATTTGCTAGTGCGGACAATGCGCCGCTTGCGGTGGTATTGCTGTCTGGAGGCCTTGATTCGATGGTCTGCGCCGGGCTTGCTCGCGAACGCGGATTCCGCATCGCTGCGCTCACCATCGACTATAACCAGTGCCACCGGATCGAATTGGAAGCCGCCAAGCAGATTGCCGAGAACGTGGGGGCAGAATTTCATGTCATACTGCCGCTTGATCTGCGCCTGTTCGGCGGATCCGCGCTCACCGCCTCGATCGACGTGCCCAAAGATGGGCTAGGCGAAGGTATTCCTGTCACTTACGTACCCGCGCGCAATCTTGTGTTTCTTTCGTTGGCGCTGGCCTGGGCCGAAGCCTCAGGGTCAGCGGACTTGTTCATCGGGGTCAACGCGCTGGATTATTCGGGTTATCCCGATTGCCGCCCGGAATTCATCGCCGGGTTCGAAAACCTCGCCCGCGTCGCCACCAAGATCGGCAGCGAGGGAGGCAATGTGCGGGTGCATGCCCCACTGCAACATCTCAAGAAAAGCGAAATCGCGCGCGAGGCGGCGCGTCTCGGGCTCGACCCCGGCTCCAGCTGGTCATGCTATGATCCGCTGCCCGGTGGCCGTGCCTGCGGCGTGTGCGACAGCTGCCGTCTGCGGCGCGCGGGATTCGATGAAGCGGGGATCGAGGATGGAACGCAATATGGAGCACCAAGCTAAGCCTGCACAGCCGCAATGGTTGGGGGTCGATCACTATAGCTGGTACGTGCTTGGCGTGCTGGTGCTGGTTTATTTCGTCAATTTCATCGACCGTCAGTTGCTCACCATCCTCGCTGTCGACATCAAGCGCGACCTGTCGATCACCGACAGCCAGTTCGGCTTTCTTTATGGCACCGCATTCGGCGTGTTCTACGCGCTGTTTGGCATCCCGCTGGGCAAGCTGGCCGACCGCTGGTCCCGCGTAAGGCTGCTGACCTTGGGGCTGACCGTGTGGTCCGCCATGACTGTCTTTTCAGGATTGTCGCGCAATTTCACGCAGCTGGGCCTTGCTCGGGTGGGTGTCGGAGTAGGCGAAGCGACCGCGGGGCCGTGTGCCTATTCGCTGCTTTCGGATTACTTTCCGCCGCACCGCCGGGCGACGGCGGTCGCGATCTATTCCTCGGGGATTTATATCGGCGGCGGGTTGGCGCTGTTGCTCGGCACGTCGATTTCAGGCGCATGGGATCATGCTTTCGTGGTCGGAGCGCGGCCCTTCGGTTTGGCAGGCTGGCAGGCTGCGTTTCTGGCCGTCGGCTTACCAGGCCTGCTGCTGGCGGTGTGGGTCAAGAAGCTGCGCGAGCCGATCCGGGGATACTGGGAGGATGCCCGGCCAACCGCGCCAGAACCTGCAACTTGGAGTGCGTTTGCGCGCGATCTGGGCACTATCGTGCCCCCGTTCACGATGCTGGCGGCCGCGCGGCGCGGGCCGAGGGCGCTTGCGGGCAATTTTCTTACGCTCGTCGGCGTGGCACTTGCTGCAATGACACTTACGCAGTGGCTAGGCGATCCGGTTCAGTGGATTGCTCTTGGTATCGGTGTGTACGCTGTTGCTTCGTGGGCCGTGGCCTTGCGCCACAATGATCCCGAAGCCTTCAAGGTGATCTGGGCGACGCCTTCTGTGGTTGGCCTCAACATCGGCTATGGCCTTATTTGCGTGATTTCCTATGCCAGCTCTGCCTTTGGCCCACTCTACGCGATGCGCGTCTTTGGCGGAGACCCCGGCGCGGTCGCGGTGATTTTCGGCGGTGCGGGTGCGCTTGGCGGGGCCTTGGGCGTGATCGCTGGCGGCGTGATGGGTGACAAGCTCGCGGCATCCGGTCAGAACTCGCGGCGCGTGCTGGTGGTCATGGGCTCCTTCGCAATCTCCCTAATTCCGAACCTGATACTGCTCTCGACCCAATCGATCACCGTCGCGTTCTTTGCCGTATTTCCTTTGTGGTTCTTTCTGAGCGCGGCACTGGGCAGTGGCTCCGGGGTGCTGGTCAGTATTGTCCCTGCGAGCGTACGCGCGACGGCCACCGCCGCGTTCCTGCTTTCGGCTACGATGATCGGGCTTGCCATGGGGCCTTACGCGGCTGGGCGGATATCCCATGCCTTTGACAGCCTGCGCATCGGGCTGACGGGCATTCTGGTTGTCGTCCCCTTCGCCTTGCTCGCGCTCTATATTTCGTGGCGTGATCTGAAGCGCAAGGAAGCCTGACAACAAAAAACCCGGGGTTTCGGCCCCGGGCTTTTGCAACCAAACTGGTCTGGCGATCAGCGTTTCGAGAACTGGAAGCTCTTGCGCGCCTTGGCCTTGCCATACTTCTTTCGTTCGACGACGCGCGGATCGCGGGTGAGGAACCCGGCGGCCTTGACCGCGCCGCGCAATGCCGGCTCGAACTTAGACAGCGCCTGCGAGATGCCGTGCTTGACCGCGCCAGCCTGGCCCGAAAGCCCGCCACCTTTGACCGTGCAGACAACGTCATACTGGCCCGAACGATCCGCCACATCGAACGGCTGGTTGATCACGAGGCGCAGGGTCGGACGCGCAAAATAGACTTCCTGATCGCGGCCATTGACAACGATCTTGCCCGAACCCGGCTTGATCCAGACGCGGGCAACCGCATCCTTGCGTCGGCCAGTGGCATAAGAGCGGCCCTGTGCGTCAATTTCGCGCTCACGGAGAATTGCGGCGGGGCCGGTGCGGATGGTCGGTGCTGCGGGGGCATCAGCGGACATCGCAGCCGAAGCTGCGGGAGCGGAAGTCAGGACGTTGAGGTCCGCGAGGCTCGAAACGATATCGGTGTCGGACATGGTTTACGCACCCACCTTGTTCTTGCGGTTCATCGAGGCGACATCAAGCGCCTCAGGCTGGTTGCCAGCGTGCGGATGTTCGCTGCTGGAATAAAGATGCAACGCGCGCATCTGATCGCGGCCAAGCGGTCCGCGCGGGATCATGCGCTCAACTGCCTTTTCAATCACGCGCTCCGGAAAGCGCCCAGCCAAGACCTTGCCTGCGGTCACTTCCTTGATGCCGCCGGCATAGCCGGTGTGCTTGTAATAGATCTTGTCCTTGAGCTTGTTGCCGGTGAGGCGAACCTTGCCCGCGTTGATCACGATCACATGATCGCCGCAATCGACGTGCGGCGTGAAGCTGGGCTTGTGCTTGCCGCGCAAGCGATTGGCGATGATCACCGCGAGGCGACCGACCACGAGGCCCTCGGCATCGATCAAATGCCACTTCTTTTCTACCTCGGCCGGTTTGATCGACCGGGTGATCTTTGTAAGCGCCTTCATGGCTGGATCGTGTCCCTAAATTAAGGTGCGCCGACAACGCACGTGCAGTGCGCTGGCCAGCGAGGAAGCGCGCCTATCTTCTCAAACTTCGCTCAAGTCAAGCATGGAAGCGGGTTTGCGAGGAGGTATAATGATACCGCCTTGTCGAAGGCGCCTATGATCGATGGCGCCCCAGGGCGTGCGCCGACCATGCCGTAGCCGCGACCAGCAACGCGCCTATGAGCTGGTGCAAGACCGCCAGCGGGATCGCGACGCCGCTCATGACCGTGGCGATGCCCAGCAGGATTTGCGCGCCGAACGCGCTATGCAGCGCGACCGAGGCGGGGCGCTGGCGCAGCGCGCGCAGCCTGCGGCCCATCAACACCAGCACGATGACGACCAGCCACGCCCACCAGCGGTGGAGGAAATGCACCAGATAGGGATCGGCGACCAGTGCATGGCCCACTCCCAGCGACCAATCGATACCGGCCGGGAAAAGCCGGCCCTGCATCAGCGGCCAGACATTGCCGTCCAGCCAACCGCCGCCCGCCACCGTGCCCGCGCGTAGCCCCGCGACCAGCGCGCCAAAAAACAGCTGCACGACCAGCACGGCGAGGGTGAGCGCTGCAAAGGGAGTAAGCCGCGATGTCCGCTCGCCACGAGCAACGGCGCGCAGATCGAGCATCGTCCAGACGATCCCGGCAAGCGTGGTGAGCGCCACCAGCAGATGCGCGGCGAGGCGGAAATGGCTGACCTTCACATCGTGGACAATGCCCGACTGGACCATCCACCAGCCCACCGCGCCTTGCAGCCCGCCGAGCGCCAGCAGTGCAACGAGGCGCAGCTTGAAGCCCGCCGGAATTTGCCCGCGCAGCCAGAACCACGCCAGCGGAAGGGCAAAGGCGATGCCGATGGTGCGCGCGAGCAGCCGGTGGACCCACTCCCAGAAGAAGATCACCTTGTAGGTAGCCAGTGTCATGCCCGCCGGTCCGTTCACCAGGATGAATTGCGGCGTTTGGCGATACTTGTCGAACTCGTCTTGCCACTGCGCGGCGTTCAGCGGCGGCAAAATGCCCGAGACGGGCTTCCACTCGGTGATCGAAACGCCTGATTCGGTGAGCCGGGTGATGCCTCCCACCGTGACGATTGCGACAATCATCAAGGCAACGATCAGCAGCCACCGCGCCAGGGCTAGCGGCGCGGGAAGCGCAGCGGCACGATCGGCACGAGTGGTAAAAGACGGTTGGAGCGAGGCCATGCGCAGTTCTGTGCGACTGCGCGGCGGCCAGAGCAAGCGCAAAGCGGCACGAACGCGGCGGATGCCCATAGGGACAAGCACCTTAAACTTTGGTTCAGGGCTTTGGCAGGGATTGCGCAATGTTATAATGTTACATATGATGGCGGAGATGAATGACGCGATCTTTGGTTTGCGCGGCCGGCTGGACCGGGTTGGCGTGGTGCTTTCGGGGCTTTGCATGGTGCATTGCCTTGCGGGATTGTTCCTGATCGGGGCTTTCGGGCTGGGCGGCAGCGTTTTGTTCGATCCGGCGATCCATCGCTATGGGCTGATGATCGCATTTGCCATCGGCGTCATCACCATTGGCATGAACGCCATGCGTCATGGCCACCGGTTGCCGCTCGTGCTGGGCACTGGCGGATTGCTGCTGATGGGCAGCGCGGTTTTGGCCGGGCATAGCGCGTCCGAGGCGGCATTGACGATCGGCGGCGTGATGCTGGTGGCAGCGGCGCACGTGATCAACATGCGGCGCACCCACTGATCTTTGACGCGGCTTGCGCGGCGCGTGGCTGGCGCTAAAGCCGAGCGCATGGCATCCCAGACTTCTCACGAAAAGACATTGGCGCTCACCTTGAATGGCGATCCGCATCGCGCCGCGCCCGGTTCGATTGCCGATCTGGTGCGCAGCCTCGCGCTTGATCCGGCCAAAGTCGCGGTGGAGCGCAACGGCCTCATCGTGCCGCGCTCGACTCTGGCAGATGTTGCGCTTGCCGAGGGCGATACGCTGGAAATCGTGCATTTCGTCGGCGGCGGGCAGGAGGAGGATACATGGTCGGTTGCCGGTCGCACCTTCCGTTCGCGCCTGATCGTAGGCACCGGCAAGTACAAGGATTTCGCGCAGAATGCCGCCGCGCTGGCCGCTTCGGGCGCGGAAATCGTCACGGTGGCGGTGCGCCGGGTCAACGTGAGCGATCCCAAGGCGCCGATGCTGACCGATTTCATCGATCCCAA
>Ga0164294_10001127_pt1 | contig 25096 bp, 13 predicted proteins | sample GEODES005metaG_FD_111479 | JGI IMG/M metagenome (GOLD analysis project Ga0164294, IMG submission 111479) | Oligotrophic lake water microbial communities from Sparkling Lake, Wisconsin, USA - GEODES005 metaG | ecosystem: Environmental > Aquatic > Freshwater > Lake | place: USA: Sparkling Lake...
CCAACCACAACCACTACAACCACTGCAGCACCAACTACAACCACTACAACCACTGCAGCACCAACTACAACCACTACAACCACTACAACAACCACAACTGCAGCACCAACTACAACCACTACAACATCAACAACTACCCCAATACCAACCACAACATCAACTACTACAACCACAACTACTACAACCACAACTCCTGCACCAGTATTCAAAGATACAAATGAATTGGGCAGTGATGGATTAAATCCCCCTTGGTTTAATCGCTGGAATACCGATAGTGGTCAATATGTTTATAATTATCAGCATATGCCAGGCTCATTCTCATTGATCTATACACAAGACAAAAACATGAATGATTCTATAACAATGTTTGGTTCAGAAAATAAGATCAATTATTCTGATGATATTATTTCATATAAGCAACAAAGAACAACTAAGACAAATGAATATGCAAATAATATTTTAGTTTTACAACCAGACTTCTCAACATTAGATAATCCATTACAAGAAAATAAATTTAACACAAAGGATTATCCAATCGTGATTGCCCATATAAATAGTAATGGAGATTTGCTCTTGACAATAATGGCAAAGAAGTTACAATCTTCAAAAGAAACCATAAACTGGTTCGGTAAAGTTGAATTGTTTGTTTCTATAACATAAAGGAGAATACAAGTGAAAGTTAAACTGGTTGATATTTATAATTCTGTCCCTGTAATGAATAAGATTTTGGAAACCCCACTTCCTGCATCAGTTTCGTTCCAATTAAGTAAGTTGCTCAAGACTTTAAATGACGAAATGAAGTCAATCGAAGAACAGAGAATCAAGTTGGTAGAAAAGTACGGAAATAAGAGTGAAACTCAAGAAACCGTCGTTTCTGAGGAAAATAAGGAAAAGTTCCTACAAGAGTTCTCAGATCTACTCAATACCGAGGTAGAAGTCACTTGGCACCCTCTATCATCGTCTAAATTTGACGCTTTACAGTTAAGTGTCAATGAAATGTCTAGAGTGCAGTTCTTATTCTCAGAATAAGTTAAAAAATACAAAAAAATAAGAAATCTCCCCCTTATAAATAACAAATAAAGGGGAGATTTTTTTATGGCAAGACCAGCCAGTAGAGAAGCATTAAAAGATTACTGTCTTCGAAAATTAGGATATCCAGTAGTACAAATAAATGTGGATGATGCTCAAATTGAAGATCGTCTAGATGACGGTTTACAATTTTTTGCTGATTATCACTTTGACGGTGTTGAGAAGGTTTATTTGAGAAAACAAATAACCAAAACCGATATGGATAGAAAATATATCAATTTAACAGAACCAACACTAGAAGATACAAGTACAAATCCACAAATTGTAGCAGCTCCTGCATTAGATCCAGATGGTCAGGGCATCATATCCGTTGTTAAAGTATTCCAATTATACGATACTCTTGGTGGTACTGGTATGTTCGATGCAAGATACCAAATCGCTTTAAACGACTTATACGGTCTTCGTACCAACACCTATAGTCAATCCATGATTACATATTCAATGACTAGAAGTCACATGCAGATGTTGCAGGATATGTTAACTCCAGAAAAAACACTAGAATATAGCAGAGTTACAAATAGAATATATGTAAATATGGATTGGAGTCAACAAGCATATCTTGGTCAATATATGATGTTTGAAGCATATAAAATATTAGATCCAGAAAGATATACCGACATCTATAACGATAGAACTTTAAAGAAGTATTGCACTGCGTTAATTAAACAACAGTGGGGATTGAATATGTCAAAATTTGCTGGTGTTGAATTACCGGGTGGTATAACTTTAAATGGTTCGCAGATGTACAATGAAGCAACAAACGAAATAGAAAAAATAGAAAGCGAAATCCAAAGCAAGTTCGAACTACCACCAGAATTTTTTGTAGGTTAATATGGCAGTAAACCCATACTTTAATAATTATAATTACAGACCAACACAAAATCTTATAGAAGATTTAGCAGCAGAAACCATAAAGATGAATGGTGTAGATGTAGTCTATATTGTTAAAACCACAGATAAGGTCGATAGTCTCTTTGGAGATAACCAGTTTGGAAAATTAAAAAATTCATTTTCAATTGAAATGTATTTGAAAAATGCCAGACAATTTGAAGGCACAAGAGATGTTGTTAGTAAATTTGGTATGGAAATTAAAGACAATGTTACCCTTATTGTTTCAAGGAAACGATTTAGAGAGGAAGCATCAAAATTACCAGAACTCGGTGGTCGTCTATATCCAATGAATAGACCAATTGAAGGGGATATAATTTATCTTCCATTATCAAAAACATCTGATAATTTGTATGAAATAAAATTCGTAGAGAATGATGATACCATGTATCAACAAGGTGATTATTATACTTTTAGAATAGATTGTGAGGTGTATAAGTACTCTATGGAAGATATTCAAACTGGATTCAGTAAAGTTGATGACATTCGAGATGAACTTGTCAAAGAAGTTGATGAGAATGGTGATGGAAAGGTTGATTATATTATGGATAAGAAAGAAATTAATGATAATACCCAGTTACAAAGTGAAGCAGATGATATTATTGATTTTACAGAGAAAGATCCATTCTCAGAAGGTAAGTACTAATGTTTACATATTTTTATCATAGTTCTGTCAGAAAATTAGTTACTGCATTTGGTACTCTATTCAACAACATTTATGTTTATAGAACTGAAAGTGGTGTTACTAAAAAAATTAAAGTTCCTTTGATTTATTCCCCAAAGGAAAAGTTTTTACATCGCTTAAATCTTGATGTTGATAAAACAATGGTTCAGACTATGTTACCAAGAATGGCTTTTAATATTACTAACATGACTTATGATATTGATAGAAAAAAGAATTCAATCAATAAGCGTTGGAAACAAGAATTGAATACAAATCAAGATATTATGTTCCAATATCGTTACGAAGATGTTCCCTATAATATAGATTTTGAACTCTATATTTACACTAGAAATATGGATGATGGATTACAAATAGTAGAACAAATATTACCATTTTTTACTCCAGAATTCACATTAACTATAAAACCTAAAATATTAGATACTTCTGATGAAAGAGTCGATATTCCCATCGTGTTGAATCAAGTTATTCCATACGAAATGTATGATCAAAGTTTTTCAGAAGATACTAGAATTTTAACATGGGAACTACAATTTACAACAAAAACATTCCTGTATGGACCAGTAAAGGAAGCAGGATTGATCAAAGATGTAAATATAAATATCTTCGATATAAACGAGAGCGAATAAAATGTTTAAAAAATATGCAAGTATAAGAGTTAGACCTATTGTTTATGACACCGATACTAACGGTGATTATTTACTTGATCAAAATGGAAATAAAATAGTTTTAGTACAACCAAATCAAGTTGATCCATCACAACCATACGATATTTTAACAGAGATAGAAGAAGAAAATTATTAATATATAATTTATAGCATAATAATGCGGAGAATATAAAAATGTCAAGTAATCCTGAATTCGATAAACAAAGTCCAGATGTATCAAGTGGTATATACAATTCGGGAGAATCTGTTAATAATATTGTATTTCCAAATTCAACTCCAGCACCTGTTACAACCACAACTACTACCACTACAGTAGCACCGACTACAACCACCACTACTACAACTACAACTCCTCCTCCTTATGGTAGTACCACAACAACACCACCACCAACAACAACCACTACAACTACTACCACCACTACTACAACTACAACTACAAAAAAACCAACCACAACTCGTAAACCAAGTCTTACAACAACTCCACCACCAGTAATTGATACTGAACCAACTACCACAACCACAACTACTACAACTACTGCTGCACCAAGTCCTATAGATCCTCCAAGTTCATTTGTTGCAAGTAATGGTACATATACTGATAAAGTTGTACTATCATGGACTGGTGCTGATAAAATTTTTAAATATGAAATTTTTAGAGATAATGATATCATAGGAACAAGTACTACTACTTCGTTCAATGATACAACTTCATCATCCGATAGAACTCATGAATATTTTGTTAGATCTACAAATGGTGTAACATTTAGTGTAAACAGTAATACAGATATTGGTTGGTTGAAACTAAAAACACCAACAAATGTAAACACATCTAATGGTGATTATAACGATAGAATATTGATTGGTTGGGATTATGTTTCTGGAGCAACCTCATACCGTGTGTATAGGAGTGAGATTGAGAATCTAGATACATCAATTGATCTTGATGCACTTATACAAGTAACAGAAACTACATTTAATTCATATGAGGATAAAGGAATTTATCCCGGTGAACTTATATTAGATCAAGAATATTTTTATGTTGTTGTTGCAGTTAATAGTTTTAACACCAGCGATGTCAGCGAACACTCAATAGGAAAAATACAAGACCAATTACCATTATCCCCCGGACTCATAACAGCAACAAATGGAGATTATGCAGATAAAGTATTAGTAACATGGGTTTCGACTGGTTCATATGAATATGTTGTTTATAGAAATGGTGGAAGATTAGCAACAACAAGAGATACTAAGTACGAAGATACAGGTGCGATTCCTGGTATAGTTTATTACTATAATGTTAGGTCAAAAAATTCAGCAGGATTAAGTACAAATATTGATGTTGCTGAATCTGGTTGGAGAAAACTAACAGCACCAACAAGTTTACAAGCATCAGACTCAATATCAGAAACATATATTAAATTAACTTGGTCAAATTCATACGGTGCTACTGGCTATAAAATTTATAGAGGAACAGAACTAACAACTTCTTCGATGCAATTAATAGCAACTATTGCTGCAGATACAAATGCAACAATAGATACAAATTATATTGATAATGATCCTGCTCTTGGTGCAGGACAATTCAAAGATAAACGATATTATTATGCAGTAAGAGCAACTAGCGATATTGGAGATAGTGAATTTAGTAATATTGATGGTGGTAGTATCAAAATTTATTTACCAGCACATGTAACAGGAGTTAAGGCTTCTGATGGTGCTTTTGCAGATAAGATAAGAATACAATGGAATGTTTCAAACTATGCAAATAGTTATGATATACATCGTGATGGTTCTAGGATTGCTACAACAGTGTTACCCACATACGATGATATAACAGCACAGCCAGGAAAAAGATACGAATATACCGTATATGCTAGAAATAACATAGCAGTTAGTGATCTTGCTACAGATTCAATAGATTCTGGTTGGAGAAAACTTTATGCCCCAAATAGTATCACGGCAACCGATGGTACATATGAAGGCAAGATTGTAGTGCAATGGGGTTCTGTTCTTGGTGCTACCAGTTATAAACTGTATAGAGAAACTGTTGCATTCAATGATGATGGGCAATTATATATTGTTGGTAGTGAGAGTTTGATTGCAACCACAACTTCAAATAAATATGATGATTCGAATACAGATTTATCCTATAATACTTATTACCGTTTTAGAGTTGTAGCATCTTGTACTTTAGGTGATAGTGGTTCAACACAACAAGTAATAGGTTCACTAAAAACACCAACACTATCTGCACCAACTGGATTGAATGCATCACAACAAATATATACAGATAAAGTTATATTAACATGGACTGCCGTTACAAATGCAGAAAACTATATTGTATATGGTGATGGACTCCAATTGGGCATAGCAACATCTGCTACATTTACAGATACAACTATTGCTGCTGGTGTAAAACGAACATATACAATTAAAGCACAGAGCAGATACGCAACATCATCCAGCAGTTCTTCTGCTCAAGGATGGTTAAAGTTGTCATCTGCAATAGCATTAAATGCATCTGATAGTATTTCAGAAAATGTAATTTATGTTTATTGGGATAAAGTTCCTGGTGCAAATTATTATAAGGTTTATCGTTCACCGACATATAATACAAATGGTGATACCAGTCTATTTTTAAAAATTGCAGAAGTTGCTTCTGAAAACTTTTCAGACACGAACACAGATTTAGTAAATGGTGGAACATATTATTACGCAGTAAAGGCATCATCAAATACATCTGGAATTTCTGATGGTGGATTTAGTAATATTGATCAAGGAAAACTAACATTACGCTACAATACAAATGAAGTTATAGAATTCCCAGATCAAGTAACAAATGTAAGTGCATCAGATGGAACATCAGAAACTGATATTTTCTTAACTTGGACACCTGTAACAAATACCCTAATAACAGGATATAAAATTTATAGAGATAATGTCCTTATAAACTTAACGACAAATGTATTTTACTACGATAGTTCTACTTCTGTTTTACCGGGAAATAATTATTCTTATAAAATAGTTGCTAGAGGTGTTCATGGTGATGGCATTGCATCATCAACAGACACTGGTTATAAAAAACTATCAGTTCCTACAAGTTTTGCAGTAACAAATTCAATTTATGAAGATAAGATTGTTTTATCTTGGAATTCCGTTGTTGGTGCCGCAAGTTATAAAATTTATAGAGGAACAAATGCTGCAAGTCTAACACTCTTAACAACAACAACTGCAACAACATATTCCGATACAAATGAAGATCTATCATACAATACGGATTATTTTTACTATGTAAAATCTTCAACAAGTCTAACGGATAGTGATCCCACTTCAATATTAACTGGTAGATTAAAAACACCAACTCTTGGAAATATAACAGGATTTACTTCTACAAATGGTGTCTTCAATAATAAAATTGTATTGTCTTGGAACCCTGCACAAAATGCAACACAATATCATATAAAGACAAACCTTGTTACTTCTACTCCATCATTATTTGATGTTACATCAAACACTTCATATGAAATTGATACCAGTTTGGCAACTCCAGGAACTCTGTATACCTTCTCCATAATCCCATACAACCCAAATACAGGATTTGGTACAGAATCCACGGTTCTGACTGGTTGGATTAAACTATTAGAACCAACTGGTTTAATTGCAACAAATGATCAATATGAAACAAGTATTCGCTTATCTTGGAATAGAGTAAATGGTGCTACAAGTTATAAGATGTATAGAGTTGTTGGTGACAATAGTGTAATAACAACCAGTAATTTTATTGGTACTGTAACTGGTACACAATTTACTGATTCCAACACAGATCTTTCATATAATACAGTATATAAGTATGCAATCGTTGCATCTTGTTCTCTTGGTGATAGCGGATTTAGTAATACAGATTCTGGTTATTTAAAAACACCACTTCCAACAGTATTTACTCTAACTGCACAACAAGCAACAAATACAGATTACATTGGATTATCATGGACACCTTCTGCATATGCTGATAATTATATAATTTATAGAAATTCTTCACAAATAAATTTTGCTGCTACAAATTATCTAAGATATAGTGAAGATTTAGCAGTAGGTTCATATTGGAAAACTCTTGGTTCTATAACAGTAGAAAACAATACAGATATACAATTCCCAAACTCATCAGTACCATCTAAACTTGGTGGAAGAAAAATAACATTCTCTCCATCAGGAAATACTGGAATATATCAAACTCTGACAGAACTTCCACCAAGTCTTTTAGAAAATCCTATAACATATACAATATCAGTGTATGCAATAGTAAAGCCAGGATCAAAAGCAGATCCTGCAGATCCATCAAACAATCTTGGTAAATTTAGATTTGTTTACAATAATGGTAGACAGAATTTATATTCAGAAGATCTAATTGCAACAGATACATTGCAAAGATTTACATGGACATTTGATATAGACACTCTTTTACCAAATTCATATGTCGGTATAGTAAATGCACTTGCAAATACGGGAGATGTTATCTACTTCTGGGGAGCACAATTAGAAAAGGGAAATACTGCAACTGGATTAGTATCAACAACAAATTCATATAAGCTTGCAAATACTTATAGTGACTATACTGCAAACCCAGGAACAAAATATTCATATTATATTGAAGCGATAAATAATACAGGAATACGAACCAGTAATCCTTATATTGGATATCTAAAAACAAAAGCACCAACAAATCTAGTAGCAAGTACTGATAATCAATCAAAAATTGATCTTACTTGGGATGGTGTTGCAGGAGCAACGATATACAGAATTTATAGAAGTGATGATGGTGGATCTACATATAGTTACTTAGATATGGTTTAATTAATAGAAAGAGGATTGTATGCCATTAGGACCAGACCAACAAGGACAACCCCAACAATATTCTGATACTTCAGCAGTACCAAATACAAATTATCTCTATAAGGTAACTGCAGTTGGTGCAAATGCTACAGGTGAAAGTGATTATAGTAGTCCAACTAGTGGTTTTATGCCCCCTATTGTTGTTACTAAAAATATGGAAGTTGTTCTAGAAGGTGGTGCTGATGGCTATTGGTTGGCAAAATTAAAAAACAAATTTGGAATTCAAAATTCTGTAGGTGGTTACGAAGGGTATACTGCATACAAAGAATATGGCACAAACTCATCAAAATGTTATTATCAAACAAATATAACAGTGCCTAGTGGATATATGGTTCCACAAAGAGTATCCCCTGGTTATCATGATGGTAATTACTATTCTCCACCAATAAATCAAACAACCGAATATGGATTATATGGAGATACATTATTTGGATTATACCATGAAGTAACAATAGGTGGTGTGCCAAAATTAGTTTGGTTAAAAGATTTTGTTTATAATGAAAAAATGTTATTGGACGATAATACAACTGAAGCATATGCCGTATACACATATGAATCTCAATTTGCATTGTATGGTGTAAACTTTGTAATACCAGATTTTATTGATATTGATTATAATATTAAAAATATGTTTTATGATATTGATTCTAAACTTGATAATAGGGCTAGAAACATTGGTTATAATGGTGCAAGTGGTGAAAATTATCCAAAATATGGTTGGTTAAATTATGAATTTTGGCATAAAGAACTTTCTTACTTTCCAGCGGTGTATGAAGATGGTGCAACATATGGAACTGGAAAAACAGCATCAATAAGAGCGTCAAATACACAATACGACTATGAAAACTATTATTTAAGAATACCATCAATTCCAAATGGTCACGCACATCATGATCCAGGAAATCGCACTTGGGGAACTAATCCAACTGGTAAAAAATATAGAATTGCACTTGCTAGTAGATTTATGAATCTTGGTATATTCAATGGAACTCCAAATGTTGTTGGTGCAGGTTCTAATTATAGTGTAGAAAGTAAAATAGTTTGGACAAGCGAATATAAAAGAACAGATCAGTATGGTTCTCCATATGTAAGTGCAAAATATGCAGCAGGACAATTAACCGATAATGACTTTACAAATTGGGAAATTCCAGTTGACTATAGAAGTTATGCAAATACTATAAAATTAAAACACCTTTGTTCTCAAGAATTAGTTGCTGCTGGAATAAAACCTTGGCTAACACCAGCACATTTTACACTATGGCATAGTAATAGAAGACAAAAAATTATAAATTTACATTTAACAATTTTACAAAAAATAAAACAAAGATATCCAAAAATTCTTTGGTCATTTTATTCTATGGGTGGTGGAGAATATACTGGTGGTACTACATATTCCATAATTGAATATCGAAATAGACAAGGACCGTCTATAACAGGAAAAACTGTTTATGATTTATGGCTAGAAGGTGGAATCGAGATATGGTCTACCACACTTAATAACAGAGATGCTTCTGGCAATTTAATACCAAGAGATGATGCAGATATTCTTAGTGGTGTTATACTTGGTGCTGGTATGCCATTAGATTTTGCATTTTCTAAAAACAATCAAAATTCACCAAAAACTAAATTATTGCACCCTCTTGCTTATGGTCAAATACTAGCAGCACAGGATTGGTTAAATACCGCTGCATATTTTGTAGATGATCCTGAAGATAATATTCTTTATAGTGTATATGTGGCTAATAATAGATTTCATGATAATATTTCAGGAGCAAAATTCTGTAAATATCTTATGGATAGAACCACAAGAGGATTAAATGAAGCAAATGAATGGTTGGATCAGACATATGGAATAACTAAACCAACATTTTTCTATGTGGCTGATTGTTATGAACCAAATGCATATTCCAGCCAACCTTCTACTGCTCAACAAAATGGCAGACCTGGAGAAAAGAACAGATTCTATCACGGAAGAATACATCCAAAAACTTGGAAGAAATGGATATTTGATTATATTAATTCAGAAGTTAAACGCCCAGGAAGTTATATAACAGGATACGCTCATTGGCAAGCATCCGGCTCTGGGCATAGAGCAGCCAGACCACCACAATCACCAAAATTATGGAAATTAAAATTTGAATCATTATATGTTGAAAATTTTCCATCTGGAAGTGATTTAATTTCTGTAAATAATACTTCTTCTGGAGAACCTCAAACATATTCCGGTGATGGTGATTATGATTATGCAAAAAGTGCAGCATGGGCAGGTGCTTCTATAAGAGATACCGATAATGCTATTATTGGTATAAGAAGAGGAGATCTATTAGGTTATAAGAGAGATCCAGGTGATGCTAGACTATATTTTGGTAATTCCCCATATGGTCAAAATGTATTTTACTATTATGGAAAATATCTATATACACTTTATAATCACTGCTATACAGGAGAACCATTAGATTATTGGATAGATCTAAATCCATTTGAAAAGAGTAGATATTTCTTCAATCCAAATAGTACTATAGCATTAACATCAAATGTAACTAACCCTTCAAACTCCGACCAAGTGTTTAACAGAACAAGACTTATAAACACTTTTAACACCTATCTAAAACCAAGATATTGGGATAATGATATTGGTGTTTACATCAATACTTCGGTTCCAACAAATCCAGGAACAACAAATAATTATATTATATCAAATCCAAGCAATTATTACTGGTATGATTTTAGAGTAATATTAAATGATCCTTCAAATTACATAATTCCGACAAGTATTCAAGATACAATTTTTAATGCAAAATATCCAAGTGGAGCAACTAAAACTCTTGTAAATTATCCCCCAATTCCTCAATATAATTTTGCGAGAGTACCATATAAATGTTCCGATAGAATAATTCCTTGGGTTCAATTCTTTGCACCATCTGTAGTAAGAAAAGATACAGTATTGCTGCACGATGATAGAACCAATAGATCTGTATTTTGTCACAAGTATTTGAAATTCAAAACCTATTCAAGTCCATTTGATTGGGCATTAGTAGATCAGAAAGATGGAAGTGGAGAATTTTTATTACCAGAATTCTTAGATCTAGATAGTCTTCTTGCAGTCAATCTAAGAAGAAATTTCATATATCTTCCATATGGTAGAACAATAAAGACTAATACACACAGTATAAGTGGAGATGATCCAGATAATCGTACTTTGTGGATGTGGGGCAATATTTCAATGATTAATAATTTGTTGGTCGATAGAACAACAATACCATTTGATTATCTCTCAACATCGCAAGCAAATGAAATTACAACAGATGACGGAAGAGATCCAATTTATAATATAAGTTATATTAATAAATCTTATCCAACAGGAACTGTTCCGGTATCAGGTTTCTTTGATGCCGCAACTGGTCAATTGGATACTGCATTCTCACAATCGACAACAATCAATAAGAAACCATTCCCGAAGGAACCTTTAGACATTAAATATCTTGAGAAATATATCAAACAGGGAATGACAACATTTGCAGATAATGTAAAGAGTAAATATTCTTCTTCGCTCATAAAATTAAAACCAGAGTTTATTGCATATATGGGCAATGTACCATTCGGTGATATGTTCGAAGGTGAAACCAGAATGAAAATGCCTTTAGCATATCATATGGATCCTAGATCTGCAGCAAATAAAGAAATATGGATTAAGATGTTAAACGATGCAACAAAGCATTGGGTCAATAATTTTAGATCACCTGTTGATGGCATGGCAAGAATGATAATAGATTCTGCTGCTGCATATCCAACATTCTACTGTGAATTTGCAAATGAAAGCATGACTACAGCACCAACATATAGTTTAAGTGGTGGTGTATTTGCAGACACAACTTATGATTATCGCTACTTCTATAGAAATACTGGTCATATAAACAATTTCCTATTGTGGTATATTGGTTCTAATATGACATTCTTTGCAGATACTGGTTTGCAAACCTTCCAAAATCCATATGGTGGTTTGTTATTGGATCCAGAGAAATCTATTCATGTTAATGAAGTAAGAAACTTTAAGATTGGTATGGAATTATCACAATCTTCTGTATTCTGGACTGCAATTACACCAGCTCAACATGTTGGCAATTCCAGAAGAAGAACAAATCAGAATATGTCAGAAACTTTATACAATTATGGATTCGAAAGATGTGGCACAGATTCAAATCCAAAAAGATACACTAGAGCATACACTGCTGGTATTTCTGATGTAGAATTCTGTGCATCCTACAATGATCCATGTATAATAAAGGGTGTTGCAAATGGTTCTTGGAGTTGGAACAGAAATATTATAAGTCCAATTGCAAGAAATTGCACATATCAAAATAGTAAATATGGACTAATACCATCCAACCACTGGTCACAGAAGTTGTTTAATGATTCTGATTATACTCCAGATTTATTTGTTGCACCATTTGATGCACTGGAAACATTCCCAAATGTTCTAAGAGATAAGATTAATAATCTAAACAATATAGCAATTGCCAAAACAAGTACAGGATCGGCAACTACAACAAATAATAATATATTTGAAGATTTATCGGTAGATAAAATTTATACAAATTATCCAAAGAATTCTTCTGGTGTTGATAATCCATATGAGCAAAATTGGAGTAACGATACCACACTACCATCACAGCCAGAAGGAACATTACCAAGATCTATTTTGATCAATAGTCATTTAATAGAAAACAGTATGAAGTGTAGAGATCAATATGGTAGAACTGGTATTGAAGGTACAAGTAATGCTCCAACTTTCCCAAATAATAAGACAGCAGTAAAGGGAAGTAACAATATCCATATGACAGGAGAGATGATGGCATCTGCGTCATTACAGAATCCTTCTCTATTAGAACCAAAATATTATCCAATGTTTCACAATACATTTACAGAAAATGATGGAACAAATGTTGTGTGGAAGAAGTGTGCTGGTTCAGATATAGTAATGCAGAAATTCCTTAACTGGGTTTCTTTGAATAGAACAGTAAGAGGAGGAGATTTCAATGCTCTTCCAATAGATCACTTGAAGTCTGATATGCGTTACATATTGAGTTATTCAGAAAATAATACAAGAAAGTATTGGTATGCAGATTCATATGTAAATAATTCTTCAAATACTCTATCTGGTCTTTCTTGGTCATGGATGAGAGATAGAAGATTTACAATATTTGTTCTTTGGCCACTTCTATTGAAGAGAGGAATGAGCATAATTACTGATCTTTTTGGACCAACATCATATGATCCAAATCAATCATTGTTCATGAATATTAATTATGATCCAAATGATCCAAATGAACCACTGATTAAACCACCAACTAAAGAAGAATTATTATATGTCTTCATGTCTTCTGGTATTAGTAATCCAGAAATGTTGGAAGGGTTCTTTGATTTATTCCATGTTTCATCAGATTTCTCTTCTCCAAATGTTCAAGGATTATGGGCAACCACATGGAATAATTCTTCTCTAAACAGTAGTTTATTAGTTAAATCCTTTACAGTGACTGGAAGATTAATGCCAAATCCTGCCGCCAATAAAGATGAAACAATAGCATCACCATCGGCTGCAGTAACATTCTTTAATGCAAATAGTATACCAGAAAGTAGAAGAGTAATACTTCCAAATTATTTGAATGCTTCATATGGTGATTTTTATTGGTTAACAAATGGTGGTTACAATTCTGCTACATGTACTGCAGGACAATCATGTGATCCAAGAATAAGTTATGACTTGGCAACAAATACTGGCGATGCATGTAAAGACTCAACCGGAGCAGTTGTTTTCCAAACTATCAGTAATGATCCTAGAATACTTACAAATCCAAATGGTTTTAGTGGATCACTCACTTTTGCATCTCCTTGGTTAGATACAGTAAATGCAAGAATAAAGACAAGTTGGAATAATTGGCTAACATCTTATAATAGTGCTGGAGGAAAAGTTTCTTATATTGTCGGTGATATTGTTGATTCTGAAAATTTAAGTAATGTTAATGTTTTCTCAGAATTTTTAAGAAAAAATCCTGCAGACGGTGGCGATCAAATATTAACACACATCAATACAATAGTTGCTGATCCAAGAACAAATAGTAGTACTGCGGGAAATGCTGCAACATATGGTACACTAAGAAGTCAATTAAAACTTGATAGTGGCTATACTACAGCAGACTTTAATACTAGAGATCTTACCGGCTCAAAGGGAGGTTATAAACTTTGGAACTTTGTAACTTCTAGATTGGCTGCATTTTATCTAAATGATGCACTTTATAATACATCTAAAGCAATATTTCCTAATATAAAATTATCAAATTATGATAATACAAAAATATTTGAATCTGATAAATTATCGGATCTAAATGGACACAAATCATATTTTAACAATGATATTGGTAATTATGTAGCAGTTGCATTATATGGTGAATGGAATGCTGGTAATATTTATTACATAGATTCACTAGATCCAACATCATTGAATTATGATCCTTCAACATCTACCACCAAATTCGGTACAACTGCATGGAATGCCTTTGCAGTAAGTCAACAGAGACTAAGAGCAGTTGATAGAAACAGAGTAGCGGATAGTAAACAATTACAAGTATGGTTGGGTTCTATTAATTATTATGATGGCAATTCATTTGGTGGAAATACAACACAACACAATAACTATTGGAGAGAAAATGCATACCATGCATTATTGAGAAATCCAGATCCTATCCTATACTGGAATTCTAATTCTGCTTCTTCACCAACACTTGAAAAAGAAATGAGTGATGTTATTAAAGAAGTAAATAGTATTACAAATATGAAAATAGTCTCTACAATTTCTTCATCAAATGATAAGATTAATTACAATACAACATTTATAGCAAGTGGTTGTAGAGCAAGAGGTACTGATACTTTCTTTGTGGAAGATATGCATGTATGGAGAATTACCGTTGACTTCAATAAAGTTGAAACTGTCATAATTGACGGAATAACATATAATTTGAAGACAATATATGCAACAAATGGAATTCCGGCTGTTGGATTCTGGTATAAAACTAATAATACAAAGATAAAGATAATACAGTCTAATTATAACTCATCAACAAAAACCCTGACATTAGCAAGTTCAACTGTATGATAAATACAATTGAGGTATATTATGGAAGACAAAAAATCAGTTGATGAAAAATTGGAAGATGTGTTCAATTTGCCAAAGTCTGTTGGTGATATTGTAGAAATAGAGCCAGTTTCTACCAAACCCATAGAGCGTATAGATTCTGTTTCTACAGATTTTGAAACAGTAAGAGCAAATCTATACAGCATCATTGATAAAGGTAATAAGGCAATAAACGGTATACTCCATGTAGCATCTGAGGGTGATTCCCCCAGAGCATATGAGGTAGTATCACAACTCATAAAGAGTGTAGCAGATGCAAATAAAGATTTACTTCAACTTCACAAACAATTAAAAGAAATCAAACAAGATACACCTGCATCTACACAATCTGCACAAAATATTACCAATCAATCTATCTTTGTTGGTAGTACAAATGAATTGCAAAAACTATTAAAGGGTAAGATGCAAGAAATAAAACAGATAGAATCTGATATATGATTGGTGATAAGAATTCATATCTAGGAAATCCCAATTTAAAGAGAACTAATGTTCCTGTAAACTTTACTCAAGAACAGGTTGAGGAATATTTAAAATGTTCTCAAGATCCTGTCTATTTCATGAAAAATTATATCAAGATAGTTAACCTAGATAAAGGTCTTGTTAATTTTAGTCTATATCCATTTCAAGAGGAACTGGTAAATCTGATACGAGACAATCGCTTTGTTATTGCAAAAATGCCTCGTCAATGTGGTAAATCTACCACAATTATTTCTGATATTTTACATCATGCGCTATTTAACCCAAACCAGACTATTGCTATTCTTGCAAATAAAGAAAAACTAGCAAAAGGTCATATGGATCGTTTGAAGGTTGCATATGAGAATTTGCCAAAATGGTTACAGCAGGGAGTAAAGGAATGGAACAAGCATTCTATTGAATTGGAAAACGGTTCAAAGGTGTTATCATCTGCTACTTCTGCATCCGCTATCCGTGGTGGTTCTTTTAATTATATCCTGTTGGACGAGTTCGCCCATGTCCCTGAAAATATAGCAAATGATTTCTATAGTTCCGTATACCCAACAATTACTTCGGGTAAGACAACCAAGTTGGTAGTTATCTCCACACCATATGGTTTAAATTTATTTTATAAATTGTGGATCGAAGCAATAGAGGGTAGAAACAGTTTTAAGCATATAGATGTCCATTGGTCTGATGTTCCCGGTAGAGATGATGAGTGGTACAAAAGAGAAGTTCAAAACTTAGGTGAAGAGCGATTTAGAACCGAGCACGAATGTGATTTTATTGGTAGTACTAATACTTTAATTTCTGCCGATAAATTGAGAACTATGGTTTTCAAGTCTCCCGTTTATACAACGGATCAGGGATTAAAGGTTTACGAGAAACCAGTAGTAGATTCTAGAAATCCTGCAAATAACCACACATATGTCTTAACAGTTGATACTGCACGAGGACTTGGTAGTGACTATCATGCGTTTACAGTAGTGGATATAACAAAGACACCTTATAAGATAGCAGCAACTTTTCGTAATAATGAAATGTCGCCATTAGTATATCCTAATGCAATATACCCAATTGCAAAACAATATAACGATGCTTATATATTAGTTGAGATCAATGATATCGGTGGTCAGGTAGCAGATTTATTACACAATGAACTGGAATATGATAATATTTTAATGTCCAGTATCAGAGGTAGAAAGGGACAGACCCTAGACGGTGGGTTTAATGCTGGACAGATCCAATTAGGCTTGAGAACTACAAAGGCTGTAAAGCGTCTAGGATGCTCCGTGTTGAAGTCTCTAATCGAATCCAACAAACTACTCATAGCAGACTATGACATCATACAGGAACTAGTTTCCTTTATTGCAAAAAATAATAGTTTTGAAGCAGACAATGGACACAATGACGATCTTGTTATGTGTATGGTTCTTTTTGGTTGGCTTACAACTCAGAACTATTTCAAAGATTTAACAAATATGGATATAAGAAAAACTGTATTTGATGAAAAATTAAAACAATTAGAAGAAGAAATGACCCCGTTCGGTATTCTTGATGATGGAATTTCATATAATAACGAAGAGACAGATACCAGTGGAACCGTCTGGAGGGATGCGGAAAATAGAAATAATGATTTTTATACATAATCGTAGACCAAAAATAGGCGAATAAGGAGAGAAAAATGGCATTCCAACTAAGTCCTGGTGTAGAAATTAAAGAATTTGATCTTACAAGTGTAATTCCTGCCATCGCAACAACCCCTGCTGGCTATGTCGGCATGTTTCAATGGGGTCCTGCTGATCTAAAAGTATTAATTACAACAGAAAAACAATTAAAAGAAGTCTTTGGAACTCCAACTTCAGATGCCGGTATGGCACGATCTTGGTATGTTGCTTCAAACTTCCTATCATACGGTGGTTCTCTACAAGTTGTTAGAGTTCTAGGAACCGATAAAAACTCAACTGATAATGGAACAGGTGTAGCAATTAAGAATAGAAGTTCATATGAATCTTTAGGTGCAACATTCACCTTCAAATTTGCAGCAAAATATCCAGGATTATTAGGAAATGGTCTTAAGGTAGTAGTAGTTGACGGCGATTCAGCAACAAATGCTGATGCTGAATGGACATCCTATACAGATGCATATGGTATCCCAGATACATCATCCTTCGCTTCAAATCTAGGTGCAAGTAACGATGAAATCCATGTATTCGTAATCGATGCTTCAGGTAATTGGTCTGGTACTCCAGGAACTGTTCTAGAAACATTCTTAAGAGTTTCAAAGGGCAAGAATGCAAAAAATGCAGATGGTTCAACAAATTACTGGAAGAATGTAATTAATAATAAGTCAAATTACATTTGGGTAGGTAATTCAGAAACAGCATCGGCACTTTTTGCAAGCTGGTCAGGTGCAGGCACCCAATCATGGGATACAGACATCACAACCAGTTCAAATTTTAAGAGATTAGTAAATGTTCAAGATTATGTCCTACAGGGCGGAACATTAGATACTGCATCAAGAGATGCAACAATCTCTGCAGCATTCTCATCACAATTTGGCAATACAGAAGAAGTAGATGTCTCACTTCTAATTGCTGGTGATATCAGTGCAGCAGAAGCAAACAAGGTAGTGTCAGTTGCAGAAAATAGAAAAGATTGCATCGCTTTCGTATCACCAGTAGCATCAACAATTGGTAGTTACACAAGCAGTGTAGATATATTCACAGCAATCAAAGCATACAAGACAACTGTAGGAAGTTCTTCTTACGGTGTAATGGACGGAAATGCAAAATATCAATACGACAGATTCAATGACCGATTCTTATATGTACCTCTATGCGGTGATATCGCAGGTTGCTGTGTAAGAACAGATAACACCAAGGAACCTTGGTACTCACCAGCAGGTTATGATCGCGGTCGTATCAACAACATTGTAAAACTTGCTTGGAATCCATCAAAGGATTACCGAGACAGTCTCTACAACATAAGTGTAAATCCTGTAGTAACCTTCCAAGGTTCAGGAGCAATTCTCTTTGGTGACAAGACTCTACAAACCAAGGCAAGCGCCTTCGACAGAATTAATGTTCGTAGACTCTTCAATGTCCTAGAGAAGACAATTGCAACCGCTGCTAAGTTCCAACTCTTTGAATTCAACGATGCATTCACAAGAGCACAATTTAGACAATTAGTTGAACCTTTCCTCCGTGAAGTTCAAGGTAAGCGTGGTGTAACTTCATACGCAGTAGTATGCGATGAAACAAATAATCCAGCAAGCGTAATTGACCAAAATCAATTCGTTGCAGATATTTTTGTTGCACCAGCAAGAAGCATCAACTTCATCCGTCTAAACTTTGTTGCTACCCCAACCGGAGTAACCTTCGCAGAATTCGGTGGATAATTTCAAAAAAGGCATATAAATAAAAGAGGAATCAAGGAGAAAATAACAAATGGCTGACTCGTCAATCAATTCATTTATGTCAAACTTCGACGGTGGCTCAAGACCAAACCTTTACTCTGTAAATTTGGTATGCCCTGTCGGAACATTACCACAACTTCAGTTTTACTGCAAGGCAGCAACACTTCCTTCTTCGATTCTTGGAGAAGTAAATGTTCCATATCTCGGTCGCGTAGCAAAATATCCCGGTGATCGTCAATTTGAAGACTGGACCATCGATATCATCAACGATCAAGGTATGTCATTAAGAAATGTTTTTGAATATTGGAACGAACTCTTTAATTCATATGCAGGAAACACAACTCCATATGCAAATCCACGAGGTGCATTTGGTTCAGCAATCGTAACACAACTTGCAAGAGACTATACTCCAGTAAAGTCATATCAATTCTTTGATCTTTGGCCAGATAATGTTGCAGCAGTTCAATTAGGCTTTGATCAAAATGATACAGTTTCAGATTTCCAAGTAGTTTTCAAATATTCATACTTTGTAACAAGTTCATCTCCTTTCCAACCAAATGGAGCAAATGTCCCTGGTGGTATCCTAGGACCAGGCGGAATCGCTACTGCAGGAGCAGGAAACGCATTCGGTATCAATCCTTTCGGTGGTTTTGGTGGTGCGGGTGGAAGTGGTGCTGGTGTCGGTGTGGGTGGACCAAATGGGTTCTCTCAAGCAGGTGCAGCAGGCACTGGAAAGACCTCATTTGCTTTCGGTATAAATACAGGAAAGACCAGTTTCGGTTTCGGTTTGAACGGCTGATCTTTTCGGTATTTTTAAATAAGGATTTTTATTATGGCGTTTGAACTATTTGGATTTTCATTTGGCAAAAAATCAAAGACTCCCGATACAGTAGAATCATTTGTACCAAAAAATTTAGAAGATGGTGCAAGTGTTGTTGAAACTGGTGGTTATCAGGGAATGTATATTGATTTGGACGGTAGTTTAAAGGCAGATGTTGACTTAATTAAAAAATACCGAGAAATGTCATTGAACGCCGAAGTTGATATGGCGATTGATGATGTTATAAATGAAGCAATAACCGAAGATGCCAAGGGCGTAACAGTCCAACTGGATCTCGATAAAGTAAATATACCAAATGAAATTAAAGAAGTCATGTATGAGGAGTTTGATAATATTTTAACCCTTTTAGATTTTAGTAGAAAGGGTTCAGAAATTTTTAGAAAATGGTATATTGATGGTAGAATATATTATCATCACATTCTCCACGAAGATCCAACAGAGGGATTAAAAGAAGTTCGTCTAATCGATCCTCTACTCATTAAGAAGATTCGTGAAGTAAAGAGAGATATGAAACTGGGAAATGTTCCCATTCTCCAATCTGTAGAAGAGTATTATGTTTTCTCTAATTTTGAAAAATTAAATCCATATGATACAAAGGGATTGAGAATTTCCCCTGACAGTATTAACTATGTTCACTCTGGTTTATTTGATTTTGCAAGTAAGAGAGTCGTAGGTTGGTTACATAAGGCAATTAAACCACTCAATCTTCTTAGGATGGTTGAGGATGCTACAGTCATCTATCGTTGGTCGCGTGCTCCAGAGCGTCGTGTGTTCTATATCGATGTAGGTTCTCTACCGAAGAACAAGGCAGAACAGTATATGCGCGATCAGATGAATCGTTTCCGCAATAAACTTGTTTACGATGCAAATACCGGCGAACTCCGTGATGATCGTAAACATATGAGTATGTTAGAAGACTACTGGCTACCCCGCAGAGAAGGTGGTAAGGGTACAGAAATTTCTACACTACCCGGTGGTCAAAACCTTGGCGAAATGGCAGATGTTGAGTACTTCCTAAAGAAGTTATATAAAGCATTGAACATTCCTGCAAGTAGATTGCAATCAGAGAATGGTTTCAACATGGGTCGTGCTTCTGAGATTAGCAGAGATGAATTGAAGTATGCTAAATTCATAAACAGACTTCGTACAAAGTTTAGTGAACTATTTTTGAACTTCCTAAGAACTCAATTATTAGCAAAACAAATAATGAGTGATGATGATTGGAAGCAAATTAATCAAAAAATCAGTTTCAAGTTTGCAACAGATTCTTATTTTGCAGAATCAAAGCAAGCTGAAATATTAAGAGATCGTATTGCAATTTTAAGAGATGCTGCTGATTATTCTGGCAAATTCTATTCTGATAGATGGTTAAGAAAGAATCTTCTCCGTCAAACAGATGAAGAAATTGCACAAATGGATCAAGAAATTTCACAAGAGCAACAGGTACAGTTGCAGAAGCAACAAGAAACAGCATCAGCAATGGGGTTAACTCCCGAAGGTGGTGACCAAGCAGGTGGACAAGCAGCAGCACCCGGTGGAGGACAGCCTGATGCCGGTATAAATACAGGAGCAAGTGCTCAACCTGCTAATATGGGAGGAACTTCATTCGATGCCAGCAGCCTATTATGACATATCAATAGAAGAAGGTTCTAGTTATAGACTTAAGTTAAAGTTTAAAGATGCTTTGGGTCAAGTTGTTGATCTCAAAGAAACTGTACTAGCACCAGAGGGATTTGAAGATCAACTTGGAACAAATATCGGTGTATTTGCAAAAATGCAAGTTCGTAATTCTGTCAATGCTTCAATTGTTGAATTGAATTCCGTTAGCGTAACCGATTCTGGTGCAGTTGCACTATTCGGTGAAAGTTGGAAACCGGCAGGAAGCACTGCAATACAATTAGATCTTGGTGTAGGATACACACAACAAGGAACATTGAAAACTCCAGCACCAAATATAAAACTTTCATTATCTTCTTTTAATTCAAGAAGAATAAACTACGGTAATTATCTGTACGATCTTGAGTTGGTGTATTACAAAAAACCATCTACAGGAGAACCCAATTACACTGCTATATCTGAAGGGTTAGATAAAGATACTGTAGTGTTTAGAATTCTTCAAGGTAGATTCACAGTAACACCAGCAATATCAAGATAACATGGCAACAGTAAATTTAAGTACATTTTATATTTCTATAGAAGAAACAACTCCTATCTTCAAAGTAAGAATTGATTCTAGGACAGAAATATCAATTTCCCAGATTATACCAAAAGAAGATGTACTTGAAGCAGATGCACATAGAGATCCTGCATATCAGGCAAGTTTTAATCGTTGTACTTCTTTAGGATGCACCGATTACACAAAAGGGTTTAATTATACTCCCAGTTGTGGAGAGTGTGAAAAACCATTATTCGAACCCTTCATAGATAGAAAATTAACATGTCTTGCTGATATTCTTTTAGAAAGAATCGGTTATTCTATGGAAGGACTTCTATCTGAAAGTAGAAGCAATAGTTATGGTGGTCCAATGCCTGTTATTGATAATGATATTGTAACAGGTAAGACTGATTATTATTACTCAGATGCTTATATTGAATACAGAAGATACAATAAAGATCTATATGCAGATGTAGCAGGAGAAGACGGTGGTTGGAGATCATATCCGGGAAGTGGTGGTCAAGTAAGTTATAATAAATTTTTTGCAATGTCTGGATTTTGGTTAGGATTTGAACCATGTCACGGTGCAAACAGATTGTATCAGTGTGCAGTAAGTTGTGAGAATGGTGAGGTAGTAGGTTGTTGGCAAGTTGGTGATCTTCAAAGAGAGACTGGTGATAATCCTCTGTTAATTTATGGCGAAGCAACATTTGGATCTGTATGGGCATTCACAGGATTTGAAGCAGGAACTCCAAAAAGAAAATATTACCAAATTTATGATCCAGCACAAATAGTTGCATCAGGTTTAACACTGAACAAACAACAAATTGTTCCATTGAACCCAACTATATCAATAAACAATTTCTCACCAGAACAACTTTCCGAACAAACTGGTTATGCAAACTGCAAGACTATCAGAACATCATTAGACTTTGGTGATGCAGATTTCTTAAGAGAATCAAACTGTCTATCTGGTGGTGACAAAAGAAGCGACACAACAGAAACCAGATGTGAAACTTGTAATAAAAATTCATACAAACCAAATAGAGCAATTGATAAGTTCTTGAAGTTTGCAGATTATAACAGAGGCATAACAAGATCAGATTCTTTCTATGAAACTATAAAGAATACAAATATAGCAAATATTGATAAAGAAGAATTTGCTAAACTCAAGTTCTCATTAGTAGGTGATGTTATAGGAAAAATATTTACAGATGGTGTAGATTGTTATTTCCCTAAATCATACCCAGATGAAACTCCTGGTAAATTTATTCTTGGTGGACCAACCACAGAAACCAAAAATAAAGGATACAAACAAGCAACATATACAGATTTAGGAATTTCTGCATATTATAATTACAACGATTGTATTCAGTGTTTAGAATCAAAGGCAAATGCACAATTTGAAAGTGTAACTTCTGCTATAAGTGATGTTGCACTAATATCACCATTCTGGCAGAAGTGTGGTGTTGATCTAGCAGGAAATACAAATCATCTAAAATATAATATTGATTGTAGTTGTGTAAGATGTGGTGATGTTTATATTACTGGAGCACCAAGATACGATTCATTAAGTAAGAAATGGATATATGAACCTTGGGTAACAGTTGCAGAAGCAGAAAAATTTGTAAATGTACCAGAAAGAATAAAGTCAACAGCAGTTGTAAATAATGTTTTGACTACTATAGACCACCCAGACTGTGTACCATCTTTAGAGCAAGATCCTTTAAAGAATCCATACTATCCGTTTGCAAAGAGAAAGGATCCTGCTTGTTGGGATCCCAACAGTGGAGCATTTAGAAGAATATGGTATTTCTGGGATAAGAGTAAGACCTTTACAGATTTCCAATTTAGAGACATTCCAGACAATGTAACACTAAATGGTGGAATAAAAGATACTCTCTTCTCTAGAGAAACATTATGGTCTGGTTGTGGTGGTTTAAAGAATAACGATAGAGCAATCTCTCCATTCAGTATTACTTGTTATGAGAAATTAACACAGATACAAAATTCTGCAAACAAGAGAGTAATACCTTCAACACTTAGTATAGTAACTGGTGTTAAGTATGCACCAGAGAATGAATTTACAGCGCAAGAACTTGCATCAGGTGCAGTGCCAACAGATGTTTTGGGTGGAGGATATCCAAGATCATATCTTTACTACAGCAGAAGAGCATCAACATCTTATCTACCATGTGATAATACAAATTTTGGTGGATTCTTAGGAACATATCAATGCTCATGTGCATGGTTACCTTGCATGGATGAGGTAATGTTGGCTGCTGTTCCTATTAAATATGGATCACAATCTGCTTTAACAAACTTAAAGACATGCAGTGATCTAAGTCCTGCAAATCAATCTTTCCCATCTATTTTTGAAATACATTTAGAAAAGTCTGATACAATTAGCGCGGTTACAAATTTATATCCTCTAGTAGGACCAAATCTTTATGAAGCAAATGGAGTTGCAGTAAATTCTAGTTATGGAGTTGGTTTAAATTGGGATTCTGGACATCCATTAAGTACAGAAATTATTTTCAATAAGAAGGGTGGAGCAGAGGCATACAAGTATCAGAGTTACTACTTCAATAATTATTATGTTGATTATATTGAACCGACATATTTCTGGAATAGACCAATTTCATTCTTAAATACTCCCGGTATTATGAAATCACATAATAATGGAAGTCTAAACAACACATATTTTAGATTACAAAGACTTCATGATGCTTATCATATAAATTGCTCAATCAATGCAGCAGGAAAATATGGAGAGTTTGGTTATGTACCAAATTCAACTCCACCAGAACTAGGTGCTGG
>Ga0164294_10001128_pt1 | contig 25094 bp, 24 predicted proteins | sample GEODES005metaG_FD_111479 | JGI IMG/M metagenome (GOLD analysis project Ga0164294, IMG submission 111479) | Oligotrophic lake water microbial communities from Sparkling Lake, Wisconsin, USA - GEODES005 metaG | ecosystem: Environmental > Aquatic > Freshwater > Lake | place: USA: Sparkling Lake...
GGTTGTTTTTTTTCTTCATCGGAATTTTCATTTTTATTATTTTCATTTGACATACTTATAATAATTAAAGATTTTTAAATTATTATATTTTAGTTTTAATAGTTATGAGTTAAAATAAAGTATATTAATTAAAGCTATTATAACTATCATTTAAATAATTTCCAAATAAAGTGAAATTTTTTCTTTGATTTAGTCTTATTTTATCTCTTTTAGCTTTTTCTAAAATAGCGATAGCATTATTGATTTCTTCATCAGAAACATTTCCATCTAAATTTTTATCAACTATTTTAGATAGTATTCTATATTTTTCTGGAACGCAACAATATGGACTTTCTTCATTAAATAAATGATCAGAAAGAATAGTAAATACAGCTGTTAAAACTAATGCTATATAAATATCACGTGTACCCATCCATGCCATAGCAAATACTAATAGTTGTTTTGTAACATTCATTTTAAGATATTCTTCAGTAGATTTACTAAATTGAATAGCAATAAATTTTGAACCAACATTTAGTAAAATCATAACTACACCAGCAAAAAATTTACTATTATTTAAAAACATTATATGATTATGGATAAAAGCAATTGAATTATAAAAAATATTATACATTGTTATATTAATTCAATATAAAATATCTTTTATAAAAATAATTATTAAGTTTTTTTATACTTTGTTACAAAAAAACTTAATTTGTTACAAAAAAACTTAATACCTATACATTTTATTCAAAATTGTTTTAATTGTTCCTTTAATAGGATTCATAAAGTTTTCATATATATTATTAAATTTTCTAACCGCTGGATTATACATAGAATTTAGTCTAGGTGTAAATGCTTCAATTTTGTAATAATGTTGAATAATATAAAAAATCCATAAAACTATTACAATTGAAATTAATATTTTCAAATATATTTTTGTCATATATATTGTAACAGTATAATAATTTGTTTAAAATACAATACTAGCAGCACATGGGCAAAATCCTTCAGTTAATGATGCTTTATTTGTAAGCATGCTAGATGTTGATGGTTGAACATTATCGGTTGAATTAAATGTATTTTTATCTACTGGAATAGAACTAGCAGAGATACTTTGTATAGCATTTTTAATATCTTCTTTGTCCATACCTGTACCTGTATTAGAATCACTAGTTTGAGCTGGTTGTGTTTGTTCACCTTGTGATGATTGTGCTTTAGCCTTTAAATCACTAATTCTATCTTCAATCTTTTGTTTAACAGCATCTTTTGTTAAAACTTGTTGTGCTCCTGTAATAGGTACATTTTCTTCACCAATAGTATCAGGAGTTTGTATATTTTCCATTCCTTCTACAAATGAATCATATTTATTTAAAAGAATAATAATAATAAATAAAGTTAATAATGCTAAAGTTATATTATTGATTGCGAAAAATATAAGTATACATATTAAGAACAATCTGCTTAAAATAGAACTATTTATACTGTATACAAAATTAGGTTTTATAACTAAAATTATTACCAATATAAAAAAAAGAGCAACAACACTGTTAGTTTTCACACTCATTCTATATTAATTATATAATATATTTTCTTAATAATAAATTATGTTATAAAATAGTAATTTCAGATTGTTTCATAAATAATTATCTTATTTTTTATTAAGAGAATGTCTTATTTAGCAATGTCAGCAGCACCATTTGATAGTGAAAATAATAATAATACTCAAAATTATAATAGTGAGACACCTATTAACAAGAAGCGGCAATCACATACAAAAACTCAAAAACAACGTTTACCTTCTGATTTCAATTCTCAAAAGGTAAATTCAGTTCTTCAATCAATTCATCAAAGTATACCAGATGATGATGAATTAGGTAATTATAATCCTAAAGGTTCATCTGTTTCTGCTAAACATTCAGATGATTTTAAACCATTGAATCCATATGATTTTCCTGATAAACCAACATCTGTAGGAGCAGAACGAAAAAAATATCAAGAAGGTATGTCAAATATTGATAACAATTTAGTTCCACAACCAGCAGATGACGAAAATCTACAATTACAAGAATTACAAAGCAATTTCATGAATGATGCTCAAGTTAAGAATTATTTTAAAAATTTAGTACCATCCTATAAAAATAATAATACTAAACCAGAACACAATAAAAATTATTATTCAGAATCTAGTTTTCCTTCAGTAACAAATCATTCAGATTCAAATCAAGTACTTATTGAAAAACTAAATTATATGATAAATTTATTAGAAGAACAACAAGATCAAAAAACAGGAAATGTAACTGAAGAAGTAGTATTATATTCATTTTTAGGCATTTTTATAATTTTTATAGTTGATAGTTTTTCAAAAGTAGGTAAATATGTAAGATAAAATCATTCTTATAAATAAGAAAAAATATTATATGTAAAATATATAATGTTTAAAGGCTATAGAAATCATCTGTTTTCAAAGGATACAACTAACAAAAGTATAGCTAATTTAAATCGTATTGTAAAGTGTATAAAATGTAATAAATTGAACCCAATAGTTTATTCACCAGCAATAAATAATATACGTATTTGTATGTATTGCGGTAATCCATTTTATGTAATAAAAGATGCAAAATAATATATTTAGCTATTTTCTATTTAAAGCCCTTTAAGTTCGTTTTTCAATTTATTATAAAACACTTTTCCGACTTAAAGGGACTATATGCGAAATTGTAGAAAAAATATGCCATTGGTGATATAATAAACGGATGTGTTTTCAAAGATAAATTATTTATTATACATGTATTATCACTTATATTCTCTACTACTAAATAACTGAAATTTTTATTTTCTTTTATTATTGACCATAATGCTACTTTAAATCCTTGGATAAATTCATTTTTTGTTAGTTCTGAATTTTCTTTAAAAATTGATGCTATTAATGATATTATTTCTTTATCTTTCTCTATAAATGTACATGTTTTTTTAAATACATAAACTGCTTCTATTACACCATCTACTATTAACATTTTCACGTATAAGTTTTTTGTTGTTACTAATTCTATTATATTACTGATCTCTGGATAAATTACTATATCAAATTTAGATATAGATTTGTTAGTTGTTTCAATTAAAAAATTATAAAAATAGTACATATTTTGTTTATCTCCTGTTAATAGTTTTATTTTTGCTTCTAAAAAGGGAGGAGTTATCCAATTTCTCATATTAAAACAATATGTTTTGTAAACTGTTAATGGAATTATCCCTGTTAGTTCCTCTTCTCTTTTAAACAAACTAACACTTATATTTTTATTTAAATGTGATTGATTATATTCATGTGTTTGAATCAATTGTGGTGCTATATTTTTTTTTCTCCAATTCTTTTGTACACATAAATAATCTACATAATAAACATCAAATATGGAATCTTTTCTTGAGTTATAATAATTCATTATTTTTACATGTAATGGTCTACACGTGATTATTCCTATTATCTTTTTTTCTTCAATAGTTTTTCCAGTTTTATTATCAATTAATAATTCTGGCTCCAAATAATAAGACCAATAAGTTTTACAATTATGGCCTATAAAATAGGGCACAATATTTTCCTTTTTTGGACTATAAGTATTTTCTTTATTTCGCAAATAGTTCAATTGAATCAATAAAATAGCTTCTTTTAATGTTAAACCATCTATGTTTTCAATTGGTTTTGTTGTAATTTTTAAAAAATTTGTATAACGATTCTTTTCTGGTAATTCATGTCTAATTATACCAACATTTACAAACCAATAATATAAATCATAAAAATGAAAAACTGGTTGTAATGCCCAAAATTGATATCTTATACGTATATATAAAAAAAATAAAATTATTAATAATATTATAAATCCTATTCCATATAATATCATTAATTAATGATATTATTTAATTTTTTATATGTAAACTAACAAATCAGTTATATTGTTTTATTATATTTTCTATTATTGTTTCATTCGTTCTTTCTTGAAAATATTTTGCTTCCATTCCACAACATTTTGAATCTAATCTACATTTATAAGCACTATCATATTCTATTTTTCCTGAAATTATATCTAATTTACCAAATTTTATACATTTATCTAAACCATAACCTTTGGGTTTAAAATAAATACAATTTTTACATAAAATATCTTTTGAATTTTTTATTGTAGGAAAAATTTCCAAAATATTTTGAATAAATATAATTAGAATTAATACTTTTTTTATATTTATATCTCCCATATATTTATAACGTAGTAAAAAAAATATATAAAATAATTTAGTTTTTTACGTTTTTTTTCGTCCTAAATAATATAAATTACATGATACAATTGCCATTATACTATTAATAATTATAAAATTAATAATACACGGTAAATTTTTTTTATTTTTATTTTCTTTATTTTTTTGTTCTTCTTCTTTATATAAATTTAATTGTATTTTCAAAAATTCGTCATAATCAGCAAACATTTTTTTATGTGCTAAAGCTTTTAAACCCTTTGTTGTTACAATTTTACCACAATTAATCATATTATTAATATATTATTTTAAATATTTATATGCTTTTAAAAAAAAATAGTTTATACAGAAAACATTTTTCTTATTTATACCACACCCATTGTTGTGTTTAATTATAATAACAAATGTATTATTATTATAAAATGGGAATTTATAATAATGGTAGTATTTTTTTTTGGAATAAGAATTTATACTTTTAATGACAACGATTTTGCTACTATTTTATTTGAAGAAAAATATAATGAAATAATGGGTTATGGACAAATGAGAGAAACCTATATATTTTATACTGAGTTTAATAACAAAAAAATGAATTGCGTTTTCAATATTATACTGAATGTAGTAGCACATACCGTGAAGAAATTTATTTAGATTGGTATCCATTGTCGTTGAAACTATTTTTAGAAAAATTCGGCATTTGAAAAGTGAAAAAGGTTTAAATACGCTTTATTTTAAAAAGCTTTCGTTTTATATAAAATCCGATTCCAAGACGATATTTTATGTAAAGAATCAACAGTTAAAAGATAAGATTTTTGTTTCGCATATTCAGAAATAAATAATTTGTCTTTATTATAATTAAATACACGTTCTTCAAATAATTTCAGTGAATTTGTATAAGATGATAGTAAACTATTACCTCTATTTAGATTATAAATCATAGTTCTATCAAAATTGTAAGAACTTAATAAATCAGCTTCTCTTACAATATGATAAGCCAATTCATATTCTCCAAGATAAGGATATCCATTTTTTTTTACTGTTGAATATGACATATTTTCTATTATTTGTTTTGTATAAAATAGTTCTTCTGGGGTAATTTTATCGTGTAAGAAATATTCAATTTCTTTCATTCCTTTTTCTTCATCTATATATTTTTTATCACACATATCATGTAAAATAGCAGCACAATGAATAACATTCAGTTGTTTTTCTAAGTTTGGATTAAAGTATAATTGACTATTATAATTTTCATCAGCAAAATGTAATACATCCATACTATGACTTTCTGAATGAGAAGAATCAATATTATATTTGGATGACATTAATAATACAAAGGTAAATAGTTGATTAAACGACACCATGGTTACAATTATATTGATTTTAAGTTAATATAATTGTAATTCAATTTTTTTAATTGGGTTTTATTAAAACATATAAATATTGATATTCATATTGACATTGTAATAAATCAATTTGTGATTCAATAATGAACCCACTGGCTTGTGCTTCATCTAAAATATCATTAACGCTTGGCATATACATAATATGTTCGTTTTTACGCACTTTACCATCACTATCATTTTTGAATTTTTCAACAAATTTTGCTATATCATTTTTATCATCTAATTGAAAATCAGCGTTATAAGAAAAGTCAGTAAATTTGACTTTCGTGGAAGTAATGCGTTGCTTAGCGTAACGTTGTGGAGAAACATATAATAATGGATTTCCAGGAGGTAAAATAGGATCAAATAAATCTCTATTAACTAAATGAACTATTAAATAACCACCACGCATTAACCATTTAAAACAATTATCAAAGAATGTCTTTTTATCTTCAATATAATAAATAGTAAAATACATACACAAAATATGTGTAAACGATTCAGCATCAAATAGACTACTATTTAAAGTATCACCTACTTCAAATTTATAATCAGGAAAATTTTTCTTCGCTTTTTTAACCATAGATGGTGAAATATCAATACCAATAACATCTAAACCTTTTGATCCAAGAGACGATACATGATGACCGGTTCCAGAACCAATATCTAATATTTTACTTTTACTAGTTGGGCTAGTTTTATTAATAATTTCACCAACCTCATATTCATCTTTTAAGTTATTGAATACTAAATAATCATAAATATCAGAGTAAAAATCATCATATACTTGTGGTCCACTTTTAAATAAGAATTTATCATTTTGTTCAAAACCTTCGTAAAAGTGATTAGATTTCATTCCCTTAAATACTAAAACTAACAAAAGTAAAAGAACTATAAATATTAAAACTTTACCCCATAAACTGGTTTTATTATAAGCCGTTCCTAAAGATTTAAAAATTTTTTGTATTTTAAAAGTCATCTATATATTATAAATATTTTTTTAATAAAAAATATTAGGAAATAATTGATTTATCTATGACGGATTCTTTTACAATTTTTTTTACTATTTTTTTGTAGTTCTTTTCTGACTCTTCTTTTGTTGAACCTGACATAGATTCACAAATGATTTTAAGATATTTATCATTTGATTTTGAAGATGAATCATTGTGTTCTGGATATTTTTTTTTCCATTCGTTAATTTGTTTCATATTTTTATTAGAAACATGTTTTATTGCGTTTATTAATAATGGATTTTCATCAGAATCTTTTGTCCATTCATTATTATCTTTTATATAAATAGTTTCTCTTTTTAAATCACTACAATGTAATGGTCTATCTGGAATATCCAATTGTTTTAGACCATTGATAAAAATTTTTGATATTCCATCAGCAAATCCAAGTCTTCCAGTTTCTTCTAAATCACTTATTGAAACTTGTAATTGGTCTATAAAATCACTAATATTAATAGCGTTTTTACAGGTTTCATTTAAAAATACCTGAAGATTAAATGTTTTATTATGACTATTTATATGATTGTGTCCCGCATTTTCAATTGCTTTGGTGCTTAATTCCCCCATTTGTTTACTTTGATCAATAAGTAATTGTTTAAATTCGCTATTTTCCTTCATTAAATATTTAATTAATTCTTGAGCATTTGAATCATTTGATATATTACTTTTATTTACATTATTTTTTACTTCGTTATTTTTTACTTCGTTATAACATTTCTTTTTATGTCTCCATAAAGTTGTTCTACTTTTAAATAACATTGAACAAATTTCACATTCAAAACCGTTTGTTGATATTTCGGCATTTTCTGGCATTGATTTTGTTTCATTTTGTTTCATTTTATGTTTTGATGTGGACAAATGACTTATGAAATTAGAGTTTTTAGAGCATTTAAAGTCACAAAAAGTACATTCATAATATTTCGGCATTTTTTGGCATGAATTTGTTTCAATTTGTTTCATATATTTTCAATAGAAAAAAAATGTCTAAATACTTTTTTCAAAAAATCAAAAAATTATCGTAACACTTTTTTTTCACTTTTTTTCGGTTTTTAGAGCATTTTCGTCACAAAGTCGTGTACAGAGGGTCTTTTTCAAGACTTTTTTCGGATTTTCATTTTTGGACATTTATTTTTGTCCATTTTTAAAAACCCAAAATACTTTTTGAACTTTTTTTGTTACTGAAAAAAATGTATATATTTCTGATTATATTTTTGTTACCATATATCATGTTATTTAAAAATACCCAATATTTAACTAATTAATTACTTGATAAAAGTAATATAATTTACTTATTTCACTTACCAAATTTAACAATTAATAATAAATATATAAATTTATTATATATTTATAGCCATTTAACTAATTAATATTTTTATAAAATAATGATTGTTTTTTAAATGTCTTGTTTTTTTTACCACCTTTTTTTATTTTTTTACGAGATTGATGACCTCTGGTTAATGATTGTATTTTAACAATTGATTTTTTTATTTTTTTACTTTTTTTACGAGATTGATGCCCTCTGGTTAATGCTTGTATTTTAGTTATATTATCATTTTCTAGTGAATTAATATTTAAAATTGTTTTAATTAATTCTTTTTCTTTATTATTAATATTATAATAATTATATACATCATTTTCTGTATTTAGTTTTATTTTTGGCTTGGCAATCATATTTAATATTTTAAATTCATTTTTATAGTTTGGAGGTTCACTATATTGGGTAATTTTTAACAGAAATCTAATCAATTCGCTATTAAAAAAAGTTTTAAAAGATGAACTTTCCGATTTTTCATTTATTAGCTGATACATAGTATTTCTCGTAGTTCCTATTGGATTTGTATAATACTCTGGATATAACAAACCTTTCTTTTTTCCATTAGAGTATGTTAATATGATTTTATCTTTATCTATATATTCAGGTACAGTATCATTATATTTTTTATAAACAAGTAAATAGTCTTCCTTATTTGGCTCATAATAATAAGCATGTGGCGTGCCGTTTTTTGTCATATCTAATTTTGTCGGTTTAAATGATTGATTATAAACAATATCGAATTTATCCCCATCTTTACTAAATAACTTGTTTAATATTCCATTTACATTATTATTTATGAAGTGTGGTATAAAGTTTAAATCATATAATTTTATTTCACCATCAAAATTAATATTTTCAAATTCATTAATTAAATGAGTTTCTTTTTGAGGAGCATTTTTTTGAACAACATAATAATCAACTGTGGGGAAATTCGGTATTTTTATATCACTTATTTTTAAAAATATTAAATTATGCTTTTTAAATTCTAACCAAACATCTCCCGCAGATGATCTTTCGCCTGCTGGTTTTCTCCAGCCAGTAGGATGTATCAAAACTAAAAACCCTTTGCTATTTAATAAGTCAAATGATTTTAATACAAATTCTTTCCACAATACACCTCCTCCTTTTCCAACACCATCACTATTATATGGTGGATTTCCCATAATTATATCAAATCTATCTAGTTTAAATTCTGTAAAACATTTTTCTGAACTTTTTATGAAATCAGCACAACATATATTTGCGTTTGAGCCAAATATTTTCTTTGATATTTTAATATTTTTTGGATTTATTTCAATCATATACAACATATTTTCAATAATATGTTTACTTCTCTTTTTTTCATTTGGCTCCCATTTTTCTAATCCCTTCATTAATCTTTGATAAGCAACCATAGGAAAATTACCAATTCCATTAGCGGGATCTAGCCATCTTAATTTGTGATTAGACCATACTGATGATGGTAATTTATCTAACATCTCTTCAATTGACTTTGTTGGTGTAAAAACTTCTCCATGTTTATTTTTTTCTTCTTCTTTTACTGATAAATATTGTTCTATCTTTTCTTCTATATCATTATAATTCATATCGTGTATAATTCCATTACTTTTTGTCATTAGCTTCTTAATATTATCAAATATAAAATTTAAATTATTACGCAATAATTCAGAATCTCTAGAATTTAATAGTTCTAATAATATTTCAATGATTTTTTCCAAAGTTTCTCTATTATATTTGTATTCTTTATTTATAAGACCTGGAGAGTTTAAAAAACAATCCAAAATACTTGAATTACTAATATTTTCACAATTACATTGCTCTTCTAATCTAGTTATAATACGTAAATTATTTTGTAAACATTCTTCAATTGTATTACATTCATTTTCATATTCTCTTGAAAATATAGCTAATAATGCTATTATTGTGGGTAATTCTTCTGAAATAGTATTTATTAATTCCCCATAATCTTCTTCTTTTTCTTGTTCATCATCTTCTTCATCATCTTTTTCATCTGCTAATTCTTCATCGGGTTTAATTTGAAATGGTAAAATATCTCTGCTTTTACCTTCGTGTAGCTTTTTAACTATCTTAAGTTTTTTCTTCACATTAGTTGAACTATTTAAGAATGATTTTAATATTTTTAACAATTTTAAATTTCCCGATGATGCCAATGATTTTTTAATTAAGTTAACAATATTATTTTTAGAAGACCAAAATTTACTATATCCTTCTTCATTTAATTCTAATGTATTTATTAATTCACTATACAAATTTAATTCATCTTTAGTATTGGTCTTTATTAAATTAAGACCATTATAATTAAATGTAAATAGCAATGATTGTAAAGCTTCTATAGCTTCTTTGGCTTGTAAATTTTTAGCCTGACCATATATTTTATTATATTCATAAATAAACTGAATAGTTCTTTCTTTGTTAAAATCTAAATAATACCCATACTTTTTTAGTTCTGGTTTAGTTCTTTCAGTTAATACACGAAACATTGTTTGATAATTATTATCAATAGACTTAATATCATCAAAATTAAACGCAATATCAGCACAAGGTAAACTAATTCCTAATCTTAACTTAGCACCAGTTAAAATAATCAGACTTTTCCCGTTTTTATAACTATCTTTTTCAAATTCTTTGATTTGCTCCGACAAACTGGTTTGTTTTTTGTTTTGAAAATCAAACACCTTTATTCTTTCATTTCCAGGATTGTGATTAAATTCTTCAAATATAACTTTATCATTTATGTTTTTACCTAAATATGATAATTTTGTATTATGTACTATTAAAACATTATATCTATCAAACCCTTTATGTTGACAAATTTTGATTGACAATCCTCTTGTTAAAGGCTCTATATTTGGAATACTTTTATTTCCTTCTTTTTGTTCATCCATATTATCATCAATATCTACTGAATTACAAATTTCTTTACATTCAGTATCTGTTCCATATAAATGTTTATCAGGTAAAAACCACAATTCTGTATGTCGTGATTCTATTGAATATTTTAATGTTAGTTTAAAATAATTATATATATGATAAACAATGAAATTCAATAAATTATCAACAGGTTCTGTTTTTTTAAATATATTTGATGGATTTCTATAAAAACTAAAATCTTTTGATTTTTCACAAGCACCACACTGTAAATTATTTAAAAATACATTACGTATATCTTCAGTTGAAGGGACCAAAGAACCCGATGAATCTTGTATATTAATACTTTCTGGCGAAATTAATACTAGTTCAGGATGTTTTTGATATTCTAAAGACAACGCATTTAAATAATCGGAGCCATAATACTCTTTATAAAACATAAATATATCATTTAAAACATCTTGTTGAATACCAATTCTTGTATTAATCATCATTGTTTTTTTTGTTTCATCGTTTAACATTTTCATATTTTGTTGATCATTATAACTCCATTCTATTGTTTCTGTAATATTATTTCCAAAACCAATAAAATCAATATTTTCGTATCTAATCGTTGGTTTTGCAAATGTAGCTGTAACCATAACAAATATATCAATTTTTACTACAGATGTATTAAAACAATATATTATACCTTCAGATATATCTGTAGAACCACCTTTATGAACTTCATCAAAATATAAATCAATTTTTCCATGTTCAAATAATTTTGGAAATTTGCTCTTTATACTTTCTTTAAAAATTGCTGTTGTAGGATCAATTTTGTTATTTATTTTAGTAACAGATACTTTGTCTTTTAACCACTCTTGACTTAATAAATAAATATTTAAATTACCTTCTTCACTTTTTTTGGATTCTGGAACAATTATTTTATATCCAGAAAAATTTGAAAATTGTTTAAACATGTCTTTAAATTGTTGTAATGTTTCTGTCAAAGCTCCCAGTATAATTACTATATTATTTTTACTACCATGTTTAAATCTTTCAGATATCAATCCTCCAATCATATAAGATTTTCCACTTCTGGGAACGGCGCCCCAAATAAACTTACTTTTTTGTTGTTCTATACATTTTAATGTACACTCAATAATAAATCTTTGATGAAATCTCAATTGAATTTCATTGTTTTTATTTTCTGATTTAGTTATTATCAAAAAATTATTGAATGACTTACTTTTAAAAAGATCATATAATAATTGCTGAAACCAAGTATCTAAAATAGATATACCAACAATGCCATTTTTACTGTCTAATAAACCAGGATATTGTTGTTTTGCTTTTAGTAAATTACTAGAAACAGCATCTCCATTATTAACCATTAATATTATTCTTGATGGTCCATCAAACTTTTGTTTTTCTTTGTTAGTTCTATCTGCTAATGTATAAATACGTGTTACGTCATAATTACTAATATTAGATTTTTCTTGATCATAATATTTGTTTTGTATCATTATATATTCATTTTCATCTTCTTCTTCTTTACTGTTTTCTTTTTTAAAATTATAATTACTTTCACATGCCCATAAATTATCGTCTCTATTATTTTTTTTACTTTTAAAGAATATATCTACAATTCCTGAAGCAGAACCCTCATTAATACGCATATCTAATAATGTATCATTAATTTTATTTTTATTTCCATTTATAAAACCTTCTAATGATTTATAAAAATATTTATTTACACCTAATTCTCCTCTATCATAATTAAAATAAACTAACAAGCGACATAATGCTTCAAAAATATGTTGTCTTTTATAATTGGAACCTTTTACAGGCGTTTTTTGAGAAAACTTTTGTATAAATTCTTGCATACTCAATGTAAAATTTATATTTTTAGATTTTTCATCATTATAATATTTTTGAATACCAATTAACAAATCCTGATGATTTAATGTATCATCTTCTTTGTTAAAATATTTATTTATAAATTCTCCAAATAATGCCTCTTCACAAGCACGTATTTTTTCATCATATTCTTTTCTTGCTTTTTTTAATTTATCTTTTATTTTTTCTAATTCATCGCAAACATCTTTGTTATATGATTTAATTTCTTCTTCATCAAGTTGTATGTTTTCTTTTGATAAAGGAGTTAATGACTTTAATAATATATTTTCTTTAATTGAAGGAATATTTGAGTCTTCATTATCTAAATGATTCACTATATTTTGTTTTGATTTTGGTTTTTTTTGGCATTTCTGATTTTTATTATATAAACAATCAGTTCTTGATAAACATTCTTCCATTTTTTTTATATCTTTACATTTGTGTTTAAGTTTAACAGTTTTGTTTTTATTTTTTTTTATCGGAATAAATTCAAAAAATTCTTGTTGTTTATTATCATTGTCATTCATATCATTACCATTCATATCAATATTATTATAATGAGATTTAAAAAAAAATATAAAAAATATATTTTTTATAATGAGTTATTTCTTAAGTTTTTTTGACTTTACTTTTCTTAAAAGTAGATGAATGATATAGATATAGATATAAATGATATTCGGGATCAAAAAGAATTTAAGGGAATTACATTTTCCGAATTTAAAAAAACCGACGTTAAAAAAGAATTAATCAAAAATTTATATAATGCTAAAATTGAACCTGCTTGTTATTGGAGTGCGGAAATGATTTGTGCTGGACATTATTCTGATTTATGGGATACTATAATTGGATTTTATACAAAACATATTCATATTGGTAATCCCAAATTAATTACTTATTTAGAATTAAGAATCAATAATTTTAAAGATATATTATCTAACGGATATAGAGATCAAGAATTAAGATTAAGAAATAATGAAAAAATGAGAAAGTTATTTTGTGAAGTAATGTGTGTTTTATGCGAATCTAGAAAGAAACACTGTTATTCTGAAGTAAAGGTAAAAAAAGAAGATTTTGATTTGACACAAATGACAGAACGATTTAAAGCTCCCAATATTAATTATGCTGAGACAATTTTTATGAAAGATGATCCAAAAGAATTATTTATTCCAATTAATGAATTTGCTTATGATATTTCAGAAGAAGGTAAAAATAGTATTAGCGCATGTTATTGGATGGAATGGATAATAGAATTTGAATCAATTTGTAAACAAAGAAAGGATAAATTCAAATGCGAACGTAGACAATTTGCGAAGGTTGAAGCAAAGTTCCAAATGGATATTATTTGGGTTATTTGGGATATTTTTTTACAAGAATCCAAAAAACGTAGCACATTTGTTCAACGGATAGTAAATAGTGCTTTAACAATTTTTTGTTTAAGATATACATCTGGCTGTCATAAAAAACGTAGATTATTATTATATTTTGTTATAGAAGTTTTTACGGAACATTATTCAGTTGAAGAAGAGATGATTAAAGAGAAAAATAAAATAAGTGTTATTACACAAAATATTAATAAGATTTATAAACAAATTAAGAAAAATGAACACTCTCCAGGAACTGATTATTTATACAAAAATATTAACGCATCTAACTTGGAGAAAACAATAGCTAAATTAGAAACAATGAATAGTTTAGGCGCAGAATATATTCCGCGTTTAGAATAATTTTTATCAAGATTTTTTTATAAATTTAATATATAAATAAAATGAAAATGACAAAACAAATCTTAAAAAAGAGTAGAACTAACAAAACCAAAAAGTATCGTAGTTCTATAAATCAATACACACAACAAAAAATTGTTACTATGTTTCTACAAATGCTTAATACTGTGAAATTATATCATTGGAAAACTACTAGTTATTCACAACATAAAGCAACTGATGAATTATATAGTAATTTAAATGAAAATATTGATTCTTTTGTTGAAATTATGTTGGGTAAAAAGGGAGACCGTGTTAATCTAACAGGACAAAAATCATTACCATTATTAGATTACACTAATCTAAGTGATTTTAAGAAAGAAGTTGAAAAATATAAGACATTTTTAATTAATATGAATAAGGATGCTGGATTAAATATAACTAACAATAGCGATTTATTAAATGTCAGGGATGAAATCTTAGGAAATTTAAATCAATTCACATATTTATTAACATTTAAATAAAATTGTATTGTTTATTTTTATGATTAAATTTAAAATAAAAAAATTTAATATATTTTTTTATTATAATGAGCTCAATGATTAGATCAATTACTAGTGATTTTCCAGATGAATTAACATTAACGCCTTTACCAGAAATTCCACCACCATCATCCACTGTTTCTTCATCTTCTTCAAGTTTTTTATCCAATATTACTTGGCAAACTTGGATTATCATTATTTTAATATTAGCGTTAATTGGAATCAATATATTTGTTTATTTAGCAAAAGGAACTGAATATGCTACTTCTATATTTAATGATATTTTTGGTCCTATTCTAAAATTATTTGGTTACACTACATTGGAAACCACTAAACAAACTATACAAACAAGTGCTACTGGTACCAAAGCTGGCGTAGATGTTGTTTCTAATACAACTGTAGGAGCTATAAATGCTGGAGAAGATGTTTTGAATACTCCTCAAGGACAAATGGCAACTTCTTCCCAACAGGGTACACCTGTTCAACAAGCCGCATCTGTTCAGCAACCATCTGAAGAAGATTCATTAGAAAAAGCATTAGAAAACGCATCTTCTACCGTTAATCAAGGCCCTTCGCCAGATGATTCTCGTAGTACTTTTCAAAAAGCAGGATGGTGTTTTATTGGACAAGATCAAGGGGTTAGAACTTGTTCTGAAGTCGGAGTAAATGATATGTGTATGAGTGGAGATATTTTTCCAACTCAAGAAATTTGTATGAACCCTAGTTTGAGACCATAAATAATTTTAAAATTATTTTTATTTTTTTAAATTATTTAGTTTATTTTACAAAACATTTAATATGTAAATAGTAATACATACTACACCATCTCCTCCATTACCACCTCTACCATGACTATTTGACAATGTATGACTTGAACCACCCCCACCTCCACCACTTCCATAAATTCCATTCCCGCCATTTCCACTAGGTGTACCTGAACTAGAAAATCTATTTCCACTACCACCCCCTCCTCCACTCCCCCCATATCCAAGTGTTCCTGTTCCATCACCGCTATCGGCATATTGATTTACTATACCCCCTACAGCTCCATTACCTCCATTACCACCTATAGCTCCTACAGAGTCATAATAAACGGCCTGGGGATCAGAAGTTCCAGTACTAAAAATACAACCAGCTCCTCCACCACCACCTGGCGCACTATTAATACCCGAAACTCCAGGAGATGAAATGACAAAACCAGTATTATTAGGAGTAGTAGGGGTTCCAATACCTCCTGAATCGCCACCGTTTCCTCCAGAAATATTAGTTATTCCGCCTGATGCGGAACCACCACTACCACCAGGATTAATTGTATTATTTCCAAAAGGATATATTGTGGTATTATAAAATCCTCCATTTCCTCCATTACATGTAATTGACGGATTTAAACCATCAGAAAATGTAGATAAAGTACCAGGAGAACCATCAGAATAATCACCTCTTGTACCTCCTTGTCCAACTGTATAATTAAATATTGTTTGACTAGAAATATTAATATTATTTGATGTAGAAAAGCCACCAGCACCTCCACCACTACCACCAATACAACCTTGTTGAGGATATCCGGAAGGAAGTACTACTCCTGATCCCCCTCCTCCACCGCCACCGATAACTGTTACATCATAACATGTAGCCCCTTTAGGAACTGAATATGTATATGTTCCAGGCACTGTTTGATTAATTTGTACACTTGTTTTACTAACAAATTTTATATTAGATGGGTCAGATATTAAACTATCTGAACTAGAAGCTTTTGAGATAATAAAATATTTATATTCAGTATCATTTTCAATTGTTAATTCAGTTGAACGTTCAAACCCATCTGCTATTTTTATTAATTCGTCGTTTTGATAAATAAGAAAACTTGATACAGGTAAACAAGTTTCGTTTTGTTCCCAGGTTATAGTAATTGTTTTATAGTCACAATTTGTGGTAATAGTTGTAATAACAGGTGGATAAGGTCTTACAGCACTAATAGCTGTAGTATCTTCAGGACCAGATGTATATGGCCATTTATTATCACTATTAGACATAGTATATCTTTGTCTAGGATACCAAGTAGGGGTACCATCATTCCAACATAGATCCTGAATTCTACCAGGAACATTGGAATCAGTAGTAGGATTACATAACTGTTGTGATAAATGTTGTTTTGTATATCCAGTACATATATTTTCTTGAATAGAGCAAATTAATACTCCTTCATCTTGTATAACAATTGGGTCAGGAGTTGCTTCAGGAGGTACTTCAGGAATAAAGGTATCATTATTTGAAGGTAAAGGATTAATTGGTGTAGGAGGAATAACTATATTATTACCTCCACTACCTCCTGTTGACGGTAAAGCAGGGTAATTATTGGTAACTAGATTTAAACAAGTAACAGGTAATAAAGTAGGACCTAAAGGTAATCTAGTAACAGGATCAAAAGCAATATTAACTTTAGCAACACGTTTAAGAGATGTAGTATTAGGATTAGTATAACCACGGGTAGATTGAGTTGCCCAAGTAGTATTACGATTAGTCCATTGTCCTTGAGCAATTTTAGAATATTTCATATTTTTAGTTAAATTACCACTATTGGCCTTGTATTGTAATATATTACCTTTATTTAACATATCCAATTTTTCTTTTAATCCAGAAGCAATAACTAGTTGTTTAGAATATGGAACTCTAACCAAATCATCAGGATTAACAGAGTAAGTTGTAACAACAGAGCATTCATTTTGTACTCTAGACCAAGCCCTGGGTGGTCGTGGTAAATAACAATTACTATTAAAACAAGACATCTTAATATATCAACTTTTAAAAAATTCCACTTTTTAAAAAAAGTAGAGCAAAAAATATCATTTTTTTTTATTTTCTAGACTTCCTAGATTTCTTAGATTTTCTTTTTATTCTTTTTATTCTTTTTGATCTTTTTGATTTCCTAGATTTTCTTTTTGCTCCACCATAATAACCAGCAATGTTTTTTTGTAAATCAGTTGATAACTGTGTTAAAGGATATGTTCCATCCTTAGAAATATTATTTATAGAATATACTCTATATCCATTTCCTGGAGCAATACTAACAGAAATAGGATTATTAGGTTTACCATCATATCTGAAATAAACACGATTATTATCAGGAGAAAAACTAGAAAATGTACCTATTTGTCTTCTGCCTTGATTATCAGCTAAAATAAATCGTCTACCACGATCTTGTTCAGTTAAAGTAATAGGAGTATATTCGCTTAAATCTATTGTTTTATACCATTGAGGATTGGCCATCTATATAATAAATATATATATTTTACTAAATATTTATAAAAATGGCTTAAAAACAATACTATAATATGATTATTAAAAAATGTTAACTCGTAGATTATGTACAGTAAATACAATGTTAAAAACTTCAGCTTTGAATGTTTTTGAAAAATCATGTTATCATAAGATTGATTTTAAAATTAATGAAGAAGCATCTGTAAAGGATGCTGTAAATCGTTTTACCGCATTTAATATTGGATGTTTAGCAGTAACAGATAAAAATAATAAAGTAGTAGGATTATGTTCAGAGAGGGATTTTATTTCAAAGGTTTCATCATATGAAAAAGATTTGAAACAAACAAAAGTTAAAGATATATGTACATATTCTCCATTAATTATAGCTAAAAAGACAGATTCTTTGGAAACATGTATGAATAAAATGATGTTCAAAGATATTCGTCACTTACTTGTACTAGATGATAAAAATGAAGAATTTATTGGTATGATTTCAATTAAGGATTTAATTAAAGAAATAATAAAAAAAAATGATGATACAATTACAAGATTAAGTGATTTTAAATTAGGTAAAGGAGCGTTCTTTGGAAGCGAGTAAAATAATATTTATTTCCTTATGGATTAAATGTATCTTCAGTTCCATAAAAAAACCATCTTAAAGATAAATAATTATTATTTTTGATATTAATTCCGTTAGAACCTTTCATATTAGTATTAGGTCCTCTTTTAACTAAATTACTAATATCAGCTGTTCCTAATGCGTAATTATAATACCATAAATTAGATATATAACCAGCAAATCCACCATTAGGAGCAATATAAACATCTCCATAATTTTGTTTAGGCACGCCATGTAAATTATGACTTTTAATAATTGTTCCATTAATATAAACATCAATAGTATTATTTTGACATCTAATAATTACATTAACCCATTTATTGAGTGGAATATCATTAACAGTAATTTTTTCATTAATAACATTAAATGTATTCATAAAAATAATTAAATCATTTGTATTAGGAGCAATATAAAGTCCTGGTGCGTTATTCGGGAAATTTAATCCAAGTGATTCAGAATCATTAGGATTGGATGAAAAATCATTACCTTTATAAAAAACACATTTATATTTACCAGAATTATAAGTTAAATCGTCAATATAAATCCATGTAGACCAAGTAAATTCAATACCATCATTAGCATTAACAGACCTGGAAATAGGAACAGCTCCTTCAATAGAAGGATCTTGATTAATAACAATTAATTGTTTAGCATCAACCATACCATTAATAAGTTTTGGTGAACTAGAAGGAGATAAATAATATCCTAAAATTGAAATGCCTAAACGTAGTAAAACAATAAAAACAAATAAAACAAGGAGTAAAAAAGCGACTTGTGCTACAAGACTATTGGAATCAAGAAAATCTTGTGTAGAACTAATATATTTGTTTGTATTAAATTGATTAAATGTAGAACCAGAGCTAGTATCCATATTATATATATATTATACTTTTAAAAAAAGTATAATAAATGTTAAAAAATATTGTTACTTAAAAACTAAAACTAGAATCCTCAGTATCACCTTCCATTAAAGATACCTTAACAGTATATTTACCAAATAAATTACCTAGTAAACTACCACCATATCCAGATTTATAAATATTCCATGCTTTTTGTGGATCACATGAATCAGGCCAGTATTGAAATTTAGATGTCCAACCAGAAAATCCACCCATTGGTGTAACATAAATAGGAGCAGATGCGTCAATCTTAGCAACACCAGGTAAAACACATGTTCTTACTAATTTACCATCAATATATATATCTAATGAGCGTCCATAACAACTGACCAATAAATTACACCATCTTTGAATAGGAACGTTAGCAACCGGACAATTGTGTACAATGAAATTTGAACCATCCTCTGGTTGTTCATCTAAACCAGGATAGACTGCTAAAGAAACAACAATATTATTTTGAAGAGGACCTAATACAACAGATGGACATGGTTCTTTATCGGAGGACCCACTAGTCATGCGGCCAAAAATAACCTTAGGTTCACCATAACGATAATTCCAATCATCAACAAAAAACCAAATAGAATATGTAAAATTACTAGTACTACTCTCAGAGGAAGAAGATGCTAAATCGGTAGGTTCTACTTTTTGCATAGTTTTGCCGGATATAAGTCCAGACAAAGTATTAACATCTTTTGTAACATATCGTATGACAATAACTAATAAAACAATAATAATTACAAATAATATTATATTTTTGACTTCCATTATATTATACATTTAGAAATTTTCTATTTTATAAAATAGTAAATACTATTTTTATTTCGTTTTTTAGTTCGTTATTTTACTTCGTTATAGAAGGTATAATTTTATCTGTATTTTCAGGTATTACAGGAGGATTTTTATCTTTTAATGAATTATATAATTTATGAATAGTTAAAATATCAATTGGATTTTTAAAATACATTAAATTTGCTATATTTCCACTAACACCATTTTCTGCCCCAGTAGTTAACATATCAAATTTCATATATGGTACAACTTCAATAGCAGATTTGACTAATTTTCCATTATAAAATACATCTAAAGTTCCGCCATTAAAGTTTAAAACAATGTGATTCCATTTTTGTAATAATACATCAGGATGTTTGTATATAATTCTATTACCATCAGCATCTATTTCATTACTAAAAGTCATATCTTTAACTTTTTCAATAGTATCTTTAATTTTGTCTTGAAGACTTGTCCATTTTTTACCAACTTCTTCAACGGAACTATCCTGAGAAGTAGAAGTAGACGATTTGTTATAAATATTTTCTTCCGTTTTTTGCTTAATGGTAATATATAATGTATTATCTTTAGAACTATATTTTATAGCAGGATTATCACCATAAGAAAGTATTGGGACTATTTTTAAATAAGAAGAATTAGTGCTTGGTGGAAAAGAATCTAAATAAAACCAAAAAGATAAAGCATATTGATAATCAAATTTATCACTTCCAGTTAATGATTGATACGCAGCTATATTAGATAAAATATCCGTTGGTATAGGTTGATTGATTAATTGTTGTCCTCCTTGTTTTAATATTTTGTTAGTAATATATGAATGAGCAAAGAATATCCAGAAAAAATATGAAGATAATAATACTAACGATAATCCTAACATTTTTAATTCAAATTTACTAGGTGGTTTAAAAGCAGTTTCAGTTCCTGGAGGTCCTTTTACTATTCCAAAAAATTTTCCTAAGAAATTGAGTGAACTAATTAGTAAACATGGAATATATAAAATTGTATTTAAAATCAAACGATAATAAGGATTCCTATCTAAAAATCCACCAGCATTAGCTAATTTATAAATAATACCTAACATTCCACAAAATAATAATAAATTTAAAATAATGTGACCCCATGAAGATGGTTTTGAAGCATCTTGATCAAAAATTCCCATGAATTTCAAAGAATAAAATATTAATAAACTGGATAAACCAATTGAACCTAAAATATAAAAAGCTCTTATTATTAATGATAAAACTCCAGGTTCATTTTGTAGTAAATTAGCTTTTGAAGGATTAGCAAGATAATATTGATAAATCGTAATCATAATCATGAAAATTATTCCCACAAATAATGTAAAAAAAATTGTTGGTCCTCCATAATTAGTCATTATATTCCAAGGATTAACAAAATACAATAATACAACTAAAAATAAAAATACAAAAAATATAGCGGTATATTGAGTTCTTAGAGCAAAAATATTTTGAATATTATTAGGCAATCTATGTAAAATAAGATTGTCTTTATTTTTACCGTTACTATAAATAGATATAGTTATTAATAAAAACATTATAATTATAAAGAAATTGAATATCATAGCTGTATTATTTTCAGGTGGTTTTTCTGAAAAAATACCTCCTACAGCTAACATAGAAAAAAATCCTGCTAAACCAATGATTAAACTTGTAATTATTATTGCGGGTAAAAACCATGGTTGAGTTGCCATTGAGAATGTAGACAACCATGCTTTTTCTGGATTAGATAAAAAAATTACAACCTCTTTAATAATAAAAGCAAAAAATAATAAAATAGGCCCAGTTATAAAAATTTCATAACCCAATATTTTATTAAACCCATTTGGATTTGTGAATTTTAAAATTAGAATTAGAATAAAAAATAAAAATAGACAAGCAGTTAAAATATCATATGAAACTAAAACTTGTTCTAAAGATTGTGTTTTTTTTATATTAGGGGTTTCCATATTATTATTATATAATATTTATTTTCTTACTTCGTTGTAAATAATGTGTAGTAAATTACTCCATTTTTACATATTTTCCATAGCTGTTTTTTCTCCATGACATTCGCGACATAAAGCAACCAAATTTGTAACATCATTGCCTCCACCATGTTCTAATCTAATTTTATGATCAACTTCAAATGTATGTGATAATTTTTTATTACATTGCCCACATTTCCAATCCTGTGAAGAGGCAACATATTTTTTCTTTGTTTCACTAACGGATCTTTTTACTGGTTTTAAAGCTAGCATATTTCTTTGTTGTTGAGGAATCAATTGTGGATTATAATTAAAATTAGGATTTAAGCTAGAGTTGAATCCTTCCATAAAAGTTCTTTTGGTTGATAAATCAAAAATAGGAGAAATCATATCTATGGATGATTTATCAATTGGCATATATTTAATCATATTGTTAGTATATAATAATAAATTTTTGCTTTGTAATGGATTTCTTTTAATCATTAAATAAAGACATATAGCTATAAAACCAATAAATATCATTTTGTAATATTTTTTATATGATAATAAAATTTTAGTATATTTTCCATCATGATAAGCATTATATATTAAAAATGCTGTTACACCAAATATTATTAATTCTAATCTCATATATTATTATAATATAATCTTTATTCTAAATCACTAGATAATTCTTCGTCTAGTTTTATTTTTATTAGTTTTAATATATTTTTTTACAAGTTTATAAGTTTTTCCACCTTTTTTATAAAAGTAATCGGTTTTTGTGTTTAAATTTGATAAATTATTATCAGTATTATCAATTACTTTATTTAAATTTGTTATTTCATCCACTAAAGAATCAATATTTATGGGTTGAATAGGATTTTCATATAAAAAATGTATTATAATATATTTTATTTTATTAATAATTTGTAATTGATATTCGTTTAAATTCTCAAATGAATTATATAAATTTTCAACTACTGATATATAAATCATAGTAAATCCCCAAATATCAATATTTTTTAAAAAAATGGTATTAAAATACTTTGATAATTCAAGTTTACCGTTGTTAGTATATTTATATAAAATCTTGGATATATATTCTACAATATAATAGTAAGTAAAATCATATTCAATTACATGATTTCTTATTTTTTTCTTTTTAATGGCAGTTAATTCGGAAAGGGTTAATATCTTTACAATTTTATTAATGGCATTTAAATGACCAGGACCTCTAATATTATTCCAAATAAATATATAATTAATAACAAATTCTCTTACTTGAAAGTAATTTGGATTAGGATTTAAACTAACAAAATTATGGTATCTTTTAATAAATTCTTTATTAAAAAGAATACATGAAAATGGAACGTTATATTGAAAAGGTCTTCTATATAATTTTCTAGGAAACTCTTTACTAGAATAATGTGTTATAGATAATCCCCAATCAATTAAACGTGTATTTAAAGTGTTATTATTAGTTTGAACTAACACATTAGAATCTTTTATATCACAGTGATAAACATTTAATTTATTCATAGGAATAATACCATTTTTTAATAAATCTATTAGTGAATTATTGAGTTTAATAAATTTTGTTTTTAAAAAATTCTTATCCATTTCAATAAAGTCTTCAACATCTATTCCACCATCAGGCATATTTAATGATAAAATTTTATCTAATGATTTGTTAATATTTTTAACAGTGATATTTTTCTTTTTTAATGCTTTACATTTTTTATTATATTTTTTAAGATCAATTTTTGTTAGTTTATTAGGTCTACATAGTGTAAAATTATCTAGTAAGAAATAATTCTCGTAATTTGGTATAGTATTTAATATATTTTTAAACTTTTGTATTAGATTATATTCTTCAATTGCGTTTTTATTAGTCATTAATTTACTTAGTCTATTAATTTCGTTTTTAGAGTCGTTATTAGAACATTTTAATTCTGGTTTAAAAATACATCCAAAACCACCAGAAGCAATTACTTCTCCACCTTTTTGATTTGTTGTCATATTATTTATTATAATATAACAATATTAAATTTATTTATTTCTCCTTGTTAGTTTTTTTCCTTTATTTTTTCTTCTTTTTGTTAGTTTTCTTTTACCTCCTCCCATTAATAATGTGGCTGCTGCCATTGAACCTAATATAGCAGCAGCTTCTGCTCCTAACAATTTTTGCATGAATGGAGTAGTTGTATTTCCTGTTGATTCTTGAATAATAGTTTCAGGATTAATAATTTGATTAGAAGGAACATCTAAATTGGTTTGGACAGATGTTAACAATTCGGAGACATTTTGTTGTAATTGAACTAAATTTTGAATATTTGATTCTAAAGCAGATTTCTTATTTTCATTAGTTTCATTATCTTTTAATTTGGTAAGAACATTAATATATGCTGAAATATTAACTAACAAATTAGTATTTAAATTTTGAGAAAGAGCCACAAGCGTAGATTTATCTATGGTAAGAGTAATTTCTTTAGAACTTTGATTTAAATTAGGTTCTTCAGATGTGTTAGATTGATCAGATGTGTTAGATTGATCAGATGTGTTAGATTGATCAGATGTGTTAGATTGATCAGATGTGTTAGATTGATCAGATGTGTTAGATTGA
>Ga0164294_10001129_pt1 | contig 25092 bp, 21 predicted proteins | sample GEODES005metaG_FD_111479 | JGI IMG/M metagenome (GOLD analysis project Ga0164294, IMG submission 111479) | Oligotrophic lake water microbial communities from Sparkling Lake, Wisconsin, USA - GEODES005 metaG | ecosystem: Environmental > Aquatic > Freshwater > Lake | place: USA: Sparkling Lake...
AACATTGGCACCAAGCTTGGCGCTGGGGTCGATGATGGCGGTGGGGTGGATCATGCGGGAAAGCTGAGGGCTGAGGGCGAAGAGCTAAGGGTAGGGGATGCTGGCTAAGTCTAGCGCGAGGCGTCTCGATGCGCGAGTTTGAAGCATCATGCTCACTGCGCCAAGCGCTCTGCTTTACCGGTCCATGATGCTGAACATCAGGTCGGCCTCGCTGACGACCTGGCCGTTCACGGAGCAGCGACCGACGGCCTGACCGATGCCGCGCTTGGCCTTGAGCACTTCGGTTTCGATCACCAGCACATCGCCGGGGAGCACGGGCTTGCGCCACTTGACGTTGTTGGCGCTGAGGAAGTAGCCGATCTTGCCTTCGTTGCCGGGCATGCGCAGCAGCAGCACGCTGGCCACCTGGGCCATGGCTTCCAGTTGCAGCACACCGGGCATGATCGGGTGGCCGGGGAAGTGGCCTTGGAAAAAGGGCTCGTTGATGGTCACCAGCTTCACGCCGGTGCACTTGGTCACGCCTTCGAAGCCGATGATGCGGTCCACCATCAGGAAGGGGTAGCGGTGCGGCAGGATTTTCTGCACTTCGATGTTGTCCAGCACGGCGTCACCGAGCGGCACATGCACGGGGGCTGGAACGCTGGCGCGCATGTGGCTGTAAGTTTTGGCGATGGTCTTGGCCATCTCCGTGTTCGGCCCGTGGCCGGGGCGGACGGCGATGACGTGGCCGAGGATGCGCACGCCGGACAGCATCAGGTCGCCGACAATGTCGAGGATCTTGTGGCGGGCGAACTCTTCGTTGAAGCGCGCGGGGTGCTTGGAAAGCAGCGTGTCGCCGCGGATAACGACTGCGCTCTCCAGCGTGCCGCCTTTGATCAAACCCTTCTCCAGCAGCGGGGCGACGTCTTCATAATAGACAAAGGTGCGCGCGGGGGCGATTTCCTTCTCGTAGATCTCCGGGGTGATCTCGGTGCTGTAGAACTGGGTGTTGCGGCCATCGGGTCCGACATTGGTGCAGCTGACGCGGAATTTTTTGTCCGGCACGATGTGCAGCAGGGTGCCATCGCGTGTCTCTTGATAGAACGGCTCGCGAATTTCAAAGATGCGGCGCGCGGCCTTTTGTTCCTGGATGCCAGCGGTCTTGATCAGCTGCACGAAGGGCAGGGAACTGCCGTCGGCGATGGGCGGCTCGTTGGCGTCCATCTCGACGATGGCGTTGTCCACGCCCATGGCGGTCAGCGCGCTGAGCACATGCTCCACAGTGTGCACTTTCACGCTGCCTTCGGCGATGGTCGTCGCGCGCTCCACTTTCTGCACCTTCTCGGCCAGCGCGGGAATCAGCGGCTGGTCTTCAACATCCATGCGGCGGAACTGGATGCCGAAGTTCTCCGGGGCCGGTTGCAGGGTCAAGGTGACCTGTTCTCCCGTATGCAAGGAAGTGCCGGTGAGAGAGGCTGGTTTGGCAAGCGTGTGCTGGCGGTCGGACATAAGCCGCGTCCCTTAGCCGTAGCGGCGGAAGGGGTCAAGAGCGGAGCGCTTGGCGCAGAAGGGAGCACCAAGTGTCCGACGACCAACGAGCAATGGCTGGGCACCTCGCCCTGCCATTCCGCCAAGAAAACCAGTATCCAAAACACGCGCCCTTGAATAAAGTTCGCCGCCTGCGCGTCTGTGCCGTGAATCCGACCGATATGACATCCCCCTCCGCTGTGGAGTCCGCCCCCGAAGTCCAAGATGTGGACCTTGTCCGGCGTGCCCAGGGCGGCGACGCGCGCGCCTTTGACGCGCTGGTGACGAAGTATCGCGGGCGGGTTTACTCTATGACTTACAGCCTTGTTCAAAACGATTCGGATGCCTGGGACCTCGCGCAGGAGGCCTTCATCAAGGCTTGGCGCGCGCTGCCCGGGTTCAAGAACGACTCCAGCTTCTACACCTGGCTCTACCGCATCGCCCACAACTGCGCTTATGACTGGCTGCGGAAGCGCAAGGTGCAGTCGGCGGGCGAGTTCGATGACAATCGCGTGGATCATCAGCCGGACCCGACGGCCGAGGCGGTGCCGCACGGCTATGTCCGTCCGGACAAGGCCATGGCCAATGCCGAGCTGGGCGTGCGCATCCGCGAGGCGGTGGCGAAGCTGAGCGAGGAGCATCGCACCGCGATTCTTTTGCGCGAGATCGAGGGGCTTCAGTATGATGAGATCGCCCAGGTCATGCAGACCTCCATTGGCACGGTCATGTCCCGCCTTTTTTACGCCCGCAAGAAACTTCAAGAACTGCTGAAGGACACTTATGAAACCCACCGATAACGAAGAGCTGCTCGCCCGCTGGCTGGACGGCGAGCTGAACGAAGCCGAGCGCGCCGCCTTTGAGGCGCGTCTGGCCGCTGACCCGTCGCTGCGTGCGGAAGCTGAGGCGATGAAGGAAATCAGCACCGCCATGCACCAGGGCTTCCAGCGCCAAGTCGAAGTCCCGCACGCGGACTTCTTCAACAGCCAGATCCAGGAGCGCATCGACGAGCTGCGTCGGGACGAGGCGAAAGGCCAGCCCGAGCGTGATTTTCTGGCTGGCGGCCTGTTCGGCTGGTTCGCCAAGAAGTGGCTCATCGCTGCGGCCGCTGCTGCCTGCTTGCTCCTGGCGGTCATGCAGCTGGGCCAGAGCGAAAATGCCACCGTGGTGCTCAGCACCTATGCGCCCAACGGTGCCGTGCAGGCCAATACCTTCCACTCCGACGCGGCTGAGGCGACGGTTCTGATGCTCGACGGCTTGGCCGCGCTGCCCGCCGATCGCAAGCTGGTCGGCTACCAGGTCCATCGCAGCGAGACCGACCAGGCGGTGGCCATGACCACGTTGTTCGACAACGCGGGCGGTGTGCTGCTGGTGCTGGCCAAGGACGCGCGCAATCAGCCGCAACTTATTGCTCATTAACTCCTCCGTGAAGACGCTCGCCATCCTCGCCCTGGTCATGCTCGCCCGTGTTTCACTGGCGCAGCAGCCGCTGCCTGCTGCCGTGAAGCCGGCCACGGACGGGAAGGTCTGGGGCGCGCTGGTGTATGCCTCTAACGGGGCGGCCGCCGACCTGCCTGCGGAGGTGCCTGCGGCCCTGAAAAATTTACCCGAGCGCCTGGGGAAGGTCTTCCCCTTCACTCGCTTCGAAGTCATCGGCCAGCACACGCAGGACATCTTCCGCCAGTATGAGAGCTGGGTGGTGCCGTCGAAGGATCTGTTTCTGAAGCTCGACTCCAAAGGCCCGGCCGAGGGCGGGGGCATGAGCTTGAATTTGCAGTTCTGGCAGGAGCAGCAGGTGCTGGTGAAAACCGACACCGTCTTGCGCGAGAACAGCCCTTTGTTCATCGGCGGTCCGCAGTGGCGGGAGGGCCGGCTGCTTTTTGTGTTGCTGCTGACCAAGGTAGAGGCCGGGAAGTAGGGGATTGACCGGACTTTCGCGGGGAAAGCCAAATCGGCGAAAGCCGCGCCAGATCGTTGTCGTTGCAACGAATCCAGTGTTGCCACGCACCGGGCGCATCTCTACTCTTCGCACTCCGCATGAAAATTGGTTTTAACCTCCTCCTCTGGACGGGTCACGTCACCGACGCTGACTTCCACCTCTTCGGCAAACTGAAAGCCGCCGGTTACGACGGTGTCGAAATCCCGATCTTTGACGTCAGCAACGCCGCGCATTTCAAGAGCGTGGGCCAGGCGATCAAGGACAACGGCCTGGAATGCACGGCCGTGACGGTGCTGCCCGATGAAGCCCACAACGCCATCAGCCCCGACGCGGCCAACCGCCAGGGTGCCATCGACCACTTGAAGCGCGTGATCGAGTGCGGCCACAACGCTGGCGTGCAGACGCTGTGCGGCCCGTATTACCAGGTGCTCGGCCAGTTCACTGGCAAGTATCCAACCGAGACCGAGCTGGACCACGCCGCTGGCGTGCATCGCGCCATCGCCGGTATTGGCCAGGACGCGGGCATCAAGTTCGCTATCGAGGCGCTGAACCGCTTTGAGTCTCACCTGCTCAACACCATGGAGCAGGCCGCCAGCTACGTGAAGCGCGTGGACCATCCGAACTTCGGCACCATGTATGACACCTTCCACGCGAACATTGAGGAGAAGGACGCTGTGGCCTGCATCGACACCGTCTTCGCCACAGGCAAGCTCAATCACGTGCACATCAGCGAGAACGACCGCGGCACCCCTGGCACCGGCCATGCGCCCTGCCGCGAGGCAATCCAGAAGCTGGTCAGCATCGGCTACGACAAGTGGCTGACGATCGAAGCCTTCGGCGGCTCGCTGCCCGACCTCGCCGCCGCGACCCGCGTCTGGCGCGACTTCTTCAAGTCCCCCGAAGACGTCTACAACGACGGCATCAAGTTTATCCGCGGCGTGCTCGCGGAGTGATTCTCTCACGGCAACTCATTCACCTCATGAACAACGAAACCAACACACCTGTCGCTGCGCCTAGCCGCCGCGACTTCCTGCGCACTAGCACGGCCGTCGCCGCTGCCAGCGCCCTCACCATCGAACAATCCGCCTGGGCCGCCGGCAGCGATGAACTCAAAATCGGCATGATCGGCACTGGCGGACGTGGGTCCGGCGCGGCCAACCAGGCGCTGAACAACCCCAAGGCGGGCATCCGCCTGGTGGCCATGGGCGACCTGAACAAGGAAAACCTGGACAAGTCCTTGTCCAACCTGCGCAATGCGCACGGCGACAAGGTGGACGTGCCGGAGAACCGCCAGCATGTGGGCCTGGATTGCTACAAAGGCGTGCTCGAGAGCGATGCCAACTACGTGGTGCTCGCCACGCCTCCCGGCTTCCGTCCGTATCACTTCGAAGCCGCGATCAATGCCGGCAAGCATGTGTTCATGGAAAAACCCGTGGCTGTGGACTCCCCCGGCGTGCGCAAGGTGCATGAGATGGCGAAGATCGCCGACGAAAAGGGCCTGAAGGTCGCATGCGGCCTGCAACGCCGTTACCAGAACTGCTACCGCGAAGCTTTCAAGGCGGTGAAGGACGGCGTCATCGGCGAGATCACCGGCGGCCAGGTTTACTGGAACGGCGGCGGCATCTGGTTCCGTGACAAGAAGGAAGGCCAGACCGAGCTGCAGTATCAGATGCAGAACTGGTATTTCTTCACCTGGCTCTGCGGCGACCACATCAATGAGCAGCACATCCACAACATCGACATCGCCAACTGGTTCATGTCGATCTTTGTCGATCCGCGCAAGGACGCCCCGGGTCCGGTGGCCAAGACCGTCTTCCCCTACCAGGTGCATGACGCCACGCCGGTGAGCGCCCAAGGCATGGGTGGCCGCCAGCAGCGTGTGGATAAGAAGTTCGGCCAGATCTACGACCACCACTACGTCGAGTTCACCTATGCCAACGGCGTGCGCATCAACAGCCAGTGCCGTCACCAGGCCGGCACCAACGCCGAAGTGCGCGAGGAGTTCTCCGGCTCCAAGGGCATCCTTTACCTCACCAACAGCGGCAACTGCTACGCGGTGGACTACAAGGGCAAGGAAATCTGGCGCTACACTCCGGCTGCCGCCCCTGCCGACAAGGCCGAGGCCACCGGCCCGGGCAAGAAGCGTAAGCGCAACGCCAACGGCGATCCTGACCCGTATGAAGTCGAGCACTTCGAGCTGCAGGCCGCGATCCGCGAGAACAAGTATCTCAACAACGGCTTCTACTGCGGCGACAGCACCATGACCGCGATCATGGGCCGCATGGCCACCTACGGCGGCAAGAAGGTGACCTGGGACGAGGCCTACAACTCCAAGGTGCAGCACATGCCTGCCATCGTGACCAACGAAACCGAGGCTCCGGTCAAGCCAGATGCCGACGGCTGGTATCCGATTGCGACCCCCGGCTGGGCCAAGAAGGATTACGAAGCGAACGGCAAGCAGTTCGCCGAGGTGATCTGATCGCCTGGATCGATAGCGAATGAATCCGTCAACCCCGGTTCTGCCTCGTGCGGAGCCGGGGTTTTTTTGTGCCCACCATCAGGCGATGGAAAGCGCGTCAGCATGCGATGCTGGCAAGTTGGTGCCGGAGACACTGATTGGCACCGAACGTTGGCTGGCGCAGTAAAGCGGCTAGCAACGAAGACTTACAGCCCGGTCAGCGGCTGGGTGCCCGTTTCCGAAGGGGAAGCGCTGGCAGGGGCGGGCTCGGACATCGCAACCAGTGGCTGGGTGGCGGAGGCCATCAGTGGCGCTGGTTCTAACGCGAGCGCTGCGGCGGGTTCCGGCGCGGGCTCAGGTGCCACCTCGGGTGCGGACGCTGCTATGGGCGCGGGAACTGGAGCCGACACCACCGGGGCGGGCTCGTCTATTTGCGCCAGCTTGAACTCGAGCTCGCAAATGCGGTATTCCGCCTCGCGCAGGCGCTTGCGGGTGCCGGCGTCGCCTTGAGCCAGCTGAGCTTCCAGTTCGGCCACGCGCTTCTCGGCGACCACGGCTCGTTCTTGGGCTTTGGCGATGTCTTCAGCGGCGGTCACGGCGGCGGCGGCGTCGCCCGGGGTGCCGGTGCTGACCAGGGCCATGATTTCTTTTTGCAGCATCTGCGCCTTCTGCTCGGCCGCCGTCAGCTTGCGCTTCAGGTCGGCTTGCCGGTTTTCCGATTCCTGCTCCAGGCTGGCGAGTGTCTCGCGGGTCTTGTCCAGCTCGGCCTGCACCACCTCGGTGGTGCTCAGGCCGCTGGCAGCTTGGCGTTCGTATTCGGAAAGGGAGGCCCGCAGCGCGGCCTCGCGCTGGGCGGAGGCATTGCGTTCATCGGCCACGGACAGGCGGGTGGAGTTCAGCTCCAGGGCTAGCTGCTGGGCCAGCTCCTGCTTGGCATCCAGGGCGGCTTGCATGGCTGAAATACGGCCCTTCTCGGCCTCCAGCGCGCCTTCCAGATCGCTTTGCCGTGCACGAAACAAAGCCATCTGCGCATCTGAGTCACGCAGGGTCTGCTGGATCTGGGACAGGTGGGATTGCAGCCCGACCATCGCGTCCTTCTCGGCGTTCAGCTGGGTCTCCAGCGCCGAGCAGCGGTCCGTGGCACCGAGCAGCTGGGTTTTCAGCACCTCCAGCTGCTCCTCGGCCTTCTGAGACTCCTCCTGCCGTTTCATTTCCAGCTGGTTGCGCAGCTTGCGCTCCTCGTCGATCACGGGTTGGAGTTGCCGTTTGGCAGACCAATGCGCCACCACCCAGAAGGCGGCGCCGGAGACGAGGCCAACGAGGGTGAGTTGAAGGATATATTGGGTCTCAGTCATACGCGCTGTCGCACAGGTGGGGAGATGACGTGCTTCGCTTGCACACTGGCTCACTAGCAAACGCAAAGTCGGGGCGCATGTCCAGCCAGCATTTCATCATGCTTGTGCTGTTCTTGCGCGAAGGGATCGTTTTTCCCAAGCCCACGCCACCAGCCAGGAAGCCATGAGCAAGCCCAGGAAAATCATAACCACGATAGCGAGTGGCTGTGTGGGGCCGACCAGCTTGTCCAAGGTCCGGCCGCTCCACCACGGCACCGCGTGAATCATGAGCAGGTGCGCCACGTAGATGACCAAGGATTGCCGCCCCGCGAGCAGCAGCCACTGGGGCAGGGGAAACGGGTGCCCCTGGACCCATGTTGTCGTTCCCCAGACCGCGACCACGACCATGAGCACCCAGCCGAGGCGCTCAAAGAAAAAGGCAGGTGTCGTAGGCAGATTCATCCAGGGCAGAGCAAAGGCTCCGAACACGCCCGCCAGGCCCAGCCACCAACGCACCGTGCCTTGCTGGCCGGCGAGGAAGCCGAAGCCTGCGAAGGCAAACCAGGGGAACAGCGGGAAGATGGAGCCGTGGGCCTTGGACAGGTAGGCGTCGAGAGGAATGAATCCGGTGGCTGCCGCTGCCATCATGTCGCTGAAGACCACAGCCCAAACCGTGAGTGTGGTGACCGCCAGCACCTGCCAATGCAAGCCTGGGATGCATCGCTCCGCCGCTAGCAAAACGAGCGAAGACACCGCCAGGCAGTGCAGCACATCGCTTTGGAACAGAATGCGCAGCACAGGCGTTGAGAAGTCGCCCCGCGCCAGGGCATCCCACGGCACATGCAGCAGGTAGCCGATGGCCCAGACCCAGAGCAACCGCTTCACCGTCGGCCACGCAGGCTTTGGCGGCCCCGGCTTGGCCGCCGACAACCCGCGCATGTAGCCGGCCACCCAGAAGAACACGGGCGCGATCAACCCATGATAAAACCGCAGCCCATGGAACCAGGGTTGCTCCTGTTGGTCCGCATCCAGAAAGGTGTTCGCCGCATGGACCCAGATCATCCCAATAACGGCAATGCCGCGCAACAGGTCGATCCATTCGTAACGTTGTTTCATGGGTGCAGGGTGGCAGAAGAAAGCTGGACTTGAAACTCTGCATTCACCGCGCCAAGAAACACGCTCTTTATGTCAAACATCTGGGACTTCGCCAATGCACAGCTCAAAGACCTCGTCGCCTACGAACCGGGAAAACCGATTGATGAAGTCGCGCGCGAACGCGGGCTGAAGTCGGAAGACATCATCAAGCTGGCCAGCAACGAGAACCCGCTCGGCCCCTCGCCCAAGGCCATCGAAGCCATGCAGAAGGCCCTGACCGAGCTGCACATCTATCCCGACGGCGGCAGCTACAAGCTGCGCAACGCAATTGCTGAAAAGTTCGGTCTGGAAATGGGCAACATCATCCTCGGCTGCGGCAGCAACGAGGTCATCGAGTTCATCGGCCATGCCTTCCTGAAAGAAGGCGACAACATCATCACCGCCGAGCACGCCTTCCTCGTTTACAAGCTCATGGCCAAGGTGTTCGGCGCGGAAACCATCGAAGTGCCCGATCCAGGCTATGTGCATGATCTCGACGCGATGGCTGCTGCCGTCACACCACGCACGAAGGAAATCTTCATCGCCAATCCGAACAACCCCACTGGCACGCTGGTCACGCAGGAGCAGATTGATGCCTTCATGGCCAAGGTGCCCGATCATGTCGTGGTCGTGTTCGACGAGGCGTATTATGAGTTCCTCGACAACCCGCCGGATACGCTGAAATACGTGCGTGAAGGCCGCAACGTGGTCGTGCTGCGCACCTTTTCCAAGATCCAAGGTCTCGCCGGGACTCGTGTTGGCTATGGCATTGCCAAGAAGGAACTCATCGAAGTGCTGCAACGCACCCGCCAGCCTTTCAACATCAACTCCATTGCCCAAGCAGGTGCCCTCGCCGGCTTGCAAGACCAGGAGCACCAGGACAAGACCAAGAACATCACCGACGCAGGCCGCACCTACTTCCAGACGCAATTTGCGGCCCTGGGCCTGGAGTTCATCCCGAGCTACGCGAACTTCGTGCTCGTGAAGGTGGGCGATGGCAATGCCGCCTTCAAAGCCATGATGGACAAGGGCGTCATCGTCCGCGCCATGGCCGCCTACAAGCTGCCTGAGTGGATCCGTATCAGCATCGGCACCATGCCGCAGAATGAGCGCTGCATGGAGGTGCTGAAAGAAGTGCTCGGCATCGCCTAAGCGCCGAACAGCTCGGTCACTTTCTTCTCGCGAAACGCGAAAATCTTGTCCAGCTGCGGCTTCACCAGAAACGGATGCACCACCTCGCTGAAGGGCGAGAACGGCAGCGTGTAGGTGACTTTGTCTTCCATCTCGATCCGCCCATCGCCAAGGTCATGAAAATGATGCTCATGGTGCCAGATCTCATACGGTCCCACGCGCTGTTCGTCGACGAAATACAAGCCGTCCCGCACTTGCGTGATCTCCGTCAGCCACGTCATCGGAATGCCCAGCAAGGGGCTCACGCGATACTCGATCATCATCCCCGCATGGATGCGCGGCGGGAGTTCCGATTTGACGATGAAGCCCATGTCCGGCGGCGTGATCTTCGCGAGGTTGCGTGGGTCCGAGAAAAAGTCCCAGGCTTCAGCAGCCGTGGCGTGGATGATCTGTTTCGTGTGTAAGGTATGGATGGGCATCGGCAATTTATTACGCAGTGACAGCTCTTGGCGGTGCTTGAAGCTGTCATGAAAAGCTTCTTATCACCAGCAACCACGGGCTAGTCTGCCAGTTGAACCGTCTAACCATGAGCATGCCGCATCCTTTCCACATCCCCTGCAATCGTCGTCGCTTGCTGCAGAGCCTGCTGCTCACCACGGGCGGCATCATCACAAGTGAGATCTATGCAGAAGCCTTGACGCTAACGCCGCGGGCGACGGAAGGGCCTTACTACCCGGATCATCTGCCGCTCGATCAGGACAACGATTTGGTTAGCATCAAAGATGGCCAGACCGCTGAGGGCGTGATCACGAACTTCGGTGGGCGCTTGCTCAATGCCGATGGCAAGCCGATCAGCGGCGCGGTGATCGAACTGTGGCAGGCCGATAACAACGGCTGCTACATCCACAGCCGGGGCACGCAGCGTGGCAAGGAACGCGATGCCAAGTTCCAGGGCTATGGCAAAATCGAAACCAATGCGAAGGGCGAGTATCGCTTCCGCACCATCAAGCCGGGCCTTTACACCGGGCGCACCATTCACTGGCACATCGCCGTGAAACAGGGCGGCCAGCGGATGCTGACAACGCAGCTCTTTATCGCGGGCGTGCCGCAGAATGACCGCGATGGCATTCTGCGCCGCATGGGCACGGACGAGCAGCGGCTGTCAGTGATCCGCGAGTTCAAACCTGCCGGGCCGGGCGGCGAGCTGCTGGGCACTTGGGATGTGGTGCTCGGAGGCACGCCTGAAGAGCCTGAGCAGCGTGGTCGCGGCGGTCCGCCTCCGCGTGACGGGGATCGCAAGGGGCCTCCAGGCCGGCGCCCCGAAGACACCTCCGGCCCGCGCGCGCCGTTTTAGCGGCGGGTTTCTGCATTCGTGGCTGGCACTCCGGCTGCTGTGAGGTAAGGCACTGGCAACGACGGACGACGTCCGCGTTGCATGACCTCCTTCTCCTGCCGTGGACACGACCATCTCCTCCCTGGGCCCCTGCTTGATTCAATCCCCCCTGCGCCACATCGGCGGCACGGAGGCGCCCTTCAAAACGGACGCCAACCAGATCCTGTTCAGCCACTGGGAGCCGGACGACCTGCCCGATGTGAGCAAGCCGCGCAGCTTCGAGGAAGCCGGGCCGCGCGAGATGATCTATTTTGAGCCGGCAAAAACCACGGTCGGCATCGTGACCTGCGGCGGCCTGTGCCCTGGCCTGAATGACATCATCCGGGGCATCGTGAACCAGTGCTACCACCAGTATGGCATCACCAAGGTCTATGGGTTCCGCTACGGCTATGAAGGACTGGTGCAGCGCTACGGCCACACGCCCGTGATGCTACGGCCGGAATCCGTGGCACAGGCGCACAACTTCGGAGGCACCATGCTGGGCAGCTCGCGCGGCCAGCAGGACATCGGTGAGATGGTCGACACGCTGGAGGACATGAACGTGGACATCCTCTTCGTCATCGGGGGCGATGGCACGCTGCGCGGTGCGTCCGCCCTGGCCAAGGAAGTCGAAGCCCGGGGCTTGAAGAAGTCGATCGTTGGCATCCCGAAGACCATCGACAACGACATCATGTATCTGGACAAGAGCTTCGGGTTCGAGACCGCCTTCGCCGAGGCCGTGCGCGCCGTGAAGTGCGCTTACACTGAGTCCACCGGCGCGGTTAATGGCGTGGGCTTGGTGAAGCTGATGGGACGTGATTCCGGCTTCATCGCCTGCTTCGCCGCGCTCGCGGGCAGCAATGTGGATTTCGTCTTGATCCCCGAGGTGCCCTTTCAGCTCGACGGCCCGCGCGGCCTGCTGGAGACGCTGCGCTATCGGCTTGCCAAGCGCGGTAGCGCCGTGATTGTGGTGGCCGAAGGCGCGGGGCAGGAGCTGATGAGCGTGGGCGACGCCACCGATGCCAGCGGCAACAAGCGCTACGGTGACATCGGCCTGTTCTTAAAAGACCAGATCAACGCCTTCTTCAAGGAGCGTCGAATGGAGGTGAACCTCAAATACATCGACCCCAGCTACATCGTGCGCAGCGTGCCGGCCAACGCGCAGGACAACGTGTATTGCTCCCGCCTCGCTCAGGCCGCCGTCCACGCGGCGGTGGCCGGCAAGACCGGCATGTTGGTGGGCCGCTGGCACAACTCCTTCGTCAACTTGCCCATCGACCTCGTCACGCATGGCCGCCGCAAGGTGAACCCCAAGCGCGAGCTGTGGCACTCTGTGCTGGAGAGCACCGGACAGCCAGCGATGTTTGGCTAAGTGCTGGACACGAGCGAGTTCGGCACTAGTATCGCGGCCTTTATGCAAGGCATTGGCACATCGCTAACACTGCGACTTCGACTCGGGCTGGCCGCCCGCTAGTCCTGCCATTCCATGTCGTGCCACGACGCACGGCAACCTCATTGAAGCCTTTCCTCGACCAGGAAATTTATCCTGTTCATCGTGCCAATCCCGTTAATCCTGTCCCCACTCATGTCCTTCGATCATTCCAAGAAATATCGGCCCTTTGCCCCGATCCATCTGCCCAATCGTCAATGGCCCACGCGTCAACTCACGCAGCCACCCATCTGGTGCAGCGTGGATCTCCGTGATGGCAATCAAGCGCTGGCCGTGCCGATGAATGTGGCCCAGAAGCTCGACATGTTCAGCGCGCTGGTGGAGTGCGGATTCAAGGAGATTGAGGTCGGCTTCCCGTCCGCCTCGAACACCGAGTTCAACTTCAACCGCCGCCTGATCGAGGACAAACGCATCCCCGACGACGTGACCATTCAATGCCTGGTGCAAGCGCGCGAGGACTTGATCGAGAAGACCGTCGAGTCCTTGATGGGCGCGAAGAGCGTGGTCATCCACATGTATAACTCCACCTCGCCCGCGCAGCGCAAGCATGTGTTCGGCAAGACGAAGGAAGAGATCAAAGCCATCGCGGTGCGGGGTGCACAGATGATCAAGGATCGTCTGCATCGCCTGGAGGACACTGGCACTCAGGTCACGCTGCAATACTCGCCCGAGAGCTTCTCCGCCACCGAGGTGGAGTTTGCCAAAGAGATCAGCGAGGCCGTGATGGATGTCTGGCAGCCCACGCCGGGGAACAAGATGATCCTCAATCTGCCTGACACCGTCGAGGTCGCAGGCCCGAATGTGTATGCCGACCAGATCGAGTGGATCTGCACGCACATCAAGAACCGTGACTTCTTGATTATCAGCCTGCACACGCACAACGACCGTGGCACTGGCACCGCCGCCACGGAGCTTGGCTTGCTGGCTGGAGCGGATCGCGTGGAAGGCACGCTCTTCGGCAACGGCGAGCGCACGGGCAATCTGGACATCGTGCAGGTCGCGATGAACCTCTACATGCACGGCATCGACCCCAAGCTGGACTTCAGCGACATGAACAAGCTGATCGCCATGTATGAGCGCTGCACCGGTATGACCGTGCCGCCGCGCCAGCCGTATGCAGGCGAACTGGTCTTCACCGCCTTCAGCGGCAGCCATCAGGATGCGATCAAGAAGGGTCTGGCTGGCCAAGTCGACGGCGAGCCGTGGGATGTGCCCTATCTCACCATCGACCCGCACGACATCGGCCGCGAGTATCGCGAGGTCATCCGCGTGAACAGCCAGAGCGGCAAAGGCGGCGTCGCTTATCTTCTCGAAAGCGAGTTCGGCATCGAGCTGCCCAAGGATCTGCAACGCGAGTTCGGCCCCATCGCGAATGACTTGGTGGATGCCCTCGGACGCGAGGTGACCGCCACTGAGTTGAAGGACATGTTCTGGAAGGAATACATCGAGCGCGAGACACCGTTCTCGCTGCACCACTTCCACGCCGACGGCGCGGACGGCGTCTTTGCATGCCGCTGCTCCCTCGTGAAGAACGGCAACGAGATCGCCGTCAAAGGCACCGGCAACGGTCCCATCGCTGCCTTCGCCAACGCCCTCATCGCCAATGCTGGTGCGGCACCGTTCGAAGTTGTTACCTACCGCGAGCAGTCGCTCAGCAGTGGCACTGGCGCTAGCGCCCTCGCCTTCATCCAAATCAAGACTCCCACAGGCAAAACTGTCTGGGGCGCAGGCACGGACACGAACATCGAACTGGCTTCAATCAAAGCTGTCTTGTCTTGTGTGAACCGACAGTTAGAGCAGATGTCCAGCGCCAAAAGTTGATTCAGGTTTGTGAAGACCGTTAGTTTCTGGCATTCTTGTCCACAAGATCTGGTTAATTGCCTCGATCAGCACAAGGAAACTTTCGTTTTAAAGCTATGGCCCAAAATATTGATGTTTGCGATTTTGTGCTCATTGCACCTCTGCCTGAAGAACGTGATGCACTGTTGAAAAGAATTTTAAATTATCGTCAGTTGAATCCCGACGCCGATGACGTTCGTGTTTACTACAGCGCAAATATTCGGACCTCATTCCCCGACGGAAGAAGCGCATTTTACAGAGTAATTATCGTCACGCCACTTGGTATGGGCAGACTTGAAGCTGCTCATGCTGCTTCAGATGCGATTAGGCGTTGGAAGCCCAAGCAGGTGTTGGTTGTTGGAATCGCTGGGGGCCTTGGGAAAGCAGGTGTCAATCTCGGAGACATTCTAATCGCAGATCAATGTTGCAGACTATGAACTGCAAAAGCTCCTGCCGAATAAGCAACTGATTCGGTGGCAAGTGCATCGTGTTGACCCGCGCATGCTAGGCCACGCTAAGGGTTTCCGAAATTCGAACTGGATGCAACAGATCAAAATCCGTCGGCCTGCGAGCGGGGAACCTCAAGTTCACTTTGGAGCGATATGTTCAGGCGATAAGGTAATTGCAAATGGATTGGCCGATACTCATCGTGAGGTATGGGAGAGATTAGTTGGCGTCGAAATGGAGGCTGGGGGAGTTGCGAGCGCGGTGTTTCAATCAACCGAAAAACCAGGGTTCTTCATGGTTCGAGCTGTATCCGACCTTGCAGACGAAACCATTGATAACACAAAAAGTAATCCCTGGTGTGACTGTGCGGCTGCTTACGCAATCGACTTCATAAGCAACGGCCCTCTCCCCGTGGAACCAGAGCGCTACATTTCCGCGAACTCGAGCGAAAACATCGTTGAGGTTAAATGCAAACTAAATGCCAGGAGTTTGGGAGGAGGCGTTTTGCATATTCGCCCATCAATGGAGATCATTCATTTTTGCCGTCTTTACCACGACTGCGATTTCAAGGTTCATTCGCTAAAACCCGAAAAGAACGTATCGATTAATCCAAAACAATTCCTGGAATTGCTGCTCGGCCATTTCTCCGATGGAGAAGAGGTGATCGTCGCTGTGACTGGTGCTGCTGCAGCCGAGGCATCTGCCGTTTTCCGCACAATTTGGGAGAACGTCGGTGACTATGCTGACTGGGGTGAGGGGACCGCTACACGAAGAGCGCTAACTGACTTGGTTAGGGATGTGGTCCGCACTCATCGAGGGGCTGGCACCACTCGGCAAGGAATGCCTGAACTTTTGGGGTTGGATTCCATCAGCGAAGGCAAGTCCGAGCATCGTGCTGTAGCGGTGATAAACGACCGCCTGCACAGCCTAACACTTCCCATTATTCCGATGGTCGCGAAATATCACCAAGCGGACTTGGAAATTGCTTTCGAAGTCCCAGACAAAGGGATATTCTGCTTCAAAATCGAGCATTCAAATCAGTATGAACTCGATGACAGACTTCTGACTCTGAACATTGAAGTTGGCACGAGAATTACTGTTATCACAAGAGGCGAAGCAACCCGCTCCCGAGAGCTAAACAAGGCAGTCCAAGTAATTCTCGAGAACTTGTGGCAGTGTGACGAGTGGCTTAGGGTGCATTCGGCCGATTTGGAGCATGCAGAGAAACACGCTGAGATGGTCGAAGCCTTGTTGAATTTCTCCGAACGTGTCAGTCGTTCGGCGAGTCCTGAATTTGGGTATGTTCAGAGTCCTATGATTAGCAATCTCCTATCTGACCACCAAGTGATTGTTAATGCGCCGACATCTCGCTTCTCAAAAAAGGACGTTCTATCTCAATTAGTCGCTTCTGTGACCAAGATCCACGAGCTTGATTTCGAGGTGGTTTTCAATCGAGTAGCTGAGGTAGAAGCAAGTATTCCGATCATAGTCAGTGATGGATTTGCGGTTGCACATGCGGCAATGGAAAAGCGACCTCGAATCGGCATGGCGTTCGGGGTCTATCCGGCTGGTGTTGTATGGACCAAGGAGGGCGAAACTGTCCAGCTTGTAGCTATGGTTTTGTGTGCGAAAGACACATATAGAACTTGGAGGGATTATTTGCGGCGAATCTCTTTGTTGTTCGCAAACCATCCCAAGTTGCAAGCCCAACTTGTTCACGCAAGTGATCAGCGGGAGTTTAAGAAGATCCTCAGAACAGCCGAGCTCTCAGTTATTGATCAACTACTTGGCAAGCCACCAAACCCCTTCGCATAAATCGGCCAATTCTAACGCTGAGAGAACCATAGTCTGGTCGGCAGGGATTCAGCGACAAATCGCTACCTTGAAGGGCTGAGGGCAATGCCAACACCTTTGATGCCGCTCTTTACCAGACAGACAATCAACAACCGAAAAGTTAAAACGGCCTTTGGAAACATTATGTTTACTAAACATAATGTTTGCCGCAATGCATGACGTCGGATAAACTTCCGCCGTCATGATCCTGGACTTCGTCAATCGCATCAAAGAACAGCAGGAGCTGGAAGCCTCTGCCCGGAAGGGCGGGCTGCTGGTCGTGTTCGGGCGTCGGCGGGTGGGGAAGACCCGGCTACTGGCGCATTGGCTACGCTCGCGTGGCGGCATGTATAGCCAGGCGATCGAGGGACCACTGGACATGCAGATTCAGCAGGTGTTCGCGGACATTCGCCCGCAGCTCAGCACTCAGATCGTGCCGAAGTCGTGGGCGGAATTTCTGGAGGTGCTGACCATGCAGAAGAAGCCCTGGTCGCTGTGCATTGACGAGTTCCCCTACTTGACCGCCGTCGATCCATCGCTGCCCAGCCAGTTGCAAAAATGGCTCGATCACTCCATGCCGCGCGGCTGTCAGCTGATCCTCGCTGGATCGAGCACACGCATGATGAACGATTTGTTTCTGAATCGCAGTGCCCCGCTCTATGGGCGTGCGCAAAAGCTGCTGCATGTGCAGCCGATGGATTATGCGGCGTTCTGTGATGCCTGCGCGCTAAAGCCTGCGGACATGGCTTCGTTTGAGAAGTTCTCGCTTGTGGGGGGCATTCCCAAATACTGGGAGTTCGTCGAGAAAGGCCACGACGTGGTCGCGCTTGCTGAGGCGCTGTATTTTGATTTTGCGCCCTACATGGAGCAGGAGCCGCAGCGTATCCTGCGTGATGAAGGTGTCACCGGTGCCAGCGCTTTGTCGGTGTTGGAAGCCGTCGGGCGCGGGGCTGAGCGGCCCTCAGAGATCGCCACCCGGCTGGGCGTGGTGCAAACCAACCTGTCACGATTGCTTCAGCAGTTGCTGGATGCCTCGGTTCTGGAGCGAGAACTGCCCTTTGGCGAAAGCATGCGCACGACCAAGAAAGTGCTTTACCGCATTGTCGATCCGACCATGCGCTTCTGGTTCCGCGTCTATTCTCCGCACCAAAGCCTGTGGCGGACCTTTGATGCGGCGCAGAAGCAGAAGCTCATTCACGATCACGCCTCCACCGTTTTTGAGGATGCTTGCCGGGCACGCTACGATGGAGCTGCGAGGTATTGGGAGAAAGACATCGAACTCGACATCGTCGCCAAGGACCCGCAGAACCCGAAGGGCGTGGTCGCGGTGGAGGTGAAATGGCGCAAGCTCAGCGCCCAGGAGCGCCGCAACGTGATGGGCCAGCTTCAGCAGAAGTGGGCTCGCACGGCTTTGAGCCAGAAGCACGCACAGGTGCGCTTTGAAGTCATGGATGCCATGGACTTGCTGCGCTAAGTCAGCAAGCCCACGATGGCCGCCGTGGAGTAGCACGCCAGCAGGCCGCCGATCATCGACTTCATGCCCAGTTGAGCAAGGTCCACACGGCGCTCCGGTGCCAGCGCGCCGATGCCGCCGATCTGGATGGCGATGCTGCTGAAGTTGGCAAAGCCGCAGAGAGCATACGTGGTCAGCATGGTGGTGCGTGGCTCCAGGCCTGCCTTGCTCAGGCTGAGGTAACCGATGAATTCATTCAACACGATCCGCTCGCCCAGGATGGTGCCCACGGTTAGGCAGTCTTTCCACGGCACGCCGATCAACCAGGCAAAGGGGGCATTCAGCCAGCCGAGAACCACTTGCATCGGACGGGGTTCGTGGATGTCAGCCAGCCGCAGCGGTAACGACAGCACATAGTTCGTCAGCGCGACCAGGGACACGAACGCAATCAGCATGGCCAGCACATTGATGGCCAGCTTCATGCCGTCGCTCGCGCCTTCGCAGATGGCCTCCACGCCATTGACCGAGGTGCTTTTCATCTTGAGATTTGTTTCCGTCTCGATCTCACGCCGAGGATCCTCAGGCAGCAAAATCTTGGCCATCATCAGCGAGGCGGGGGCGCTCATGACAGAGGCCGTCAGTAGATGCGCGGCACTGATGCCCAGGCCGATGTAGGCGGCCAGCACGCTACCGGCGATGCTGGCCATGCCGCCGACCATGACCGCGAGCAGCTCGCTGCGGCTCATGCTGGGAAGGTAAGGCTTGATCACCAGGGGAGCCTCGGTTTGGCCGAGGAAAATGTTGGCCGCCGCCGCCAGGCTTTCGGCCCCGCTCACCCGCATCAGCCGCTGCATGACCCAGGCAATGGCGCGCACTATCCACTGCAAAATGCCGTAGTGGTAGAGCAGCGAGCTGAGAACGGAGACCAGAATGATCGTGCCGGTGATGGTGATGGCAAACAGGAACCCGTTCCCCGGCCCCCACTGCTGTTCCAGCAGCGGCGTGTTGGCCAGCGGACCGAAGACAAGGGCGCTGCCTTGGTTGGCAAAACCCAGCAGCTTGTTGAATGTCCGGTCGGCAAGCACCACAAGGTCATGACCGGTCCCAGTCCTTAGCGTGAAGAACGCGATGCCGAGCTGCAAGACCAGCGCACCGACCACGATACGGGCGGGGAAGCGGCGACGGTCGGTCGAGAGCAACCACGCGACACCGATGAAACTGAGGAGGCCTAGAAGACTGATGAACCGGTCCATGCGTTGGCAGGCTAGGGAAGCGCGAGCTGTGCCACAACGCCAATTCTCGATGCCTCGGCAAGATTTTCACGTGTGGTGCCTTCAAAGGGCAAATTCGTTTTTTTCAAAAGGTTGAATCAAGGCTTCGATACAAACTAAGCGTCGTCGCAGAACCTCCTTTTCCACTCATGAAAACCACCACCCCTGTTATTGGCCAAGAAGACATCGAAGCAGCGATCGCCCGCGATGCCAGCCTGCTCAAGCGCATCGCCCAGAGGGACGCCGCTGCCTTCCATGAGTTTCACCAGCTGCACTACGGTTTGATCTTCGCCACCGTTTCTCACGTGCTCAACGACCAGCAGGACGCCGAGGACATCCTGCAGGATGTGATGATCGCCCTCTGGCAGAAGGCCCATTTATATGAGCCGTCAAAGGGCAAGCCGCTGACCTGGGTGACCACGATGGCGCGCAACCGGGCGATTGACCGCATCCGCGCCAAGCAGCGCCGCAGTCGTCTTTACGACGACTTTGAAAACGAGCACAAGGTCTCACAGCCGGAGTTTGAGCCTTCCGCCTCGGAAAACCTGGATGTGCAGGAGCAAGGCGAAGTGCTGCGCCGGGCCATGCGCAGCCTGACCGATGATCAACGCGAGGCGCTGCAGCTTGCCTACTTCAGCGGTCTCTCGCAGTCTGAGGTCGCAAAAAAACTGCGCGAGCCGCTTGGCACGGTGAAAGCCCGCATTCGTCGCGGGGTCAACCGTCTGGAATCGTTGGTGCGTGAGCGGCTGTGACGGCGACAAGAGCAGCGTTCGCACGAGCGTAGTGTAGGGCGGGCCTTGCCCGGACTTATGCTACGCTTTTTCACCTGTCTCGCCCTGACTGTCGCTGCCGCCCCGGGGCTGGCTGCTGACGCTTTCCTTTCTGGCACACAGCCTCTTGAATCCCATGGCGACTTCTCGGCCAGGATGGTCGCAGGCGCGGACCTCTTTCTGCTGCGCGAGATCGACCAAGCCAAAGCGAAGCGTGCCGCTCTGTGGCCGGGAGATGCGGTAAAGCATCGCGAGCACTTGATGACAATCGTTGGTGCCGTGGACCCGCGATTACCGGTGACAGCCATGGAACTGGTGGGCGATACAACCAAGTCCTCACTGCTGGCCGAAACCGAAAATGCCCGCATTTTGCGCGTGCGCTGGCCGGTCTTCCCAGGAGTGCATGGCGAAGGTGTTTTGGTGCAACCAAAGGCCAAGGCTTTGGCTCGGGTGATTTACCTTCCTGATGCTGACACCGAGCCGGAGAAGCTGGTGGACGATTTGCTTGTCACCTCAGGCTGCGAAGTCGTCATCCCCACGCTGATCGGTCGGGATTCGGAGTTCAGCACCAATGATCGCTATGGCGTGAAGACGAATGTGCCTCATCGTGAGTGGATCTACCGGCAGTCCTTCGAGCTGGGTCGGCATATCATCGGTTACGAAGTTCAGAAGGTGCTGTCCGTGGTGGACTGGTTCAAGGCGCAGCCGGAGCCACTGCCAGTTCTCGTTGCAGGACTTGGCGAAGGCGGCATGATCGCGTTATATGCGGCGGCACTCGATACGCGCATCGACTCCTGCTACGTGTGGGGCTACTTTGGGCCACGTGAGCAGGTGTGGTCGGAGCCGATCTATCGCAATGTCTTCGGGTTGCTGAATGCGTTTGGCGATGCCGAGATTGCTTCCTTGATTGCGCCTCGTCCGCTGTCGATTCACCACCTCGGCTTTCCTTCGGTGCAAGGTCCGCCCGTTGCCAAGAAAGGCGAGCGCTCGATTGCCGCGCCGGGTAAAATCGCGAAGCCATCACTCGATGCTGCCAAGGCTGAGGTGCAACGCGCGCAGGCTATCGTGCGGGGCAATTGGATCCAACTGTGCACGGAGGAGCAGGGCTTGAAGGAAGTCGTCACGCATGTGTTCCCTGCCGAGACAGCGCAGCAGATCATGAGTGGTGCGAAAGCCAGCGGCACCTCCACTAGCATCGCCAAAGACAAGACGCGGCAGCAGCGACAAGTGCGTGAGCTGGAAGCCTTCACGCAGGGCTTGCTGGTCGATACGGAAGAGGAACGCACCCAGACCTTCTGGAAGCTGCTGCCACTCGCGTCGGTCGAGGCTTTTCAAAAGCACACGGTGCCGGAGCGCGAACGTTTTTGGAACGAGGTCATGGGTCGCTTCCCTGACCCCAATGTGCCAATGAATGCCAGGAGCCGTTTCGTGAAAGAGACCGACCTAGTGGTCATCTATGAGATCACATTGGATGTATGGGATGGCATCTTCGCCTGGGGCTGGCTGGCTTTGCCGAAGGACTTGAAGCCCGGCGAGAAGCGGCCCGTCGTTGTTTGCCAGCATGGGCTGGAAAGCATTCCTGAGGACACTTTCAATGACGATCCGCAAAGCAAAGCCTTCGGCCCTTACAAGGCCTTTGCTTTGCGACTGGCGGAGCGCGGCTACATCACCTTCGCGCCGCACAATCTGTATCGTGGTCAGGACGCGTTTCGTGGCTTGCAACGGAAGCTCAACCCGCTGGGCAAGACCTTGTTCAGCCTCATCATTGGCCAGCATCAGCGCATTCTGGAATGGCTCAAAGCTCAACCGTTTGTGCATTCGGACAAGATCGCCTTCTACGGGCTGAGCTACGGTGGCAAGAGCGCGATGCGCATCCCGGCGGTGCTCACCGATTACTGCTTGAGCATTTGCAGCGGTGACTTCAATGAGTGGGTGCGCAAGTGCGTCAGCAACGACATGCCCATGAGCTACCTCCACACGCACGAATACGAGATCTGGGAGTGGAACATGGGCCGCACCTTCAACTATGCCGAAATGGCCGCGCTGATTGCGCCAAGGCCATTCATGGTCGAGCGCGGGCACAACGACGGCGTCGGCATCGACGAGTGGGTGAACTACGAATACGCCAAAGTGCGCCGCCTTTACAACAAACTCAAGATCGGCGAGCGCACGACCATCGAGCACTTCGACGGCCCGCATACGATCCATGGCGTTGGAACCTTTGAGTTTTTGAACCAGTGGCTGAAGTGAGTCTGTGCAAGGCAGCAGTGCTGGCCGCGTATTCATCGCCCATGTTTTCACGCCTTCTCCTCCCGCTCATGATCGCAGGCTGCGGCCTGCTGCAAGCTCAGACCACCACCCCGAAGACCAAGCCTGCGGATATATCGCGGATGGACCCGACGATGACGGCGCAGAAGTCGGTCACGGCAGGCGCGGTGTGGCATGATGTTACCACCTGGGGCGTGGAGGGGCGCTTGTGGCTGAAGGACGAACGCAAGCGCTGGTTCGACCGCCTGCCTGCGAAGGCCGAGGGCAAGGTGACCAGCAATGTGTGGAACCTCAGCCGTGACAGCGCCGGGATGATGGTGCGCTTTAAGACCGATGCGACCACGCTGTTCGCCCGCTACAAACTGAGCAAACCTTTGCTCGGCATGCCGCACATGCCAGCGACCGGCGTCAGCGGTTTGGATTTCTATGCGCGTGATGACGACGGCAAGTGGAAGTGGGTGCAGGTGACCAAGCCCGCCGCGCAAACGGTCGAAGCCAAGGTGATCGAAGGACTCCGCCCCGGCCTGCGCGATTACTGCGCCTACCTGCCGCTCTACAACGGCATTGAGTCACTCGAGATCGGTGTGACCGAGGGCGCGAAGTTCGAAGGCTTGGCTCCACGCGCCGAAAAGCCCATCATCTTCTATGGCACATCCATCACACACGGAGCCAGCGCCTCGCGCCCCGGCATGGTGCACACCGCCATCTTGGGGCGTCGCTTTGACCGCCCGGTGGGGAACCTGGGCTTCTCCGGCAACGGTCGTATGGATGCCGCTGTGGGTGAACTGCTCGCTCAAGAAGAGGCTGCTGTGTATGTGATCGACTGCCTGCCGAATATGCAACCCGCTGACGTGACCGCCAAGTGCGAGCCGCTGGTGAAGCAACTGCGGGCCGCGCATCCTAAAACGCCCATCGTGCTGGTCGAGGACCGCCGTTTCACCAACTCCTGGATCACGCCGCTCAAGGCCAAGTTCCACGATGACAACCATGCCGCGCTCAAGGCCGCGTATGAGCGCCTGCTTGCGGCAGGCGTGAAGAACTTGCACTACATCGGCGGCGATCACTTGTATGGCGACGACACCGAAGGCGCGACCGATGCCAGCCATGCCAGTGACCTGGGCTTCATGCGTCAGGCGGATATCTTTGAGCCGGTGCTGCGCAAGGCTCTGGGAAGCAAGTGATTGCGGCGGCGCGCTGGCAGCGGCTTCTCATTGAAAAAGCCGTTGCAACTCGGCCCCAGACCTGGAAAATCCCCGCCACTATGCCGCTGGTCAATTTCCGTTTCCTTCGTGTCCTGAGTTGCGCCGCCTTGGCGATGTCCGCTGTTTCGGGCTTGGTCTCCTGCAAAACCACGGGGAGCAGCGGGGATTATGCCTCCAACTTCGGCAATGATGGCGGTTTCAATCCTTATCCAGGACAGGGGGCCTACGCTCAGCCTGGAAGCCTGCTGCCTGCGGCCGCCAGCAGCTCTACCCATTCGCATCCTCAGTATGCGGAGGCTCCCCCGCCTCCGCCGCCCGGCTATGAGGTGCCCGGTAGCGCTCCGACTTATACGCCGCCTCCGGTTCCTGGCAGCTCTTCGAGCAGTGTGAAGAAGTCCACGACCTCGTCAAAGCCTTCGTCGACAGGCTCCACCGCCGTCAAAAAGGCCACGACCACGGCAGCGAAAAAGCCGGTGGCCAAGAAGAAGCCCACGAGCAGCATTTACACCGTGGTGAAGGGCGATACGCTCTCAGCCATTGCCCGGAAAAAAGGCACCACCGTGGCAAAGATCAAAGCCGCCAATGGCATGAGCAGCGATTTCCTGAGCATCGGCAAGAAGCTCAAGATCCCGTAACATCCGGTCTGCGCTGCCACCATGTCACAGAGGCCGCGCATCGACGAATGCGGACTGGCCGAACGTGTGACTCCGGCCAGCATGGACGCCTTGTGGTCGCAAGGCTGGCGGCATCAAGGGGCTCTGTTTTTCCGCTACTCGCACTGCGTCATGCAAGGTGTGGAGCATGACATCATCCCGCTGCGCATCGATCTTGCCCGCTTCGAGATGAGCAAGAGCCAGCGCCGGGTGTGGCGGCGCAACGAGGACGTGCGCTGGGAGGTCTCGCCTGCCGTGCTGGACGATAACATGCGTGCGATGTTTGAGCGTCACTCACGGCGCTTCACCGAGAACGTGCCGACGCGGCTAGAGGACTTCCTTGGCCCCGAGCCTGCCCATGCCCCAGGCACCTGCCTGGCACTCAGGGTCTTGCTTGGGGAGGAGCTGGTCGCCGTCAGCTTCCTGGATGTCGGCCTGCGCGCCGCTTCCAGTGTGTATGCCATCTTTGAGCCCGCGTATGAGAAGCGTGGGTTGGGCACGCTGACCTTGCTCAAGGAAATTGAATGGGCGCGTGCCGCCGGGAAAAGGCATCTTTACCACGGCTACGGCACCCGCATGTCCGGGCCTTATGACTACAAGCGGCAGTTCACACCGCTGGAGGGCTATGACTGGGCGCTCGAGCAATGGCGTCCGGTTAAAGAGCAGTGTTTGAGCCGTGAGTTAACGCATTCTTAACGCCCTGAACCCTGCCCTTTACTCGGCAGGGTCGGATCAGCAGGCATCGTGGCGGTGGATCAACATCCTCACACCATGAACGACCTCATCTACCTCGGTATCACCGTCGCCTTCTTTGTCATCAGCGGGCTTTACGCCAAAGGCTGCGAAACACTCTAACCGCCCACCACCATGGAAACCATCGTCGTCGGGCTCATCGCCCTTGCCCTGCTCGCCTACCTCACGGTGGCGATGCTGCGTCCTGAAGAATTCTAACTCAACCACCATGCACTCCACCGACTGGCTTCAATTCGCCCTCTTCCTCGGGCTGCTCACGCTCATCACCAAGCCGCTGGGCCT
>Ga0164294_10001130_pt1 | contig 25091 bp, 19 predicted proteins | sample GEODES005metaG_FD_111479 | JGI IMG/M metagenome (GOLD analysis project Ga0164294, IMG submission 111479) | Oligotrophic lake water microbial communities from Sparkling Lake, Wisconsin, USA - GEODES005 metaG | ecosystem: Environmental > Aquatic > Freshwater > Lake | place: USA: Sparkling Lake...
GTACGAAGGGGACGTAGGTGCGAGGATCGCCGCGGAGGGCGCGGGCGAGGAGGCGCGCCTGGACGAGGGGTACCAGGCCAAGAGGCATCTTCTGGTTGAGCTCGGGGTGGGTGATCACCTCGCGCTTGCGCTCCTGCCAGGCGGCGAGAACGGTGGACCGGCCAGCGTCGGTGAGGCGCACGGCGCCCGCGGGCTGGATCTCGAAGTCGTCGGGCCTGAGCTGGCGGCGGTTCAAAAGGGTGAGGGCGAGGCGGTCGGCCAGGACCGGCCGTAGGGGCTCCATCAGGTCCAGGGCGAGGGCGGGGCGGCCGGGTCGCAGGACGTGCAGCCAGCCCACCTGGGGATCCAGACCGACGGCCTCCAGGGCGCTGACGCAATCGGCGGTGAGGAGGGCGTAGAGGAAGGAGAGCAGCGCGTTGGTGCGATCAAGCGGGGGCCGTCGGGTGCGGCCATTGGGGGCGAAGAGGGTGCGGTCCACCTTGATCATGTGGCCAAAGGCCGAAAACCAGCACCGGGCGGCGGAACCCTCAACCCCGCGCAGGCTGTCTCCGTCGCTGCAGGAGGGGAGACTTTGCAGGCGCTCGGCGAGGGTGTCGGCCGCGGCGCGCAGGGCGCTTTGGTCGGCCGGGTCGGCGCTGTCGCGGGCGCTCCGCAAGAGTTGCGCCCGACAGTTGTGCAGCTTGCCGGCGATGTGGGCCTGGGCAAGGCAGAGGCCGCTGGCCACCGGTAGCTGGTGCTGGGCCTGCCGCAGCAGCACATTGCCGGAGACGGGCCCCTCGGCGCGGGCGACAAAGCGGCCGTTGCGGTCCAGCCAGGTGATCCCAATGCCCCGGCCGGCGAGGCGCCCGATGGCGGCGGGGGTAACCATCCCGTCACCGAAAAGGACAACGCCGGCGAGCTGGTTGACGGGCACCTGGAGCTTGAGCTGGCGCTCCACCTCCACCCGCAGCGTCTCATGGTCGGCGCTGAGCCAGGCGTGGGGGCTGACGACATAGAGGGTGTTGCCCAGGGTCCAGGTCATCGGGGTTCCGGCAAGGGCGTGAAGAGCCAAGAGGGTGGGACGGGGTTGATCTCGGGCAGGCAGGTCTGGTGCAAAGAGCACCCACGACAACGGGGGGTGAGTCGGGCGGGAGGTGCCTGGGCGGATTGAAGGATGGCGCGCATCTCCAACAGCGTGGCTTCTACCTTTGCGCGCAGGAGGGGGGTGATGGGGACCACGCGCCGTCGCCGGGTGGCGATGTGATAGATGGCGCCCTGGGGGACCGGGCGACCGAACATCTCTTCAAGGCAGAGGGCCTGGGCGGTGACCTGGAGGTCATCGTTTTCGTACACCTCCAGGGCGCCGGCCTTGTACTCCACCGGGTGGGGCGTGCCGTCGGCGAGCAGCTCCACCACATCGGCCTTGCCGACAATTCCCAGGCGGTCGCTCCACAGGTCGACCGCCCGGAGCACCTGCACCCCTTCTTCGTGGGTCGTGGCGCCCTCATCCACCCGCCTGTGGCCCAGGACGCCGCGGGTGGTGTGCTCATTGTCGGCGTATACGCCGTCCAGATGAATCCACGCGAAGCGTCGGGGACAGTAGGCGAAGTGATTGATGCCCGACAGAAGGAGGGGTGCGGGTGTGTCTGTCACGGCGCGTGGACTTCGAGCGTGACGCCGGGGGGAACCGCAGCCGAATCGACGGAGACGGTGTAATCGGCGAAGCGTCGAGGCGGGGTGGTGGGGTCCTTTCGGGTGATGCTCACGACGCGTCCGAGGTCGAGCAGCGTGTGGGCCGGGGCGCAGCCGAGGAGGGACTGGCGGCGGCGCTGCTCGGGGTCGGTATCGGTGCCGACGTGGCGGAACAGATACAGTCCGCGGGTGGCCATGCTGCCCTTGCTGGCGCTGCGGTCGTGGTCGTACATGCCGAGGAGGCCTTCGATCAGCAACTTCAGGTCATCTTCGGAGAAGCCGGTGTCCTGGGCGAGGTTGGCGCTGACGAAGCCGCGGGCCACGTAGAGGCCGTAAGGGATGATGGACTTTCGCCCCATGGTGCGCAGCTTGTCTTCGGGGGTGGCGTCCTGGGCCTTCTGGAACTCTTCGACGCTGCCATAGTCGCCGTCGGCGACCGCCATGCGGGTGAGGGACAGGTCGAGGGGCAGCACAGGGTCGACCGAGCGGGCAAAGGTCACCTGCACCGGACCACGCACCTGCCCGGCGTTGGGGCCGGTCTGCATGACACCGCCGAAGGCGCGAATGTCGTAGAACTGTGCACAGAGCCACTGGCGAGCCTTGTTGACTTCGGCCTTGGTGGCTTCCTTCTTGGCGCCTTTCGACGGGACGCGGCCGTTGGCCTCCTGGTGGGCGATGGCGATCTTCACGTTGAGGTTGGTGGCGTTCTCGACGAAGATGGCGTTGGGAGACTTGTTTCCGCCCGCCATCTGTACCCAGTTGCGGAGCCGGCGCTTGATGGCGACGTCGGACACGAGACCATGCAGGTCTTCGGGATCAACGCGGGGGCTGTTGCCGGCGTCGGGGTCTCCATTGGGGTTGCCATTTTCGACGTCGAAGAGGAGGAGAAATTCCATGCGATTGGCGAGGACGCTCATGATCAGGCTCCAGTCTTGAGGGTGGATTCGGTGGCGGTGCGGCTGGCTTTTTCGGCCTTGCGCTCGGCGCGGGCGCGGCGGTCGGCGGCGATCTGGTGGTAGTACCCGAGCGCGAACAGACTTTGGCGCTCCAGGTCGAGGGTGCGGGGGATGGACCCAATGGCGTTGGTGACGGAGGCGATGTGGCCTTCGTACCAGTGGGCGAGGCCACCTTCGAGCTTGGCGAGGTGGTGCTGGCTGGTGCGCAGGATGCGGCCAAACACCAGGGCGGGTGTGCTGCTGGCGCTGGCGTAGAACCGCGCCACCACCCCCGCACCAACGTCGCCCAGGGCGGCGTCTTGAAGAGCGGCGAGGACTGCGAGCAGGCGTCCACAGTGGTAGGCGGGGTCTGGGTGGTTGGGGTCGAGCCCGGCGGACATGGGGACTCCATGAGGTGAACGACGGTTGTGGAAGGCGCGCATCAACCCGATACGGGCATCGCGGAATGGGGTGATCTTAGGGCCATTGCTCAAGATGAACGCTCGCTCATGCAGGACGGTCGCGGCCAGGACCGAGTGCGGAATGGGGACCGAGCGCCCGCCGATCGCCGCTCCCCAGAGGCGGGCCGCTACGGCGGGCGGGGCCTCCTCGAACTTGTCCTGGCCCACCTTGATCCCGGCGGCTTGGAGGATCATCCAGAAGGGGGGCGGGTTTGTGTCCCCCCCATAGGGGCTCTCCAGGCGAAGGTCTTCAAACCAGGCCAGCACGGCCCGCAGGAGGTCGGCGAGATTGCCCGTCTGCCAGTCACGAACCATGATCCGGGCCGACATGCCGGAGAGCGTGAGCACCTGGTAGGTGGCTATAAGCAAATTGGGGCGCTGGCCCTCGTCGATGGCGGAGACGAGCGCCCGCACCCGCCCCATCGCCGCCCCTTCGGGGTCGGGATCGCGAAGAAATGCGAGGGGATCGTCATCGAGCTGTGGGGTGCCGCGGTACCAGTGCACCACGGTGGCCTCGCCGATGCGGGTCTTCTGGGTGCGCAGGAGGTCCTGGAGCGCTGCGGCGTAGGCCGCCACGGCCTCTGCGCCCACCGCGGCGTTGTTGCTCTTGTCCAGGCCATACGATTGGAAGGGGTCTTTGTCGAAGGAGACGAGCAGGGCGCCGGTGGGGTTGGCGTCAGGGACCCCGCGAATGGCAGTGTGGGTGCGCGCGGGGGCCACCGGTTCGCCGGTGGCGAGGCAGATCATGGAGGGCCCGGCGGCGGAGGTGGCGGTATCTTTGAGCATGGCAAAGGCTTCGCGCCACCAGTCCTGCCATTCGCGGCGGTCGATCAGCAGCTCTCCATCCACGGAAGGACACACCTTGTCAGTGGGCTTGGCGTCGCAGGCGGCCAACGCGGCGGCGACCTCCGCCCGAGCGGAGGCATCTCCCAGGGTCCGTCCGATGGGCCCGGCGCCGGGCAGGATGCCATCGAGGGCAGCAAGGTGAATGAGGTAGTGGGCCCGCTTGCGCTCGACCTTGGTGCGGTCTTCGGCGCTGAGGGCCTCGACGCCCAGGTCTGTGACCACGTCGGCGGTCTCGACGATTGCGTGGCTCTTACCGCCCGAATTCATGGCAGGGGTCACTGGGGCCTTGGCAACCCGTATCCCTCCCTTGATTTTGCCCTTGGCGTCGGGGTTTCCGAGCCGCTGGACGCCAAGGAAGGCGCCCTCGGGGTCGAACTGGAGGGCCCAGTGGACCTCCTTGCCGAGCTCAAAGCCGGGCTCGGTTTGAAGCCCGCGCTCGAGGGCATAGCGAACGAGATCAGACAACATCAGCGCACCTCCACCTGGGGGCGGCGGACCAGCGGAGACTCGGGGAGGGGGACCTCGACCACACCCTGGGTGGCCCGGGCGTGAAAGACGCTGATCTGGGCCGTTTGCGCCTTGTCGGTGAAGGCGGCGTCAAAGGTGTCGTGCACCATCCACCCCACGTCCAGATCGAGGGGGATGGGGCTTGGGCGTGGGTCTTCGGCTTCGAGGAGGCGGAAGTAGGCCACAAATTCCCGGCAGCCGAAGCTCGGCTGGGTGAAGCACTGGCCACGGCTGGCCCGGCGCCGAAACTGGGCCACCATGGAGGCCAACTCGGCGCGGCGATCGGGGTGGGGTCGGATTTCGGCGGTGATGCGGTAGTGCGGCCCCTTGATGGCCATCGTCTGGCGCTGGGTGCGCTCTTCGTCGGCGAAGAGGGGCTCAACGGGCGCCTTGCCGGTCATCCAACTCTTGATGGTGCGATCGCTCAGGGGGTTGGTCTGCACCTCATTGCGCCGCAAGGCGATGAAGCGCGGGGCACGAAGCAGCTCGATACGCCGGATGACCCAGCGCAATGCGGGCTTCCAGTAGATGGCATCAAAGATGCCGCGGGCGGCGGATGGGGTGATGAAGGGGTAGCTGAGGCGCTCGACCTTCAGCTCGGGGCGCGTGAAGCAGGCAAGGTCTCCCCAGACCTCGAGCTCTTGGGGGGCGGAGTGCAGCATTGCGGGGGCTCCTACACGATCCACGCGCTGACTGTTCCAGTGCGGAGCAGGCCCAGGCGGAGATCGTAAATGTCTGGATCACGGCACACAAACCAGGGCCCGTTGGGCTCGGCTGCGAGCAGCGGCTCCAAGTTTAACAAAAGCGGATCGTTCTGGCGAAGTTTTGGAATGGAGATCGTGTGGTGACGAACCGCACGGAGCCACCGGCCCGAGATGCCGTCGGCGCGCGCCTCTACCACCAGCGCGGCCGCCGTTTCAGGCAGGTAGGGGACAATCACATTCCAACCCTCCTGCTCGATGATCTGGTATTCGGCGGCGATGCGGGGCATGTCCCGCTCGATCGTTGCGGTGGAGAGGTCGGTGGTGGCCTTGAAATCCTGCGCGCCGAAGAGCAGGCGAAAGAAGCGTGTGTGCAAGGCGGGGTCGTCGAGGTCGAGCCCGTCGGGCGCCGCGCCAGCGAGAAGGTTTTCGGTAACGGCGGCGGCCTGGGCATAGCCATCGCCGGGGTAAGGACGACCGTCAACCGCAGGCCGAAAGACGTGCAGGTTGCCTTCCTTGCGTCGACCTTCGCGGTTGCAGCGGCCGGCTGCCTGGGCGATGGCGTCGAGGGGAGCCATGGCGCGCCAGACCGTGGGAAAGTCGATGTCGACCCCCGCCTCCACGCACTGGGTGGAAACCAGCAAGCAGGGTTCGCCTTCGCCAAGGCGGCGTCGCACCTCGGTGAGCACGGCGATGCGGTGGGCCGCGCACATGCGGGTGGACAAATGAAGGGCGTCGGGCAGCAGGCTTGCCAACGCCTGGGCGTGGGCGGTAAGGTTCACGATCGCCAGCGCCTGGCCGGCAGCCTGCATGTCGTCGGCGAGCTGCTCCCAGGTGCGGGTGGCCCCAGGGGCAGGCCAGTGGGAGCGCACCCGCCGGAGGAGAGAAAACAGGGCGGGGGCATCGGGGACGATCTCCGTCGGGGTCCAGGCGTCGGGTCTGCCTGTGGGGGCGGCCGCCACCATTGGCCAGGCGCGAACCGCAGCATCGAGGTGGCCAAACGCGGGCTGGGTTGCCGTGGCGAAGACGATCGAGGCGCCAAAACGGGAATGGAGGCGGGAGAGCGTGGCGAGCGTCGGAAGTGCGAGGCGGGCCGGCAGGGTCTGTGCTTCGTCGAAGAGAATCACGCTCTGGCAGAGGCGGTGCAGCTTTCGGCAACGGCCTGGGCGATTGGAGAACAAGGACTCCAGGATTTGAACCGCAGTGGTGACGATGATGGGGGCGTCCCAGTTTTCGGCGCGCTGTCGCTGCTTCCAGGCGACATTGAGGCCGCCGGTGCGATCGCCTTCGTCTTCGGTTGGGGCCTCGACGAGGGAGTGGTGCTCCAACACGGCATCCTCCCCCAAGATGGCGCGATAGATTCGGGCTGTTTGCTCCACAATGGAAAGGAAGGGCAGCACCACCACCACCCGGGAATGGCCGTGTTTCTGGGCATGGGCAAGCGCAAAGCCCAACATGGCGAGGGTCTTTCCGCTGCCAGTGGGCGCGGTGAGGGTGAAGGTGCCGACCGGACGGTCTGCAGCCGCCAGGCAAGCCTGCCAAAGACGCTCCCGCACCGCGCGCACCGCCGGGGTGCAGGGGCGATCGGCCAGCGTCGCGCGGTGTGCGACGAGGGCAGCAAGGGCGGTTGGGGGGTCGAGGAGGGGGCCGGCCGGCCGCAGCGACTTACCATGGGCGGCGGCGGCGAAGTGAGCCTCGGTGTCGAGGTAGTCGGCGTCCACCAGCGCCGAAAAGAGCAAACGAAGTTCAAGTAGATCGCCCGGCGTACCCATGGGGAGCTGCCCAGGAGGTGGCGCTGGCGAAAGGCTCCCCCCACGGTCCGACTCCAGGCGACGGAGCAGCTCCCACGGATCGGGATGGGATGCACGCGCTTGCACGCCGTCCTGGCGGGGATCGATGGCCAGGAGTGCGTCTTTGGTGACCACCCCGAGCCCGAGGTGATGGCCCATGATGGCGAAAGCAACATCGGGGCGCTTGTGACCACTGACCGCGACCCAGGCGCCTGCGCTCCAATGGTCGACCCCGCGGTCGAGCCCTTGCAGGCGCCGCTGAAACCGTTCGCCATACTTGCCAAGATCATGCAGAAGGCCAGCGAGCGCAGCCTCTTGGCCCAGGCCTGCCGGAGCCCCAAAGGTACTCGCGAGCGCCTCCACGCCCTGGAGATGGGTCAAAAGGGCATGGCGTGCGCCAACTTTGTTTTCGCTGTGCGCGAAATACATGACTCTCCAAACCTCCGGGGAGGAACCCGTCCAGACTGCACGAAGACTACCAGCGAGCGTCCAACGAGGCAATAGCAGTCGCCGGACATAAACTGTCCTTGACATCATCCAGATTCCTCGGGCAGGGCCGCGACCTGGTTGCAACACGGTGCCTGTCGTGTCCCCCTCCTGTGAAGTCACCAACCGGGGGGCGAATCGGGTGTAGAGCCCGGTGGCGTAGCGTAGGAACCTGCCCGTTCGCTGCGGCAAGCCCATCCACCCTCTCGCGCCTCGCGCTGCGAGGGGCCCGGCTGGGCTTGCCTCCGCTCCCAGGGCAGGTTCTGGGAGGAGTGTCCAGCGCAAGACAGCGAGAGAACGAAGTTCTCACGCTGCCTTCCGCTGGGGTGGACCAAGGTGCTGCTCCCGACGCTCAGCGGGAGTCTGCCAGCCCAAGGCCTGGTGGGGACGGTCGTGGTTGAAGGTCCGGGCCCATTCCTGGAGGGCCTGCTGAAGCGCAGCGAGGCTGCGCCAGTCGTGCAGCCAGATGCACTCCTCCTTCATGGTGCGGATGGTGCGCTCCGCGACACCGAGGCCAACGCACAGCATCCCGAGGCCAACGCACAGCATCCCGAGGCCAACGCACAGCATACCGAGGCCAACGCACAGCATCCCGAGGCCAACGCACAGCATCCCGAGGCCAACGCGCAGCATGCCGAGGCCAACCAACAGCCTCCCGAAGCCAATCCACAGCCTCCCCAAGCCCACCCACCCCAGGTGTCAAAGGGGGTGTCGGATCCAGAACCACCACCACCACACCATCCCCGACGAATTGACCAACAGTGTCCGACAGCTGTCACCGACACCCCCATCTAAGTGCCCGATTTTCCTTTGGCACGCCCCTTGCAAAGGGTTCCCTCGTCCGGCCAGCGCCCAATGGATGGGAACCCTGGCCCGGACAACCGGAGCCCGAAAACCATGTCTGAGAAGACCGCCACCACCCGCTTCGTCGAGGCCACCACCCTGCTCAACGCGCTGTGCGCCGACCTCGCCGGAGACCTGGTCACCCTGAGCGCGCAGGACCGCAAGGCCTCCCTGCGCCCGCCCGCCAACGCCACCGACCTCCTTCGCGGCATGGCCGACGCCCTGCGCCGCCTGCCCCGCGTCTCGGCCTTCCTGGGCCAGGACCTCGACGCCCAGGAGGCCTCCTTCGAGCAGCTCCTGGCCCTGGACAGCACCATCCGCTCCGCCCAGTACCTGGTCCAGGCCCTGGAGGACACCCGCACCAGCCTGCGCATCGGCCAGTGGGACAACGGCCTGCTCATCTACGGCACCTGCCAGACTCTGAGCAAGCGCGACCCGGCCTATGCCGTGGTGGTCCAGGCCATGGCGCCGGCCTTCAAGCGCACCCGCAAGGACGCCAAGGCCAAGGAGGACAAGTCCAAGGACAAGGCGAAGACCGAGGGAAAGACGGAGGGGAAGACCAACGAGAAGACCAACGAGAAGCCCGCAGAGACCGAGGTCCCCGCGGCCTCCAAGTAGCGAATGCGGCCAGGGATGGGGTGGCGGCGGCCCTCACCGCCGCCGCCCCTTCCCCAAGGCCTCGGGACGACGACCCAACGCCCTTGATCAGCTGCCGGGTTCGCTCCCCCGCACGTCACCTGTCATCCGCGGGACGCCCGCCGGGTCCGTCACCAGGACCAGACCCGTCGACGGAAAGCCTGGACCCCGCGAGCTTTCGCCGAACCGGCGGCGAAGAGCCTCCGGCATCGCAGTTCGCGCTTAGCGCCAGAACCAGGCGGACTGAATCGAGATCGTGTCGGTGGAGCCGCTGGAGCAGGACGCGGCCGGGTCGAGCCGGATCTGGTCGATGGTTCCCGACCAGGACGTCGACGAACTCGGGCTGAAGGTCAAGGTCTGCCACCCCGAGCCGGAGATGGTGGCGGAGACGGCCAGCGAGGAGGTGAAGGAGGTGTCCGAGGTCCTCCGCCAGAAGAGCTGCGCGGACTTGCTGGTGCAGTTGCTCTTGATGTAGAAGCTGACGTACTTGTACCCGTGGGTGGCTGAGCTGGAGTAGGCGGGAATGGCCAGGCCGGACGGGCTGGTCATGAACGGGTCAGAGGTGCCGGGATCGATAGTGATGTAGTCGGTGATGTCGGTCACGGACGAGGATGTGGTGGAGCCGCTGAGGGTTGCGTCGTTCAACCACCAGTTGTGGGTGGAGGCGCCCGAGGTGGAACTGGAGGCGAGGCCGTACGTCCCGCCGAAGTCCCACCCCCGATGGAGGTAGCCACGAACGGTATAGGCGCTGAGGCCTTCTCCGCCACAGTAGCCCGTCCCCGACCCATTCCCGAGCGTATAGCTCGTGCCGTAGGTCAGCGTACACTTCTGGTCGCCGCAGGTACGATTCTGATCGTAGACATCCACCGTAGAAGAGCCGACGCTGGCGAGGACGGCGACATGACCGTAGGTGCCGCCAGACCACACGACGACATCGCCTGCCTGGGGGGCAAGGTACCCGGTGCCGCTGCCCAGCGGGAGCAAACCTTTATAGTATGGGCCCTGGCTGGACGAAGACGAGCTGAGGCCGGTGTTGGTCCAGTAGCCGGTGTAGGCGTTGCCTGCCCAGTCAGAGCGCTTCGCCACCCGCTCGGTGTATTCGACACATTGGTACAGGAATCCGTAGGTGCCGGTTCCTCCACAGGCTGACCCAGAGCGAGTTTCGGTGCCGTTTGACTTTGCGGTCTCTCCGCCGTAGCTGTAGCCTTCAGAGCTCGCGCAGGTGGAAGCGCAGGCCGGGGGCGCAGGGGGCTCTTCGGTTTGCCAGTCTTCCCGGTCTTCCTGGCGCAGCAGGGCGCTCGCCCTCTCGAGCGCCACCAGCGCGGGGGCCTCGTCCGTACACCGGTCCAGGACGAAGGCGCTGCCATCGACAAACAGCTCGTCGCCGTCCACAGTCATCTTGGCGCCGAGGTGGAGCCCGTCCGGCACCGGGGACAGAGCGCCCAGACAGATCCCAGCCGCGTCTACCAACACGGCGGAGAGCGGGGCGCTCGCATCCAGGCCCCCGAGCAGCAGTTCGACCGACGCACGCTCGCCATACAGGTAGGCGGTGGTGTCTGCCGAGATGGTCAAGGTGCCGGCGATGGGTCGGTCGGGCCACCGGAGGTCAGCCTCCTGATCGGCCAGGGCCTGGAGCATGGGCGGGGTGATGTTCGCCACAGTGGAGGAATCGGAGGTGCCGGGCTCATCGGGGTAGCCAAGTTGGGCTTCGTCGAGGTCCGCGGTCTCGTGGTCGTCGGGGCGTACCGTACAGGACACCGAGAGGGCGGCGAAGAGGCTGATAGTGCGCATGCGCGAATCTCCATTTGCTGGGGTTTGCAGACGAAATTGATACCACAAACAGTATTGCGAAGGCAAGACATCTGTACCAGAAATCCTGCCATCCGTCATTGTTTTGGATGCTCTGCCTGCTACGGGCCGGTGGGCGGCCTGCCATCCAACGCGCCAACCGAACCGGGCTGTGCCCCTGCCCGGCAAGAAGGCTGGGGAGCCCCCAATGGTGGAGGACCGTCTTCCGCCTGGGTGGCGGGCGGCCTCGGCTGTGGGGGGTACCCCCAGGCCGAGGCTGGTTCGAGCTTCCGCGCCCTACGGGCCCCACCGAATACGGGGATCCGGCCAGCCCAGCGCCCCCATGTCCTCCCCCTCGCCCTCGATCTGCTCCCCCCAGGGCCCCACCGCAGCCTCCTCGACGTCGCCTGCGGGCCCGGCACTGTCTCCGGTTTTGGCCAGCTTCCCGCGCAACCTCCGCCGCCCACCCCCACACAACCGGCAAGCCCCTCAGAGCCAGGTCACAGCCCCCTAAAACCCCTCGTCCTCATCCCCCGGCACCTCAGCCGGCCCCTCGTCCACCGGCCCCTCCTCGATCGGATCCAGCGGCGCAATCCCCGGCGCGTCCGCAGCCACCGCGTTGAGCGACCAGTCATACTCAAAGCGCCCCAACGGACAGTCCTCCGCATGGGCCCGCATCCACTGCCCCCGCTCATCCCCGGTATACCCAGCCATCCAATCGCACAGGGTGATGGCATCCGTCCAATCGAGGAAGTCGTCTTCGTACCAGTAGAAGATCTCATTCGCAGCCCACCCATCCCCCTCCTTGCGCAGCGCCTTGTCGGAGCTGAGCCAGGAGCGCCAGGCCCGCGACATGGCGGTCTGCAAGCCGCGCTCGGGCCAGTAGCGCAGGGGCGGACAGCCCTTCGAGGCGCAGTTGAGCGTGATGTGCAGCATCGGCTCCTGGTAGCGGTTCAGGATCGAGTGCACCTCGAGGCGGTAGAGGTTGGTCCAATCCTTGTCGACGCGGATCTGCTGGCCCACGAAGAAGCTCATGCCCGGGCGCATGGCGTAGGGCCCAAAGGAGACGTCGAGCACGCTGGCGAGCGGCTGGTTGCGCAGCACCCCCTCGATCACCCAGGCGTTGTAGGCGTTCACCAGCATGGCGATGCGCTTGTCTTCGTTGGACTCGCGCACGGCCGTGGCGTTGGGGCCCTTCTCGCCGATCCAGCGCAGGTAGTCTTGCAGCACCTCGCGGTTCGTCTCGATGAGCGTGTAGTTCACGCCATCGGGGCGGGCGGCCGACTCCAACAGGGCCTTCCAGGCCGTGGTGGGGTCCTTCTCGGGCAGGGGCCGGTCGATCTCCAGGCGCCGGTCACAGGCCAGCAACAAGGGCATCAGTGTTAGCAGGGCTCGCATCGGCCGCGCCTATCCCGCCCGCCGCCGGCTTGGAGCGCCATGTTGCCGCTGCCCTTTCTGATGCTCTTCCTGGTCTGCTTTGGCCTGCTGGCGGGCTCGGTGGAGGGCCTGCGCCGCGGCTGGTTTGGCTCCACCCTGGCCGCCCTGGTCGAGCCAGAGGTCAAGCCCGTCCAGAAGGTCGAGGCCGTCGCCATCGCGGTGCCACCGCGCCCCAAAGGGGTGCGCCCGGTGCAGGGCGAAGGAGAGGGCGAGTATCGCTACACCGAGGAGGGCTGCGAGAAGCTCAAGGGGGAGTACCGCGACATCTGCATGCACCAGCTCGCCCGTCAGCGCGCCGACACCGACCTCGACGGCGGGCTCGCCGCCTGCCGCAAGGTCGAGGCCACCCTGGCCCAGGAGGAGTGCACCGCCGACGTCGCGGAGCTCTACTCCCGCTTTGACCGCGCCAAGGCGCTTGCGGTCTGCCCGACCATCCCCACCCCCAAGTGGCGCGATCAGTGCTTCTTTGGCATCGCGCTGGCCGCCGTAGACACCGATCCCGACGGCGCATTCACGCTCTGCGCCCAGGCCGGCATGTGGCATGACTTCTGCCGCCACGACGTCAACGGCGAGATCGCCCAGGTCGACACGCCCAAGGCCTGGGCCCACTGCGCCGCCGACGAGGGCGACCTGCTGCGGCGCAAGACCTGCTGGCATGGCATGGGTAAGTACATCGCCCGCGTCGACGTCGACAAAGCCTTCGCCACCTGCGCCGAGGTGCCCCTGGGCGAGCAGGACCTCTACCGGGAGAACTGTTTTCACGGCCTGGGTTGGGGGGCCTCGGAGACCGCGGGCGTGGCCTTCGCCGACCAGTGCGGCCGGGCCGGCGAGAAGGCCGACTCCTGCCTCGTCGGCGTCGCCTACAACCTGCGGCGCTTCGACAGCGTGAGCGCGCTCTCAGTCTGCGAGAAGGTGCAGCGCGCCGATCTCCACGACCAGTGCGAGCGCTTTGTGCGCAACGGCCGGATCTGAGGGCGGGCTTAGAGCGAGGCCCGCGAGATGGCCACCAGCTCGATGTCGGCGTAGCCAGCCTGCTGGGCGGTGTACATCACCTTGGAGAGCATCGACCAGGGCGTGTCCTGATCGGCCCGCACCACCACCTTGTCGCCCTGGCGCGCTTGAAGCACCTCGAGGAGATCGGTGATCAGGGCGTGCTCGGAGGCCGCCCAGTATTCGGTCGAGCCTACCCGGTAGCCGTCGACGTACAGGCCGCTCTTGCCGATGTCCAGCGTGAGGCCGAGCGGCGCGCCGGTCTCGCCCACGCTGCGCGGCAGGGTGAAGTCGTCTTCGGGCACCCGCACCGGCGGATCGGCGCTCCAGGTGCGCAGCACCGCCACGAAGACCAGGGTGATCATGTCGACCATCGGGGCCAAGGCCGCGCTGTGGAGCTCGCCGGCGCCGCCGCTGCCTGCGCCACGAAAGAGCCGTCTCCTCATGGCGCCTCCCCGTCGGTCTGCAGGATCACCTTGGGAAAGAGCACCCCCTGGGTGCTGCCCCGCACGGCGTCCATCCAGGTCACCACCGCCTGGGCGCTGGCCCCGGCATCGGGCACCAGCGTGATGCGGTCGCGCTTGGGGTCGAGGGCCTTGATGGTGCCGAGCACCTCTTGGAGGCTGGCGATCGAGTCGGCCTGCCAAACCCGCTCCTCGGTGTCGCCGGCGCCGGCCATCACGTCGGTGTTGCGCACGGCGGCGCGCACCTCGAAGCCCGCGCCCACCTGGGTCACGGTGAGGCCCTCCACGGCACCGGGGGACTCGGGGGGCAGCTCTTCGCTGGCGCCCGGCAGCGACAGGGGCAAGCCCGTGAGCTTGCCGCCGCTGGTCGCCTGAATCAGCCAGGGCAGCAGGAGCAGCATCAGCGAGATCACCGCCATCATCCCCGCGCGCATGTCCGGCGCCGAGCGCGGGGCCGAAAAGAGGCGCCGGGCGCTCACCCCTGGGCCCGGCGGCTGGCGACGAGGCGGGCCGCCGCGGCCTCACAGAAGGCCAGGATCGCGCCGGCCCGCCCCTCGACGAGGGTGTGCAGCGCCAGGGCCGGGATGGCCACCATCAGGCCCAGGGCGGTGGTGGTCATCGCGGTGGCGATGCCCTGGCTCAGGCGCACCGAGCGCTCGGCCGCCGAGGCGTCGCCGAGGCCCTGGAAGGCGAAGATGAGGCCGTAGACCGTGCCGAGGAGGCCCAGCATCGTGCTCAAGTTGCCCACCGTGGCCAGCCAGGAGACCCGGTTGCGCACCGCCTGCTCGATGAGCGTGCTCTCGGCGCTCATGGCGTCCCAGGCCCCCTCGGCGTTGGGCGCCTCGCTGCCGGCCTTCAAGAGCAGGCCCACCGGATGATCGCCAGCCGCCGCCTTCGCTGCCGCGAGGTCTCCCTTGAGGAGGGCGCCCAGCACGGCGCTCTCATCGACGCGGAGGCGCAGGTACAGGTACCAGACCCGATCCAGGCCCACCGCGAGGCCAAGGGCCAGGGCGGCGGTGATCGCCCACATGAAGCCCGATCCTGGCTGAGAGAACGACGCGATGATGGCTTGCAGCACGATGCCTCCGCGGCGCCCAACTTGCACCGTCTCGCCGTGGATGGCAAGGTGCGCCTTGGAGGCTCCCCTTATGCGCCGTATCCTTGTCGTGCTGTTGCCTCTCCTCGCCTGCGGGGGCCCCGGCTCCTGGACCGGCCCCGCCGACTGCGAGCCCCTGCGCGGCGCTGAGGCCGACGAGTGCTGGGCCACCCACGCCCCGGCCCTCTTCAAGCAGGACCCCAAAAAGGGCGTCGCCACGGTCGAAGAGAAGGTCAGCGACAGCCATGTGCGCGACTACATCTGGCTCACCGTCACCCGCGAGGTCGACCCCTCGAGCTACCAGTACTGCGACCGCATCGTCGAGAAGGCCCTGGCCGACCGCTGCCGCGTGCTGGTGAGCCGCCCGCATCTGCACCGCGAGCTTCAGGCCGAGCAGGAACGCACGAAGGCCCCCCAGGGAGCCGGCGGTGGCCCCCCGCCCGGAGGAGGGGGACCGCCGCCCCCTGGGGGGCCTGCGGGAGGGGCGCCTTCACCGGCTGGAGGACCGTGAAGACGCCCGGATGAATCGCCAGCTCAGAAGAATCTCCCCCGCAAACAGCCCACACCGCAGATTAGATGGAGGAGACGCTGAGACGTTTGCTTGATGGGACCGGCGGGGGAGATTGGTTCTGAGCTTGGCATCGTGGGGGCAAGCGCTGCGAGGTTGGACCGGGGAGGTGACCGCGCTTTGCTGCACCGTTTGTACCTGTCTTGAACTTACACCAACGCCTGAGACGGAGCAAGGACTATTCGAGGTCCTCTTGTCAGGAATTGTTCCACGGTGCAGCGGGGGCCACCCGGCCGAGGCGCTCGTTGAGCTCGCGCAGGCTGAAGGGCTTGCGCAGAACCTCGACCGCGCCGATGTCATCGCGGCCGAAGCGCAGGTTGTCGCTCAGCTCGCCGGTGGCGATCACCACCCGGGTGTTGGGGCACTGGTGGCGGATCCCCTGGATGACGTCGCGCCCGCTGATGCCCGGCATGCGCCAGTCGATCAGGGCCACGTCGTAGCAGTCCAGCGTCTGGCCGATGTGATCGAGGGCCTCGCGGCCGCTGGCCATCAGCCGCACCACATGGCCGGCGGCCCGGAGGTACTCGGCCACGATCTCGCGCACCTCGGCTTCGTCATCCACGATCAGGATGTGCAGCGAGAGGCGAAGCGGCGGAGTGGTTGTCATCCAGGATCCACGCGGCCAGAGGAGCGGGTGAGGAGGCGGCCTCACCGTAGGGTCGCGCAGACCCACTCCATCCCCGTGCCGACACGGGGGCTCTATTCAGGCGCGGGCCCTGCTCAAAGGTGGCGGCGCTCACTTTTCAGGGTTGTGCAACACCGCGTCCAGGTTGGGTGACCAGTTGCCCGCCTCCCATCGGTCGAAGAGCTCGATCACGCCTGCGGTCAGGTAGACCCCGACGGGGTGATCGGAGTCCTCATCGGGCTCCAAGGGGGGATCGCGATCGGTGGGCAAAAAGGGAGTGTTGGCGTCGACATCCACGAAGGCATCGTCAGCCTTCGACAGTTCGCGAACATAGGCCGCGTCGGGCTGCAAGCGCGTCCAGGAGAGGCCTGCCGCCTGCATCGCCGCCATCGCGCCCGTCAGGTGCTCATGGTCGAGCAGGCCGGTGGCGACGTGGTCGGTCTCGGTGCCCACCACCATCCCGGCCAAGGCCGGCAGCCGGGCGGCGGCGGCGGGCATCGAGGGCGGGCCCTCGCGATCCAGCCAGAAGGCGCCGGCCTTGTCGGGGGGCAGGCGGTCGGGGGCCTCCACGCCGGCGGCCTCCAGGGCCAGGGTGGCCTCCAGGGACTGCGCCCAGGCCTCGCTGCCGGGCACCCGCACGGCGCCCAGGCGGGCCTCCCCGGCGCTGAGCGCGCCATCGCCGTCGGCGTCGATGAAGACCTCGCCGCCCTCCTCGGTGGGGGCGTAGGCGATGCCGGCGTACTGCCAGTCGCAGGTAAGCGCGTTGCGTGGGCTGAGGCCGCAGGCCCCGCGCTGGTAGACGGGGCTCGATGGGGCGGCCGGGCCCTGGTCGACCGCGGCGAGCTGCCCGCTCATCGGCGACTCAAAGGTGACGACGCCAACCACCTCGTCGGGCAAGGCCACCGCGGTGTCGCCCAGGGTGGTCCAGGCGAGGTTGCCGCCATTTGACATGGCACTCAGGGCCACCGCGCCGTTGATGCCGATGCCTGCGCGATCATCGAGGCTGCAGCCCTCGATGTCGACGAGCTGCCCGGCGGCGTAGCGCAAGGCCACCCCCACCGCCTGTCGGGCCAGGGGGCCCCGCCGGTCGTCCACGCCGCCGCTGCTGTAGGGCCCGCGGCCGCCGGGCAGGTTTGGATAGACGGCCACCACCCCCCGGCCGGGCCGCAGGCGCACGCTGGTTTGGGTGAGCGGCGCCTGGTCGGTCTCCCAGGTGCCGGGCAGGTGCACCACCGCCGGTGCCCCGTCGGCATAGCGGCCTTCGAGCAAGGGTACGGCGATCTGCACGGCCAGCGGCCCGCCTTCGCCGAGGGCCGGATCGTCGAGGTAGACCATGCGCCAGGCCTCAACCCCTTCCACGCTGTCCCAGCTCCGCTGGCAGATCGGCGCGTCGGGAGCGGCCTTGTCGTGGCGACAGCCGAAGGAGAGCAGCAGGAGGAGCAGGGGGCGCATCGGGCGCAGCTTGCCACGAGCGCCCCTGCACCCGCGATAGGGTGGGGGGCTTGTTTGGTCAGGAACCATGGATCGCACGACCCCGCCGCCTTTGTCCGCCTCCGCCCTGCGCTGGGCCCCCAAACCCGGCAGCCTGCCCTTCACCCACACCGGCGAGATCGAAGCCTCGGCCGAGATCATCGGCCAGCACCGGGCGCTCGACGCCATCGCCCAGGCCGTGCGCATGGAGCAGCCCGGCTACAACCTCTTCATCGTGGGCCTCCACGGCGGCGGCCGGCTGCAAACCCTGGCCCGGGTGCTGAGCAAGCTGCAGCCCCGCCGCCGCAAGCGCCGCGACCTCGTCTATGTGCGGCACCTCGTCGATCCCTCCCGGCCGCGCCTGCTGATCCTGCCGGCCGGTGAGGGGCCCAAGCTCCGCCGGGCGGCGGCCGACCTGCTCACCGCCCTCTTTGAGGCCATCCCCCGCATCCTCGACGCCGAGCATGTGCGCGCCGGGCGCGACCACATCCTGCGCGAAGCCGAGCGCGAGCAACGCGAAGCCCTGATCGAGCTGCAGAGCCAGGTCAAGGCCGCTGGCTTCGGCGTCAGCCAAGGAGAAGAGGGCGAGGATGTCGCGCCCAGCATCGTCTTCATGCAGGGCGAGGAGGCCCGCAGCCGCGCCGCCGTGCACATGCTGGCCCGCGAGGGCCTCCTCGGCCGCGATCTCGCCCAACTCGACGAAGACTTTGAGCGCCTCGAAGACCGCCTCGCCCGCGTGATCGCCCAGGCCCGGGCCCGGCACATCCAGGCCAACCGCAAGGTCGCCGAGGTGGAGCGCCGGGCCGTCTTCGAAGACACCGCCCCCCTCTTCGCCGAGCTGGCCGAGCGCTTTGGCAAGGCCCGAACCTGGCTCAAAGAGCTGCACATCGCCGTCTCCGAGCGTGTCGATGACCTCCGCGAGCCGCGCGGCGGCAGTCCGGGCGACGGAGAGGAGCCCGAGGCGGAGTGGCTGAGCGCCTTTGAGGTCAACTGCCTGCTGCGGGCCCCGGTGGGCCGCGCGGCGCCGATCACCATCGTGCCCGACCCCACCTTCTCCAACCTCTTCGGCGGCGTCACCCACGATGGCGTGGCCGCCGGGCCGATCAACCACAGCCACCTGCGGGCCGGCGCCATTCACGACGCCGACGGCGGCTTCCTCGTGCTCAACGCCGCCGACCTCCTGATGGAGCCGGGCGCCTGGAAGACCCTGAAGCGCGCGATGGTCTTTGGCGAGTTGGGCCTGCAAAACCAGGAGAACGCCGTTCAGGGCGTGGCCGCCATCCTCCGCCCCGACCCCGTGCCCCTCGACGTCAAGGTGGTGCTCGTCGGCGACGACGAGACCGCCGGCCTGCTCTTCGACGAGGACCCCGACGCCCGGGCCGTCTTCAAGATGCTCATCGAGATGGAAGAAGACGCCTGGGTCGACGAGACCCTGCCCGGCCAGGTTGCCGCCTTCCTCAGCCGGATGGCCAAGGCCGAGCGCCGCCGCCCCATCGAGGCCGACGCCGTCGCCGCCATCGTCGAGTGGGGGGTGCGCCAGAGCGGCGAGGCCAACCGCCTGCGCCTCGCCTTTGGTGAGCTCACCGACCTCGCCCGGGAGGCCGACTACCTCGCAGCGGGCGAACGGGTCACCCGCCGCGACGTCGACGCCGCCCTCGCCGCCCGGTCGAGCCGGCAGGGCGGCAGCGAGCGCCACCACCTCGCCAGCCTCGCCCGCGGGATGGTGCAGATCCGCGTCGCCGGGCGGGTGGTGGGCCAGGTCAACGGCCTGTCGGTGGTGGGCACCACCGGCCACAGCTTCGGCCGGCCCCTGCGCATCACCGCGGTGGTCGGCGCCGGGCGGGCGGGGGTGGTCAGCGTCGATCGCCAAGTCGGCCTCGCCGGACCCTCGCACAACAAGGGCATCTGCGCGCTCTCGGGCTACCTGCTCGGCACCTATGGCTGGGACCGCCCCCTGTCGCTCTCGGCCAGCATCAGCGTGGAGCAGCACTACGGCGGCATCGACGGCGACTCGGCCAGCGTGGCCGAGCTGATCGCCCTGCTGAGCGCCCTTGCCCGCGTCGGGGTGCACCAGGGGCGCGCCATCACCGGCAGCGTCGACCAGTTGGGCCAGCTCCAGCCGATCGGCGGGGTCAACGAGAAGATCGAGGGCTTCTTCCGCCACTGCGCCCAGACCGGCCTCGACGGCGAGCAGGGCGTGATCATCCCCCTCCAGAACGCCGGCGACCTCTGCCTCGCCCCCGAGGTGGTGGAGGCCGCCGCGGCGGGGCGCTTCTCGGTCTGGGCCGTCTCCACCCTCGACGAGGCCCTGCTGCTGCTGCTCGGGGCGGCCGGCCTTCGCGCGGCCCTTGACGCCCGCGTGGGGTCCGCCCTCGATCACCTCGCCGCGGTCTCGCGCCGGGGGTGGTTGGAGCCCTCGGTCGAGGCGTTGGGCGCCGGCGGCCCGTTCACGACGGGAAGCTGAGCAGGGGCAGGCCAGGGCACCAGGTCTGGGCCGCCGCGGGCTCGGCCAGCCACCGATCGTGCTTCTTGGCGCGGGCGTAGAGCACGGCCCCGCCGCTGGTCTCGCAGCGGGCCACCTTGCGTTTGGGGTCGCAGCCTTCCAGCACGAGGCGACAGCTTGAGACGCGCTGGCCCTCGTGGGTGGCGCCGCCCTTGGCGTCTCGGGGCAGGCCGGCAGCGGCGAGGATGCGCCAGGCCTGATCCTCCTGCCAGCGGGCGAAGCGCTGATCGAGGGAGCCGCCGAGGTGCAGGGTGCGGCTTCGGTTGCAGGTGGTGAGGGTGAAGGTGCGGCTCTTCGGCGCCGACAAGCGCAGGGTCCCCGGCGAGGAGCCGGCGGGCAGGCCGCACATATAGGGGGCCCAGGCCCAGGGGTCCTCCACGGTGAGGAGCAGCTCGCCGCCCTTGACCTCGGCCTTCTCCACCGGCCAGCGCTCGGCGTAGACCTGGCGGGCGAGGGGCTGTTCGCCAAGGTCCACGTAGAGGCGGCCCCCTTCGCGGCGCAGCGAGAAGCTGAAGCCGGTGGCGGCCTTGCCCGAGAGGGGGTTGTACCGTTCGCCGACGAGCCCGAGGGTCTTGCCGTCGACGGCGCCCAACTCGCCCGCCTCGGCCCAGGGTTCCCAAGGTGCCGGCAGGGCGGTGGCCCACAGGGCGAGCAGCAGCATGGCGGGCAGCTCCGGGCGCCCGGGGGTGAGGGCGCGTGGCTCTGTCTACCCGGCGTGCGCCCGGCTCGGAAGGAGGGCCGGATCGATCAGGCTGCGCAGGGCCTCGTAGGAGAAGGGCTTGCGCAGCGGGCGGGAGAAGGGGTCGTCCTCCACCAGATCGGCCAAGGTGCGCGGATCGGTGCCCATGAAGACAAAGGGCAGCCCGGGGTAGGCGCCGCGCAGCAGGTCGCGCAGCTCGTTGCCGGCGACGCCCGCCGCGTGGATGTGGGTCATCACGAGGCTGGGGTGCGCGCCCGCGCTGCGCAGGGCCGCCAGCGCCTCCCGACCGTTGGCCGTCGCGATGACCGACAGGCCGGCCCGGCTCAGGTAGAGGGCCAGCATGGCGCGCACGTAGTCGGTCTCGTCGATGACCAGCACCACGCCGCCCTTGTTGCGGTCGATCGGCAGCGGCGGCGTGGCGGCGCTCTGCGGCGGCGGCGCCACCGGCAGAAAGAGGGTGAAGGTGGAGCCCCGGCCGGGCGCGCTCTGCACCCGCAGGCCGCTCTGGTGGCGGGCCAGGATGCCCAGCGTGGCCGACAGGCCGATGCCGCTGCCCTGGGCCTTGGTGGTGAACCAGGCCTCGAAGATGCGGGAGAGGGCGGCCGGGTCGATACCGCAGCCGTCGTCGGAGACGGAGAGCGCCAGGTAGTCGCCCGGCAGCAGCGCCGCCGCGCCCTGGAGGTCGCGCAGGTCGGCCGGCCCCAGGGTCTCTTCGCGGATGCGCAGGGAGATGGTGCCCGGCCCGGCGCCGATGGCGTCGCGGGCGTTGACGACGAGGTTCATCACCACCTGGCGGAGCAGGCCGGCGTTGCCCAGGACCCCGCCGGGAGCGGGCTGGTCGTCGAGGTCGAGGCGGATGCCGCGCGGCAGGGTGACCCGCATGGCCCGGGCGATGGGCAGGGCCAGCTCGGCGAGGGGGGTGTAGCGGAAGGTCGCTTCGATGCGCCCCGCCGCGTCGAGGAGCTGGCGCGCCAGGAAGGCGGCCTGGCCGGCGGCGTCCTGAATGTCGGTGGTGAGGCCGGCCTCGACCGCGGCGACCCCCAGCTCTTCTTCGAGCAAGGCGGCGTTGCCGCTGATGGCGGTGATCAGGTTGCTGAGGTCATGGCCCACGCCGGCCGCCAGCAGCTCCAGGCTCTCGCGGCGCTGCAGCCGCTCCAAGGCGCCCTGGGCCAGGCGCTCCGCGCGGATGTCGCGGCTGACGCTGAGGACACCCCGCACCCCACCCTTGAGGTCGCGCATGGGGATCAGGGTGGGCTGAACCTGCAGGGTCCGCGTCGCGGCGCTCCAGACCTCCCCCTCGCGGCCCACCTCCAGGGTCATGTCCTCGCCCTGGACGATCTCGCCCGCGTAGGCGCGCAGGAACATCGAGCGCAGGCCGTGCACATGGGTGAACGGATCGGTGAGGATGTTGAAGCGCCCGATGGGCAGCGTGGGATCGGCGAGGCCGAGCATCTTGCGCTGGGCCTCGTTGAGCCAGCGGGCGAGTCCGCTCTCGTCGTAGGTCTGCATGGGAACGGGGGCGTGCTGCAAGGCCGACAGCAGGGCCTCCTGGTCGGCGGCCTGTTGCGCCACCTGGGCCTCCAAGGCGGCCACCCGGGCTTGGAGGGCCGCCACGCGCGGGTCCGCGGCCGGTAGGGCGGGCTCATCCAGGGGGCGGAGGTCGTCAATCAAGGTGTGCGCAGTCATGCTCCCTCCAAGAACGGCTCCGCCGCCTCGGGTTGGGGTCGAGGTGGGAGGGTCTGTGCATCGCTGGTCGCGGAGTGCGCAGACGTGCGAGTCCAACCGCCGGGTCGCCTTCCGGGGTGAGCACTCGTATGGGGACGCAGGGTGGGACTAGCCCAATTCGAACTCAAAGCAAGTCCATTTACCCCTTCGCCAGCCCTTCAACGGCGCCCTTGAAGGCGGAGCGCGCCGCGTGTTTGCATGCGGATAGCATATGACATCTGGTTGCGAACAAATTTCCGATTACGATTGGTTGTACCTGCATTTTACTTGCTGTATCGTGTGCTACACCGTTCGCGATTCCAACCCCCACGGAGATTGTATATGCGTCCGATCCACCCCGCCGGTCGTTCCCTGCTCGCCCTCTTCGCTCTGTTCAGCGCCCCGGCCTTCGCCGACGGCCACGACCACAGCGCCCCCGACTACCTCATCTACCCCGACACCTTCGCCACCACCTTCGCCAGCCCCACGCCCACCTCGGTGCTGGATTCGCTGCTGGTGCACATCCCCGCCGGGGCGGTGGTGCCCAAGGCCGACGTCTACATCCTGGCCGACACCACCGGCTCGATGGGCTCGGTCATCGGTGCGGTGCGCACCAACGCCGCCAGCCTCGTGAGCAGCCTGTACGCCACCAGCGGCGTCGACGTGCAGATCGGCATCGGCAACTACAAGGACTTCCCCTCGGACGCCTACGCCTTCGACCACCAGCTCGATCCCGCCGGCTCCACCAGCGCCGCTTCGGTGACCGCGGCCATCAACACCTGGAGCGCCTCGGGCGGCAATGACATCGCCGAGGGTCAGTTCTTCGCGCTGGACCGGCTCGCCTATGACATCGATCCGGCCGGCGGCGACATCGGCTGGCGGTCCGACGCCAAGAAGATCATCGTCTGGTTCGGCGACGCGCCGGCCCACGACAAGATCTGCCAGGCGATGACCAACGCCAAGGGCTTCTCCATTGGCTACGACATCACGGAGAATACGGTCACCAACGCCCTGGTCAGTGGGCAGTTCGCGGTGGTCGCCATCTCCAACACCACCGGCGTCAGCAGCGCCTTGAACGCCAACCCGTCGGTCTACTCGTCGGACTACAACACGCTCTGCGGCGCGTCGACCGGCACGGCCAACCAGGCCACCCGCATCACCTCGGCCACCGGCGGCGCCCACCTCGCCGGCGTCGGCTCCTCCACCATCAACAGCTCGATCCTGAGCCTCGTCACCTCGGCCGTCGGCACCATCAACGAGGTCACCCTCGTCGCCAGCGCCAACATCGCCGACTACGTCACCGACATCGCCCGGCCGCTCGAGGCCAACTGCTTCAACGTCAGCACCGCCGCCGGCGAGGACTGCTTCTTCGACGTCACCCTCGAAGGGGAGTGCGGCAACGCCGATGAGACCCTGATCGGCACGCTCGGCGCCTACGTCGATGGCGCCTGGGTGGCCGACCAGACCGTCACCCTCACCATCGAGAGCTGCAACGAGCCCCCGGTCGCTCTCTGCGAAGACCGCGTGGTGGCCGCCGACGCCAACTGCTCGGCCTGCGACTCGGTGGACGCCGGCTCCTACGACCCCGATGGCGACGACGACATCTTCAGCATCGAGGAGTACCCCACCTGCGACTACGGGCTCGGCAGCAACACCGTGACCCTGACCATCACCGATCTGGCCGGTGAGTACGACACCTGCACCGCCGAGGTGCTCGTGGTCGACACCACCGGCCCGACGATCTCCACCAGCACGGCGCAGATGTGGCCGCCCAACCACAAGTACCAGAGCTTCACCCTGTCGGACTGCGCCGCGGTGCCGGCCGACAATTGCGATGGCACGGCCCTCGACATCGATGTGGCGGGCACCATCACCCGCATCACCAGCGACGAAGTGGAGAACGCCACCGGCAATGGCGACGGCAACACCACCGCCGACGCCGTGATCACCGGCAGCTCCAGCTTCGACCTGCGGGCCGAGCGCCAGGGCGGCGGCAACGGCCGTGTCTACACCGTCTACTTCTCGGCGGCGGACACCTCGGGCAATGAGAGCGAAGGCGCCTGCACCATCACCGTGCCGCACGACCAGCGCGGCTCGGCGGCGGTGGACAGCGGCGCCGCCTACACCGTCACGCCCTAAGCCTCAGGCTCGGGCCGCCTCGACCAGGGCCCCGGAGCGCACCAGCGCGCCGGCGGCCACCAGGGCCGGGTGCAGGTAGCCATCGTCTTCCCAGAAGGCGATGTCCTGCCGCACCCGGGCGTGGGCGCGGGCGATCGGCGCCGGCAGCACCTGGGGGCGGGCCGGCCCCAGGGTGCCATCCTCGCCCACCGCGAGGCCGCGGATGCGCAGATCGAGGGCCTGGGCCGCCAGCAGCACCTCGATGCCCACGACATCCTCGGCGCAGCGCAGGGCCTCGGTGGTGAGCCGGGCCGAGAGCGTGGCCATCGAGTTGTGGTCTTCGTGGTGCTGGATGGTGGGGATGGCGTCGACGCTGGCCGGGTGACAGAGGCCCTTGAGCTCGCTGGTGAGCGAGGCGGCCGTGTACTGGGCCAGCATGAAGCCGGAGTTGAGGCCGGTGCCCTGCACGAGGAAGCTCGGCAGCCCCGGGGCCAGCTGGCCATAGCTGAGCCGAAAGGTGCGCCGCTCCGAGATGGTGGCGATCTGCGCCAGGGCGAGGCGGGCCTGATCCATCGCCATGGAGAGGCTGGCGCCGTGGAAATTGCCGGCCTCCACCCACTCCAGGCCCTGGGGGCCCTCGACCAGCAGCGGATTGTCGCTGGCGCCGTTGAGCTCGGCCTCGACCACGCCGCGCACGTAGATCAGGGCGTCGGCCGCCGCCCCCAGCACTGCCGGCGCGCAGCGGAGCGAGA
>Ga0164294_10001131_pt1 | contig 25074 bp, 19 predicted proteins | sample GEODES005metaG_FD_111479 | JGI IMG/M metagenome (GOLD analysis project Ga0164294, IMG submission 111479) | Oligotrophic lake water microbial communities from Sparkling Lake, Wisconsin, USA - GEODES005 metaG | ecosystem: Environmental > Aquatic > Freshwater > Lake | place: USA: Sparkling Lake...
GCTTCAATTACTCTAGCTAATTCGATTTTTCTTTCTGCTGAAAGATTTTCGTTTAAGTTTCTGAATTTGTGTTCAAATAATCTTGTTAAATCATCGCTCAAAGTTCCTTCTAAAGTTATTACTTCGGAAAGCGCCACCATATTTTTTTTAGCTTCAATTTTCTCATCTACTTTTTTAAATGTTTCTTGAGCATTAGCATTTACTGTGAAAGCTAAAAACAAAACAAGTGCGCCTAATAAATTTTTCATTGTTAATTTTTTTTAATTGTTTTATCAAAAATAAAAAATATTTTTAATATCAAAGCCTTTTTTACAAATAATTATCTTTTTTTTGATTTTTTATTTTAGGTAAACTTATTTTATCACCTCAATTTTCATTGAATCATCAATGTTTTCTGTCTCTAAAAAACCTTGCTCTTGCATCCAGTCATCGCTATAAATTTTACTCATGTAACGAGAACCATGATCTGGGAAAACAATTACTACATTGCTAGTTTCATCAAATTCACCTAAAGCAGCATACTGTTTTACAGCTTGGAATGCAGCGCCAGAAGTGTAACCTACAAATAATCCTTCCGTTTTTGAAATTTCTCGAGCGGTAATAGCACTTTCTTTATCGGTAACTTTTATATATTTATCAATAATATCAAAATCGGTTGCTGTTGGGATTAAATTTTTACCTAAACCTTCAATTTTGTATGAATAAATTTCTTTTTCGTCAAATTCTTTGGTTTCATGGTATTTTTTTAAAACAGAACCATAAGCATCTACACCTAAAACTTTAATAGTAGGATTTTTTTCTTTTAAATACCTTCCAATACCAGAAATAGTCCCTCCAGTACCGCTACAAACTACCACATGCGTTACCAAACCATTGGTTTGATCCCAAATTTCTTTTCCGGTACTGCAATAATGTGCTTCAATGTTTAAATCATTAAAGTATTGATTAATATAGATAGAATTTGGCGTTTCTATATGAATTTTTTTCGCCACTTCATAATAACTTTTAGGATCATCAGCTTTTACATTAGCCGGACAAACATATACTTTTGCTCCCATGCTTTTTAGCATGTCGATTTTGTCTGGCGATGATTTATCACTTACTGCTAAAATACATTTATAACCTTTAATTATGCTTATCATAGCTAAGCTAAATCCTGTATTTCCAGAAGTAGTTTCTACTATGGTTGCTCCAGGTTTTAAAATTCCTTTTTCTTCTGCGCTATTGATAATATGTAAGGCAATTCTGTCTTTAGAGGAATGTCCGGGATTAAAAGCTTCCATTTTTGCATAAAAATTCCCAGTTAATCCAGTAGTAATTTTATTTAATTTTATAATTGGCGTATTTCCAACTAATTCTAAAACATTATTGTAGGCGTTTATTTCATTTTTCATTTTCAATATTATGTATTTAAAGTTGTTCAAATTGACAAACAAAACTTTTCAATAATTTATTTTTTAATGTTTTCTAAATCAAACAAGAAAGCAAACTCTTTGGCTAATTCTTTTAATGCTTCAAATCTTCCAGAAGCCCCGCCGTGACCAGCATCCATATTTGTATCTAAAAACAATTGTTTGTTGTTGGTTTTCATTACTCTTAATTTTGCCACCCATTTAGCAGGTTCAAAATATTGCACTTGCGAATCGTGTAATCCTGTTGATACATACATATTTGGGTATGCTTGTTCTTTTACTTGATCGTATGGTGAATAGGATAACATATAATCATAATATTTTTTTTCATTCGGATTTCCCCATTCGTCATATTCTCCAGTAGTTAACGGAATAGTGTCATCTAACATGGTTGTAATTACGTCTACAAAAGGCACTTGTGCAATAACACCATTGTATAATTCTGGAGCCAAATTAACAATTGCACCCATTAATAAACCACCAGCAGAACCACCTTCCGCATATAAATGCTCGGCAGAAGTGTATTTTTCAGAAATTAAAAATTTACTACAATCTATAAAATCCGTAAATGTGTTTTTCTTTTTTAATAGTTTTCCATTTTCGTACCATTCTCTACCTAAATCTTCTCCACCACGAATGTGAGCGATAACGTAGATGAATCCTCTATCCATTAAACTTAATCGTGTACTTGAAAAATAGGGATCCATTGAAGAGCCATAGGAGCCATAAGCATATTGTAACAAAGGATTTTTACCATCTTTTTGGATGCCTTTTTTATAAACAATACTCATTGGAATTTTTGTTCCATCTGTTGCAGTAGCCCAAATTCTTTCTTCAATGTAATTATTTTTGTCAAACTTTCCACCTAAAACGGCCTGCTCTTTTAAGATGGTTTTTTCTTTTGTTTTCATATTGAAATCGATTACAGAAGAAGGCGTGGCCATGGATTGGTAGCCATATCGTAATACGTCTGTGTCAAAATCAACATTTGAAGTGGTGTAGCACGTATAGGTTTCGCTATTAAAAGGTAAGTAATAATCTCCAGAGCCATCCCAAGGTTTAATTTGAATTTTATTTAAACCGTTTGAACGTTCTTCTACGACTAAATAGTTTTTGAAAATTTCAATACCTTCTAACAACACATCTTTTCTATGCGGAATTAAATCGGTCCAATTTTCTTTTGTTGTTGCGTTTTCAGTCGTAGTCATCAATTTGAAATTGGTGGCTTTATCGGCATTTGTTAATATGTAAAATTTATCTTTGTAGAATGAAATCGAATATTCTAAGCCACGTGTTCTGGGTTGAAATACTCTGAATTCCCCATCTGGATTGTCTGCTTCTAAAATTTGATATTCGCTTGTTAGGGTACTTCCAGATCCAATTATGATGTATTTTTTCGATTTTTCTTTATACACAAACGTATTGTATGTATCGTCTTTTTCGTGAAAAACTAAAATATCTTCGGAGGCACTTGTACCTAATTTATGTTTGAAAATTTTATCAGAACGTAAGGTTTGTGGGTCTTTTCCAGTATAAAAAAGCGTTTTGTTGTCGGTTGACCAGCAAGAACCACCGGTTGTATTTTCAATTTTATCTGAAAGAATTTCGCCAGTTTCTAAATTTTTAATTTGTATGGTGTATTGTCTTCTTGAAACCAAATCTAAACCAAAAGCCACTAATTTGTTGTCGCCACTTACACTCATTCCGCTTAAATTGAAATAGGATTGTCCTTTTGCCATTTCATTGCAATCAAATAAAATTTCTTCTTTCGCGTCTAAACTTCCTTTTTTTCTGGCATAAATGGGATAATCTTTACCCGTTTCAAAACGCGTGATGTACCAATATTCGTTGTAAAAATAAGGCACAGAACTGTCGTCTTCTTTAATTCTGGATTTCATTTCAGCAAACAAATCGTCTTGCAATTGTTTGGTATGCGCGGTAGATTTTTGGTAATATTCGTTTTCTTTATTTAAATAATCAATGACTTCAGGATTTTCTCTTTCGTTTAACCAATAGTAATTATCCGTTCTGATATCTCCGTGTTTTTCTAATTTTTTTGGAATTATTTTTGCAATCGGTGGTTGAATGGTTTTCATTTTTTGATTTTTATTTTGTGATTGTATTGTTGTGAAAAATATCAGTAAAACTGATGCTAAGATTATTTTTTTCATAGTTTTTGCTGTTTTAATTTGATATTTATTTCAATTTTATTTCAAACATTTTATCCCAATTTTTACCAGTAATAAAAACGGTTTTTGTGGATGGGTTGTATGCAATTCCGTTTAAAACATCAATTTCTGGATGTTGTTTAACCGTTTTCTTTAACTCTGAAAAATCGATAGCACTTTCTACGGCACCATTTTCTGGATTAATAATAACAATTACATCTTTTTGGTAAATGTTGGCCCAAATTTTTCCATCAATCCATTCTAATTCGTTAAGTTCTGTAATAGCATTTGTATCAGAATACACATTTATAAAGCGTTCCATTTTTTGAGATTCGGGATTTAGAAAATAAATTTTATTGGTTCCGTCGCTCATTATCAAGTATTTGTCGTTATGCGTTAAGCCCCAACCCTCTATGTCTGAAAAATAATCAAATGTTTTTTCTTGCACTAAAGTTGCTGCATTATATATAAATCCAACTTTGTTTTTCCAGGTCAATTGGTAAATTTTACCATTAAAAACTGTAATTCCTTCTCCAAAATAATCAGGTGATAATGAAACTGATTTTGAAACATTTCCAGATTTATAATCTGTTTTTCTAAGTGTTGATTCACCATTTTGACCAGTTCCTTCATACAAAATGCCTTTGTGGAATTCTAAGCCTTGTGTGTAAGCATTGATGTCGTGATTAAAAGTATTTAAAACACGATAATCTTTTGTTTCATATAATTTTGGTATGATATTCGAAACCAATTCAAAAGAAGTTACACATTCTATTTTTTCACCATCAGAATGCACAATTGCTTTAATGTCTTGTACGCCAAATTGTAATTTTTCTAATTTTAGAATAAAAATAGCATTATCAGTTGATTTGCCTAATTTAATATCATTTGAAAAATAAATTACGGAATCAATTTTAGCATTTTCTATATTTTCAATACTTAAATTAACGCTTTCATTAGGTTTGTAAACTTGCTTTAAGTCTTTTGTAGCAATAGAAAACAGGTCTTTTGTTTTGCTACAATTAAATAGAAAAGCACTTAATGACGTGATTATAAGTAAGTTAAATTTTCTCATATCTTAATTATTTAATACTACAATATTACAATTTATTTTAAACTAATTTTTGATTTGTAGAAATAATAAAAGATTGTATATTTGCGTCGGCAAGTCCTACACGACCAGCTCCCTCAAAATCCTCCAGGGTGGGAACGCAGCAAAGGTATGTGGTTGTAGCGGTGCGATGTAGGTCGCTTGCCATTTTTTACTTCTCTTCTTAAAATTCTTATAAATTTTATTGGTATCAAACTTTTTTAATTTAGATTTGTATTGCTTAAAACCAATTCAAATGAAAAAATTAATAGTACTAGTTGCAACAGCTTCATTTCTCCTAAGTTGTTCTCCAAAAAAAATCGTTATAGCTAATTCGACAAAAAAAGTGGTAGATGTTACAAAATACATAAATATAATTAACGAAGCCAGTTTGTCAAAAAACCTTCATGTAATCGCTTCTGACGAAATGGAAGGCAGAAATACTGGAGAACCAGGACAGAAAAAAGCAGGTTTATATCTTATTGAACAATATAAAGCGTTAGGTATTTCAAATCCTCCAGGTTCCACTGATTATTATCAGAAAGTACCTTCGGAATATATGAAAAAAGGGTTTTCTCCAAAATTAGGCGATTCAGAAAATATTTGGGCTTTCATACCAGGTTCTGTAAAACCAGAAGAAGTGCTTGTTATTTCTGCACATTACGACCATGTTGGTATGAAAAATGGTGAAGTTTTTAACGGTGCTGATGATGATGGTTCTGGTACGGTGTCTTTAGTTGAAATTGCTAAAGCATTTGCGGAAGCTAAAAAAGATGGTTTTACACCAAAACGTTCTATTTTATTTTTGCATGTTACGGGTGAAGAACACGGTTTACACGGTTCGAGATATTATTCTGAGAATCCTTTATTTCCAATAAAAAACACTATTGCAGATATAAATATTGATATGGTGGGGCGTAGAGATACAATAGGAAATCATAAGGAAAATGGAAAATATGTGTATGTAATTGGTTCAGACCGATTAAGTTCTGAATTACACTCCATAAACGAAGAAATGAATACAAAATACGTAGGTTTAAATTTAGACTACACATTTAACGCAAGAAATGACCCAAATAGGTTTTATTTTCGTTCAGATCATTATAATTTTGCCAAAAAAGGGATTCCTGCCATTTTCTTTTTTAATGGCGTACATGAAGATTATCACGGGCCAAATGATACGGCTGATAAAATTGAATATGATTTATTAGCTATGCGTGTCAAGTTGGCTTTTACTTTAGCGTGGGAATTGGCCAACAGAGAAAATAGAATTGTAGTTGACAAAGACGGTAAATAATGCATTTGTTAATTTTAAACGGCCCTAATTTGAATTTATTAGGTCAACGTGAACCAGAAGTTTACGGCAATCAAAGTTTCGACTCTTATTTTGAAGAATTGAAATTACAGTTTCCTATGGTTCAATTGGATTATTTTCAGTCTAATGTAGAAGGCGAAATTATCAATAAATTACAAGAAGTAGGTTTTTCATACGATGGAATACTATTAAATGCTGGAGCGTATACACACACTTCTGTAGCCATTTCAGATTGTGTAAAAGCCATTACATCACCAGTAATTGAAGTGCATATTTCAAATACGTTTTCTAGAGAAACATTTCGTCATCAATCCTACATTTCTCCACATGCAAAAGGCGTAGTTATTGGTTTTGGATTAAAAAGTTATGCATTAGCAATTCAAAGTTTTTTGTAGTTGATGTAACTATTTAATAAAAAAAGCGTCTATAAATTCAAACCCTAAATCTATTTAAAAATGAAAAAAATCACTGTATTCCTTCTTGCATTTTTTGCCCTATTTTCAACATTATATGGTCAAGTTAAAGAGACTAGAGGTGTAGGAAATTTTACCGCTATAAAAGCATCTTCTGGTGTAAATGTAGTCTATACTCAAGGACCTAATCAAAATGTTGAGGTGACTTGGGAAAAAGATTTAATAAAATTTTTAAAAGTGGAAACTAAAAATAATATTTTAAAAATTTTTATTGAAAACACCAACTACTATAAAAAAATGGATACGAGTAAATTGCTAGTAACCGTTTCAAATCCGGGTATTGGAAGCGTTACGGTAAGTTCTTCAGCTACGTTTTCTATTAAAAATAATTTGAACGTAAGTTTGTTAAAAATAAATACTTCTTCAAGCGCCGATTTTTCAGGAACCGTAACTTGTAATTCCATTTTTATTGATGCGTCTTCCAGTTCAAATGTGGCTTTAAATATGGCTACAGATGATATAGCTGTTAACTTAAGTAGTAGTTCAAGCGTAGCATTAAAAGGAAAGACAGATAATTTAGCTATTGATGCGTCAAGCTCCGCAGATTGCGATGCAAAAGAGTTAATTTCAAATATGGCTCAGGTTTCGGCTAGTACCTCTTCAGATATTCAAGTTTTAGCATTAAAGGGATTAGACGCTAACGCTTCAACCAGTGCCTCAATTAAATATTATGGAAAATTAGATAAAGTAAAAATAACCGAGAGCACTTCTGGCTCTGTTGAACAAGTAAAGTAATTAATTATGAAGCCCCAAACCTCAATTTTACTTTTTCTTTTTTCTTGTTTTTCAATAGCACAAATAAAAGGAAAAGTTACTGACTCTAATGGAAATGCTTTGCCATATGCAAGTGTTACTATTGAAAAAACCTACATCGGAACTTCCACTAATGAAAATGGGGAGTACGAGCTAAATATTAAAAAATCAGGTAATTACACCTTGGTTTTTAAGATTTTAGGATACAAAACCAAAACCATTACCCAAGAAATTAATTCATTTCCTTTTGTAATTAATGCTACGCTTTCCGATGAACAATATTCTATTGAAGAAGTAGTTGTTAAAAGTGGTGAAAATCCTGCTAATGGAATCATCAGAAGTACAATAGCCAATCGTAAAAAAAATACAGAAAAAACGGATAAATTTGAAGCCGATTTTTATTCAAGAGGAATTTTTAGAGTAAAAGATATTCCCAAAAAATTTATGGGTATTGAAATTGGTGATTTAGATGGAAATGTAGATTCTACAGGTGCTGGAATTATTTATCAATCGGAAACCGTATCTAAAATTAAGTTTGAAAAACCTAATAATTTAAAAGAAGAAATTATAGCTAGTAAAGTGGCGGGTAACGACAATGGATTTAGCTTTAACACAGCTTTAAATACTAATTATGATTTATATCAAAATACCGTTGGTTTCAATATTCCTATGATTTCTCCAATTGCTTCTAATGCATTTACGTACTATAAATATAAAATAGAAGATTCATTTACAGATAGTTATAATAATTATGTGTACAAAATTAAAGTTACTCCTAAACGAGATAAAGAACCTGTTTTTGAAGGTTATATTTATATTGTTGATGATACTTTTGCCATTTATGCCGCCGATTTAGATATTAAAGGATATAGAGCGCAACAAGAGTTTTTAGAATCATTTAAATTAGTGCAAAATTTCAATTATAATCCAGATTCTAAAATGTGGGTAAAAAGTTTACAAACATTTGATTTTAAGGCGGGTGTGTTTATGATGAAATTCAATGGAAAATTTACACATGTGTTTAGCAATTATAATTTTGTTTCAAATTTTGAGAAGAAAACATTTGGTAGTGAGGTAGTTACGTTTGCCGAAAAGTCAAATAAAAAGGAAGATTCATATTGGTTACAAAATCGTCCAGTACCTTTAACGGAAGAGGAAACTTCCAATTATGTAAAAAAAGATAGTGTTTATAAAATCCGAAATTCTCAAGTGTATATGGATTCTGTTGATTTGGTTTCCAATAAATTTAAGGTAAGTAAGTTGATTACCGGTTATACCTTTAAAAATAGTTTTAAAAAGAAAAGATTCAATTATCAAGGGTTATTTAATTTATCTTCTTTTAATTTCAATACGGTTCAGGGTTATCATATTGGTTCCGGGTTTTCGTATTCAACTTATAACGAAGAAAAACAAAAACGAACCATAATAAGTAGTGATTTTCAATACGGATTTTCTGATAAACGCATCCGACCTACGGCTTCTTTTTATCATAAATTCAATAATACAAATGATGCTTATTTTCGACTTTCTGGTGGGAATAAAGTCAATCAATTCAATAGTTCAGAACCTATATCTAAAATTGAAAACTCAGTAAGTTCGTTAATTTTTAAGAATAATTTCATGAAATTATACGAAAAAGAATTTGTTGAAATTGGAGCAGGTAGAGAAGTAATAAATGGTCTGTTTTTAAATGCGAATATTGCCTACGAAAACAGAAAACCATTGTTTAATACCACAGATTTTGCTATTAATAAAACGGATGATGTATACAGTTCCAATAATCCATTAAATCCAAATTCTGATGTACTTCCAGCATTTAATGAACATCATGTTACCAAGTTTAGTTTGAGTTCTCGAATTGTTTTTGGTCAAAAATACATTACTAGACCAGACGGAAAAATGAATATGAATGAAGGTAACTATCCAACCCTTGGGTTTACTTACACAAAAGCATTTTTAGCCACTTCAAAAGCGTATGAATACGATTTTTTAGAAGCACGTTTAAATTATAACAAAACATTAGCCAATAAAGGTGATTTGGAATTAAATTTAAAATCAGGAATGTTTTTTAATGCCGACAACATTTCATTTGTAGATTATAAACATTTTAACGGAAATCTAACACATGTTCGAATTGATGGACAATACAATTCAAGTTTTAATTTGTTACCTTATTATTCGCAATCTACTAATAATCGGTATTTTGAATTACATGCAAATTATAACGACAATGGTTATTTTATGAATAAAATTCCATTAATAAATAAATTAGGTTGGAATTTAGTTGGAGGTTTTCACCAATTGGCTACTCCAAATAACAGACCTTATCAAGAAATTACCGTTGGTTTAGATCGAATAGGTTTTGGAAAGTTTAAAATTTTCCGTGTAGACTATGTTAGAAGTTTTCAAGGAAATAACTTCGGTGAAGGATTTATGTTTGGTTTGAGATTTTAAATAAAAAATTCCAATATTAAAATTCCAAATTCCAAGAAATAAAAAACCTCGAAATTTTTAAGTTTCGAGGTTTTCTGTGTTTTTTTGGCGTTATTTTTTACCCTAAAACCACTACTTTATTTTCTCCTTCAACTACTACTTTAGTTAAGCCGTGTTTGGCTAAACCTTTCATGGCAGCATCCCATTTTTTACCGCTTAAACCTGCTTTTTCTTTTAACGTTCCGATAGGTTGGTTGTTTTCTTTTTCTAATAAACTAACAATGAATTTTTCGTCTTCGGTTAATTCATACGTTACTTTTTTCTCAGGACGCATTTGTGGGAAAAACAACACTTCTTGAATAGAGGCGTTGTTTGTTAAAAACATAACTAATCGGTCCATTCCAATTCCTAATCCAGAAGTTGGAGGCATTCCGTATTCTAACGCACGTAAAAAGTCTTCATCAATAATTCCGTTGGCTTCATCGTCACCTTTTTCTGCCAAAGCCATTTGTGCTTCAAAACGTTCTCTTTGATCAATTGGATCGTTTAATTCCGAATAGGCATTGGCAATTTCTTTTCCGCAAACCATTAATTCAAAACGCTCAGTTAAATCAGGATTGTCTCGGTGTTGTTTACATAAAGGCGACATTTCTTTCGGATAATCTGTAATAAAAGTCGGTTGAATGTAATTTCCTTCGCATTTTGCACCAAAAATTTCATCAATTAATTTTCCTTTGCCCATGGTTTCATTTACGTCAATTCCCATGCCTTTTGCTGCTTCAAATAATTCAGTTTCTGTTTTTCCAGAAATATCAAAACCGGTGAAATCAATTATGGATTGCGTCATGGTTACTCTTGCATAAGGCGCTTTAAAGCTAATTTTATGTTCGCCAAAAGTCGTTTCTGTGGTGTCATTTACTTTTGTGGCACAATATTCCAAAAGGTTTTCGGTAAATTCCATCATCCAATTGTAATCTTTGTAGGCTACATATATTTCCATTGCCGTAAATTCTGGATTGTGTGTTCGGTCCATCCCTTCGTTACGGAAGTTTTTAGAAAATTCGTACACTCCATCAAAGCCACCAACGATTAATCTTTTTAAGTATAATTCGTTAGCAATTCGCATGTATAAAGGAATATCTAAACTGTTATGATGCGTCATAAACGGACGTGCAGCAGCACCACCCGGAATGGATTGTAAAATTGGTGTTTCCACTTCCATATAACCACTTTCGTTAAAAAAAGTTCGCATGGCCGTAAATAATTTGGTTCTTTTTACAAAGACTTCTTTTACTTGCGGATTTACTACTAAATCTACATAACGCATGCGATAACGAAGTTCCGCATCGTTAAACGCATCATATACTTTTCCGTCTTCATCTGTTTTTGGAAATGGTAAAGGACGTAATGTTTTGCTTAAAAAAGTAAAGTTGTCTACTCGAACACATTTTGCACCTACTTGAGTGGTGAATAATTCCCCTTCTATTCCTAAAAAATCACCTAAATCGGTTAATTTTTTAAAAACTTGGTTGTATAAGGTTTTGTCTTCGCCTTGGCAAATAAAATCTCTATTAAAATATACTTGCATTCTGCCTTCGCTATCCTGAATTTCAGCAAATGCGGCTTTTCCTTGATCTCTCACGCTCATTAAGCGTCCAGCAATTACTACCTTTTTTCCTTCTTCAAAATTATTCTTTATAGCTTTTGAAGTGTCCTTTACAGGATATAAATCTGCAGGATAAGGATTAATACCCAAGTTTCTTAGGGCTTGTAATTTCTCTCTTCTAATGATTTCTTGTTCGGAAAGTTGCATAATATATTTTAGTTTAAGAAGGCAAAGATAGGTAATAGAAATAAAGTTTCAAAGTGAGAATTTTTTAGTAGAATGATTTCAAAATTGTATCTTTGACAAATAATTTTATTTTCGGATATGAATCAAATTCAACTTCTTGAACTAGGAAACAAAGACTTTAAAGAAACTTGGGAGTATCAAGAAGAATTATTTAAAAAAATTGTAGATTTAAAAATCTTAAATAGGAATTCTGATTCACAACCACTTCCAACGCCGAACTTTTTTCTATTTGTAACCCATCCTCATGTGTACACTTTGGGTAAAAGTGGCGATTTTTCAAATTTATTACTTTCCGAAAAGCAACTTCAAGAAAAAGGAGCGCGTTTCTACAAAATAAATAGAGGGGGAGATATTACGTATCACGGACCTGGACAAATTGTAGGTTATCCAATTTTAGATTTAGAAAATTTTTTTACCGATATTCATAAATACCTTAGATTTTTAGAAGAAGCTATTATTTTAACTTTAGTAGAATACGGGTTAAAAACAGAACGTAGCCCTGGTGAAACGGGTGTCTGGTTTGATGTGGGAACGCCATTTGCTCGAAAAATTTGTGCGTTGGGAGTTCGTGCTTCTCGTTGGGTTACGATGCATGGCTTTGCCTTAAATGTGAATTCTGATTTAGGCTATTTTGATAATATTATTCCTTGTGGCATTCGAGGGAAGGCGGTAACATCTATGCATGTTGAGTTGGGTAGGGAAGTCAATGAAGAAGAAGTAAAAGAAAAAATTCTAAAACATTTTTCAGTTTTATTTGAAAGTTCATTCGTGTAATTATTAAATTTCTAATACTAATTGTTCAGGTAGTAATCGGAACGTTTTTCGATGATATTTAGTAATGCCGTATTTCCGAATAGCATCTCGGTGTTCTTTTGTAGGATATCCTTTATTCTTTTTCCAATTGTACATAGGATATTCTTCGTGAATTTTATCCATAAAATCGTCTCGATATGTCTTTGCTAAAATAGAGGCAGCGGCAATACTCAAAAATTTTGCATCACCTTTAATAATAGACGTATTTGGAATCGAGGACAATATTTCAATTTCTTTGGCATTAAAAATTTTTCCTTCTTTTTGTTTCATTCCTAATTTTCCGTTTAAAGGCCTGTTTCCATCTACAATAATATATTCTGGAATAGTTTTTAATTTCAATATACTTTCTTGCATGGCTTTCATAGAAGCGTTAAGGATATTTATTTCATCAATTTCTACATTATATACATGAGTAAAAGAAAAATCAAATAAACTTTCAATAATTGGTCTCAGTTCAACACGTTTTTTTTCTGTTAGTTGTTTGGAATCATTTAAGGCTTGAAATAAAAATTGTTCTTGTTTTTTTTGGGCTTTCGTAAATTTAATGTTAGGCGTTTGTAAAATAATTGCAGCAGCTGTTACAGGACCAGCTAGGCATCCTCTGCCGGCTTCATCCGTTCCGCACTCAATAGTAAAATTACTGTAACATTTATTTAACATAAAATATTTTTTACAAAAATAATTAAATTTCAAATATCATTTAACATTATTTCAACGCTATTATATTATGGGTTCTGCAAAGTTTTTAAATTCGAAAAAAAAATTAACATAAAAAAAATAACAATATTGTGAAGTATTATTTGTTTATTTAAGAAATTATTAAGAAGTTTGCGGAATAACTAACTCAAATAAAATTAATATGAGATCGAAGTTCAAATGGATTTTTACGCTTTTAGTAGCGTTTACAATGCAGTTTTCTTTCGCACAACAGAAAACTGTTACAGGTACAGTAACTAGTGATGGCGCTAAATTGCCAGGCGCTACTGTAAGTATTTCGGGTACAAAACAAGGTACTCAAACAGATGAGAATGGTAAATTCTCAATCAAAGCCGCTCAAGGTGATGTTTTAGAGGTTTCTTTTTTAAATAAAGAAACAAAAACAGTAACTGTTGGTGCAGGAAATGTTATAAATGTTACTTTATCTAACAAAGATAACGTAATAGAAGTTGTTAATGTTTCTATTGGTTACGACAGAACTAGAACTAAAGCAAACTCTAATACTGCTTCAACTACAGTAGGTGGTGAAACTTTAGAGAACAGACCAAATGCGTCAGTTTTAGCTTCGTTACAAGGTACTGCGCCAGGTTTAACAATTATTTCATCTTCAGGATCGCCAGGTTCTGCTAAGTTTGATGGATTTATTAGAGGGGCGTCTTCAATTAATGGTAATACAGATCCATTAATTGTAATTGATGGTATTCCTTCTACTTCTAATCAATTTAGAAACCTTAACCAAAATGAAATTGAAAGTGTTACAGTATTGAGAGATGCTGCTGGTACTTCGATTTATGGTAATAAAGGGGCTAATGGAGTTATTTTAATTAAAACTTTTAGCGGTAAATTTGGTCAAGCGTTATCGTTCAGTTACGATACTTCAACTGGATTTAGTACGTTACCTAAAAACAAGTACAACATGGCTAATGGAAAGCAAGCATTAGCAATTGAAAAGTTAGCAAATACTGGTAAAGGAGCTACTTTAACAGATAGTGAAATTGCTGCTTGGGATGTTGATACAGATTGGACAGATTTATTTTTTAACACTGATATTGTTACTCAACACAATTTAGGTATTACTGTAGGTTCTAAAAATCTTAAATCATTTACATCTGTGGGTTATTTTGATCAAGGTGGATTAGTACCCACGACAGATTTTAAAAGATTTACTTTCAGAAGCAATTTATCAGGTAAAAGTAACAATGATAAATTTAATTTCGATACACAATTGGCTTTAGGATATTCTAAAAGAAATCAGTTAGACCAAGAAACAAATAGTGGTGTAAATAATAATACGATTCAAAATCCACTTCACGGTGCTTTAATGGGTCTGCCTTATTTACCGCCATCTCCATATAATACTGGTAGAGAATTATTAACTGGAATTGGATCTAACTTTGATGGAGCCAATGATACTTATGTATTGCAGGATATTCTTAGAGACGGTTCTTTACCAAGTTATTATTCAGACAAAACGGCTATATTAAATGTGGGTACTTCTTATAAATTGACACCAACTTTAACGGTTAGAAACAGAACAGGTCTTGACTACAAACAATACGGAAGATTATTTGGTAGATCACCTAAATCTTATTTAGCGTTAATTGTTGCTCAAAATGCAGGTTCTACGTTTGGTGGTTTTGAAGACCAGTCAACTGTTAATGACTTAACAATTACAAATATTTCTAGTTTAAATTATCGTAAAGTTTTTAAAGACAAACATGACTTATCTATGTCTGCCTTTTTTGAATATACGAAAGCGCATTACCAAGGACATGGAAGTAGACAAAACGGTTTAAATCCGCTAACTTATGTTCCTGGTGCAGGTACTGGTTATATTCCATTTAGTGCCGCTACTCCAAACTATTATATCTCTACTGTAAATGGTACTAAATTAACAGGTGGAACGTTATCCGCTTTTGGTACTTTAGACTATGATTATGATAAAAAATATGGTGTTAGTGCTGTAGTTAGACGTGATGGAACATACAGATTTTCAAAAGACAATAGATGGGGTACATTCTGGTCAGCATCTGCTAGATGGAATATTGATCAAGAAGAGTTTATGAAAAATTCTAAATTCTCAATGTTAAAACTTAGAGCATCTTACGGTACAAATGGTAACCAAAATATTTCTGCTGCAAATTATGGTTCCCCTTCTTTGTTAACTTCTACTAACTTAATTAGAGAAACTATCGCTTCAGTTAATGGTTATAACAACACTCCGGCTAGTTTGGTATATGGTAATTTTGACAACGTAAATGTTCAATGGGAAGAAATTACACAAGCCAACTTTGGTGTTGATTTTGCTGTATTTAATGATAAACTTGAAGGTAATATTGATTTATACAACAAGACAACTTCAAATTTATTTAATTCAATTCCTAATTCGGCTGTAATTGGAACAGGTTTTTCAGTTGCAGGAAATAATGGTGAATTGACTAATAATGGTATTGAATTATTGTTAAAATACAACATTATTAAAAACGACAAAATGAAGTTTACTGTTTTTGCTAATTCTTCTTATAACGAAAATAAAATTACTGCTTTAGCTGAAACGAATCAAAGTGGTGTTTCTAACTTACGTCAAGTGGGCAACATTCTTAACGAATGGAATTTAGTTCCTTACGTTGGAGTTAACAAAGCGAATGGAAATTTATTATACTTAGACAGAAATAATAATTTAACAGAAACACCAGATGATGCCAAAGACAGAAGAGCTACAGGAAAAAGTAACTTACCTAAATACCAAGGTGGTTTTGGATTTAATTTTGATTATAAAGGTTTCTATTTAAATACGTTATTCACTTACATGTATGATGTTTGGAGAATTGATAATCAATTTTCATGGGCTTCAAATCCTTCATTTATTGGAGATGATAATGTTACAGCTGACTTTTTAGATCAATGGACACCTACAAATACAGATGCTACAGTTCCAGCAATAAATGCATTTAACAATACTTCTACAATAGGTTCGGATAGATTTTTATATGATTCGTCATTTATTAGACTTAAAAATATTAATTTAGGTTATAATATTCCTTCAAAGTTGTTAAAAAAATCACCATTTACAAATGTGAAGTTTTTCATTTTAGCTGAGAATTTATTAACTTGGACCAAATGGAGAGGTTTTGATCCGGAAGCGGTTTCTGCGGTATCAGTAACCAATTTCCCAAATCCTAAAACAATTACATTTGGTACTTCAATAGGATTTTAATTAAATAATATTAAAACATATAATTATGAAAAAAATTAAAAATATTTTCCTTGCAATAGGAAGTTTATTATTAGTTTCCTCTTGTAGCGATGCCTTAGACATTGTTCAAGAAGGGGAACTTTATAGACCTGAAGCATTTCAAACCGTTGCGGATTTAAGAAGCTACCTGGTCGGTGATATTTACTCAAGAGTAGACAATACTAGTGAAATTACTTTTACAGCTGTTTTTACTGATGAGGTAGGTATTGGGCCTTCAAACGGTGGACAAGATAAAGAGTTACATAGATTTCAATTGAATGCGAATTCAGATGAACCAGCAGGAATTTGGAGTACTAACTATACTGTAATTAATAGAGTTAACAGATTGTTAGAGTTTTCTAATCAAGTTGCAACAACAACTCCGGCTACATTAGCTCAAAAAAATGCTGTTTTGGCTGAAGCTAGAGCATTGAGAGCTTATTGTTATTTACAATTGGTTTCTTTTTTCTCTGTTGATCCTGCTAACCCAAATGCATTAGGCGTTATTTTATCTACTACTCCAGACAGATATGATCTTATTGAAGCTAGACCTAGAGTTAAAAATCAATTAATTTATGATTTAATTGAAAGTGATTTATTATTTGCTGCAACTAATTTACCAGCAACTTCAACAAATTACAAATTTGTTACTCCTAAATTTATAGCAGCTACTAGAGCAAGAATGTATTTGTATAGAAAGGATTACGATAAAGCGGAACAGTACGCTACTATCGCTACTGGTACTCTTTCTACAGCAACTGCATACACGGGTATGTGGGCTGATGCTCAAGGGGAATGTATTTTTGCTGCTGCAAGACCTATTCAAGGTTCATGGTCAAATATCGCAAGTAACTTCTTTTTTAATACAACAGACTTAGGTGGTAGTCCTTTTTTAGATATGGGTAGAAATTTATTTAATTTATACAATCAATTTCCAACAGATGTAAGACGAACTTCTTGGATTGATGCTACTTCTTCTATTAATTCTGGATATGCTTCTGATGCACAATATGTTAATTCAGATGTTTTATGTATTAACAAGTATCCAGGTAAAGGTGCTACTTCCGGTCAACCATTAAGAAATGATTTAAAAATATTTAGAAACTCTGAAATGGTTTTAATTCTTGCAGAATGTAGAGTAGCAGGAACTACAACTAATCCTTCAAATTTAGCTGCAGCTGCTACACTTGTTCGTTCTATCAGAACCGCTAGAAACACAGGACAACCATTACCAGTATATACTACTGCACAAGCGGCTTGGGCAGATATATTATTAGAAAGAAGAAAAGAGTTGGCTTACGAAGGTCATAGGTATTTAGATATTAAACGTCTTGCAGCTTTAGCTGGAAACCAAGGTATTACTAGAGATAATACGGATGACGATATTTTAGGACAACCTTTAACTTTATCGCTATCTGATTACAGATGGACATTACCTATTCCACAATTAGAAGTTGCAGGTAACGTTACTATTCAACAAAACCCTGGTTATTAACATAATTTTATTTAATATGAAAAATTTTAAATTCTCAATCTTTTTTGGTTTATTAATTTCCTCGCTACTATTAAGTTGTAGTAGTGAAGATGATAATTATAAATCATTTGAAGGTCCACAATCAGCTTTGCTTTTTAATAAAGATGTTGTATTATTTGATTATAAAGCAACTTCACCTAAGTTTATTGAAGTTTTAGTAAGTAGTACTTCAAAATCCGATGTTGCTAGAACCGTTCCTGTTGTAATTAATAGTGCTTTTACTAATGCACCTGCTGGTACTTATTCTATAGATATGTCAACTGCAGTTATACCTGCAGGACAAACAACCGCTAAATTAAGGATTAATTCAGGTGATTTTTCCTTATTGCCAGCTACTGGTTCTGTAAATTTAGTTTTAGAATTTGCACCTGGTACTACAGTTCTTAATAATAGAACTAGTACTACAATTAAATTACAAAGAGACAATTGTCCTGGAATTACAAGAACAGTACTTCTTGACATTGCTTTTGATCCATACGCTTCTGAAATTTCTTGGACTTTATTTGACAGTTCTGATAATGTAATAGCCTCATCCACACCATATTCTGATGGTACAGCTTCTTTTGCTGCGAGGTTTTGCTTAACTCCAGGTAACTATAAATTTGTTATGGAAGATTCATATGGTGATGGATTAGCTCCTTCAGGTTCGTACAATTTAAGTTATACTAACGGTACTTCTCTGGCTACTGCTAACGGAAATTTTGGTTTTACATCCACCAAAACTTTTACTGTAGTTGGTGAATAAACTATTTTTACAAACTAAACCCCGATTTATCGGGGTTTTTTTTTACAACAAATTCTCAGTACATTTGCCTTTTAAATTGTAAAAATGAGGAACCTACTTACTATATTGTTTTTTGCTTTGTCTTCTTCTTTCTACGCCCAAGAAAGAGATACTACCAAAGTTGTAGAATTAAAAGCAGATATTAAACTCTATAAAACATTCACTTCTCAAAAAGATACGGTTTATATTGATACGTCTTTGACCATTCAAGATGAATACAAATACAATTACTTGAGAAAAGATAATTTTGGTTTATTCTCTTTTTCAAATGAAGGTTATCTTTATAATCAATTAGATTTTTCTAAAAAAACTATTGGTACTTTACCTCAATTTGGTTTTAATGCAAAACATGTTTCTTATTTAAACAACAAGGATATTTATTATTATTCTGTGCCAACACCTTTAACGGATATCTATTTCAAAACAGTTATGCGTCAAGGACAAAGTTTGGATGCGTTATTGTCAGTAAATACAAAACCAAACTTAAATTTTACTATTGCTTATAAATCTATTCGATCTATTGGAGATTATTTTAATAATCTAACAAGTTCTGGGCATTTTAGGTTTATAACGAATTATCATTCATTAAACAAAAAATATTTTTTGAAAGCCAACTTTATTGGTCAAGATATTTTTAATCAAGAAAATGGTGGAATAAAAACGTTGGAGCAATTAGATGGAACTAACCCATCTTTTAGTCAACGAGAAAGAGTAGATGTGTATTTTAATGATGCTTCGTCAAAGTTAAAAGGGAATCGCTATTTTTTAGATCAATCCTATCAATTTTCTACAGGAAATTCATTGGTGTTAAAACATCAGACCTATTATGAAAACAAGTTTTACGAATACATTCAAACTACCAAAAGTGATCGATTAGGTACTGCAATTTCATCTTCTATAAATAATAAAACACGTTTTGATGTGTTTTATAATAAAGTAGGAGTAAGTTTTAAAACCAAAACGCTAGGGGAAATCAACTTTTTTTTAGACAACTATTCGTATAATCATTTTTATGTTATTCCAGATAATATTGCTTTCAATACAAATGACAAATACAACTTACATAATCGCGTAACCTCAGTAGGCGGGCAATATGAATTTGATAGAAACAAATGGAATTTCAATATTTTGGCACAAAATGCCATTTCAAATCAACCGGCATCAAATTTTGAAGCTTTTGCTAAATATACATTTTCAAACGATAATTTTGTAAAAATATCAGTACAACAAGTCAGTAAAGTTCCAGATAATATTTTTGTATTTCATAAAAGTGATTACAATAATTACAATTGGAACACACCTTTTAAAAATGAAAAAATCAGCACTATTAAAGTGGAAACTAAAAACAAATGGGTGGATGCAACTATTCAAATTTCAAATTTAAATGACCATTTGTATTTTTATAATACTACACAGCAAATAGATGTTTTACTCATAAAACCATTTCAATACAGCAAATCTATTCAATATGCAAGCGCTGAAGTAGCCAAAGAAATTAAATTTAGAAATTGGGCATTAGATAATAGGGTAAAATTTCAAGAAGTACAACAAGATGCTAAAATTTTAAATTTGCCAAATATTGTTTTACGAAACACATTGTATTATACCAAATCGGTATTTAAGAAAGCCATGTTATTGCAAACGGGAATAACTGCAAACTACTTTAGTAAGCATTATGCAAATGATTACATTGGTGTTTTGGGAGAATTTTATGTTCAAGATCAATCAAAAGTGGGAGGATTTCCTGTTTTAGATTTCTTTTTAAATGCACGTGTTCAACAATGTAGAATATATCTTAAAGCAGAACATTTTAATGCTTTGTTTACAAATAAAGTAAATTATTATAATACGCCAAATTCTCCGTTTCGTGATTTTCATATCCGCTTCGGTTTAGAATGGAATTTCTTTAAATAGTAACTGTTAATACTTGTTTTCTGTTTGTATATCTTACAATTACCTGTAACTTTGTCTTCACAAAATAATAATATGAAATACGCAAAAAATATATTAGAAACCATTGGAAATACACCAATTGTAAAATTAAATAAAATTACAGCCGAAATACCTTGTTTGGTTTTAGGAAAATTAGAAACGTTTAATCCTGGAAATTCTGTGAAAGACAGAATGGCCTTAAAAATGGTGGAAGATGCGGAAGCGGATGGACGATTGAAGCCAGGTGGAACCATTATTGAAGGAACTTCAGGAAATACTGGGATGGGTTTAGCCTTGGCAGCAATTGTTAAGGGATACAAATGTATTTTTGTAATTTCGGATAAGCAATCTAAAGAGAAGTCAGATATTTTACGTGCAGTAGGCGCAAAAGTTATTGTTTGTCCTACAGATGTGGAACCAACTGATCCTCGTTCTTACTATTCTGTATCAAAACGATTAGGGGATGAAATTCCAAATTCATGGTATGTAAATCAATATGACAATCCAAGTAATGCCATTGCTCATTATGAGCAAACTGGACCGGAAATTTGGAAACAAACCGAAGGTAAAATTACCCATTTTGTGGTTGGAGTAGGGACAGGCGGAACCATTTCTGGAGTGGCTAAATATTTGAAAGAACAAAATCCAAATATAAAAATTTGGGGAATTGATACGTACGGATCTGTATTTAAAAAATATCATGAAACAGGTATTTTTGATGAGAATGAAATTTATTCGTACATCACTGAAGGAATCGGAGAAGATATTTTACCATTAAATGTCGATTTTTCTTTAATTGACGGATTTACAAAAGTTACGGATAAAGACGCTGCTGTTTACACTCGTAAATTAGCATTGGAAGAAGGAATGTTTTGTGGAAATTCGGCTGGTGCAGCTGTTAAAGGTGTTTTGCAATTAAAAGAACATTTTAAACCAGATGACGTTGTGGTAGTTTTGTTTCACGATTCTGGAAGTCGATATGTTGGAAAAATGTATAACGATGAATGGATGCGAGAACGAGGATTTTTAGAAGAAGAGTTTACTAAAGCTGAAGATTTAATCAAAGATCATAAAGACAAACCTTTAATTGTTGTAAGAACAGAAGAATTGGTGTCTCATGCTATTGAAAGATTAAAAAAATACAAAATTTCTCAAATTCCAGTAATTGATACTAAAGGATTTGTTGGAAGTTTGGATGAGTCGGATTTATTTAGAAGCTATTTTGAAAATAAAGATATCGCAGATTTACCAATTAAAGAAGTTATGGGTAAACCCTTCCCAGTTGTATTGGCATCGGCTTCTATTGATGAAGTTTCTAAATTAATTAATAAAGACAATCAAGCGGTTTTAGTAGATTTAGGAAATGGAAAACATCAAATCATTACCAAACACGATATTATTAGTTCTATTAAATAGAAAATCTAAATAAATATTTAAAAAAACGGATAGCATATGTTATCCGTTTTTTTTATATTTGTTATTATCTATAAGCCAAATTAAAAAGTACACGCCATGCAAGAAGAATTTCTCCATTATTTATGGGTAAATAAGAAACTACCATTTACCCAACTCAAAACACATCTTAACGAAACATTAGAAATCAATCATTTTGGACAATATTTGCAAAATGCAGGCCCCGATATTTTTAATGCACAAATTTCTATCAATAAGCAAAAATGGGCAGGAAATATTGAAATCCATGTTAAGTCTTCCGATTGGTATTTGCACCATCACGAAAAAGATGCTAATTATGACAACGTTATTCTTCACGTGGTCTGGGAAAATGACATGCCTATTTTTAGAAAAGACAATTCTGAAATTCCAACTTTGGAATTAAAAAAGTATGTACCACTTTCTGAAAAAAACAAGTACAAGTCGCTAATAACTTCCAAATCTTGGGTAAATTGCGAAAATCAAATCGATAAAATTGACAATTTTATTTGGGAAAATTGGTTAGAAAGTTTGTTTTTAAATAGATTAGAAAGAAAATCTGAAATCATTGATAAGCGATTAGCAGAAACAAATAATAATTGGGAAGCCGTTTTTTTTGAAATGCTATTCAAAAATTTTGGTCTCAATACCAATGGTGAATCCTTTTTGCAAGTAGCCATGTCTATTCCTTTTTCGATTGTTAGAAAAGAACGTTTTGATGTTGAAAATTTGGAAGCCTTGTTTTTTGGAAAATTGAATTTGTTAAATGAGCCATTAGAAGATGAATATCACACAAAATTAGCATCGCATTGGAGCTATCTCAAAATAAAATACAATTTAGAATCAGAATTTGGTTTGTATCCACAATTTTTTAAACTTCGTCCTGACAATTTTCCAACAATACGGTTGTCGCAATTTGCAAATTTAATAGCGAATAATCAGAATTTGTTTTTTCAGCTGATTCAGGCTAATTCCTATGCTCAAATTAAGCAATTATTAAAAAGTGAAACTTCAGAATATTGGAAAAATCATTATAATTTTTCAAAAGTAAGCCAATCAAAAAGCAAAGGGTCAACCCATACATTTATTGATTTGATAATAATTAATACCGTAATTCCTATGAAGTTTTGTTATGCTAAACATCAAGGAAAATTAAATGTTGAAGAATTAATAGGTCTTTTAGAAGAAATGCCAGCAGAAAAGAATGCAATTCTTAAAAAATTTTCCGATTTTAATATAAAAACAAAGAATGCTTTTCAATCGCAATCGTTATTAGAACTTAAAAAGGAATATTGTAATAAAAATAAATGTCTTAACTGTGCTGTAGGTTTGCAATTGTTAAAAAACTTAGTATCTTTATACTTTAAATAGCTACTAATATTTATGTACAATTTACTACATTTCTTCGAAAAAAACGGTTTTTTTGTTGCGTCACGATTAGCGGACCGTTTGGGGATGCGAGCCACTCAAGTACGTTTGTTTTTTGTATATATATCTTTTATTACGGTAGGATTAGGATTTGGTTTTTATTTAACATTGGCTTTTATTTTAAAGTTAAAAGATTTAATTTACACGAAAAGAAGTTCGGTTTTTGATTTATAATAGTACGCTATGTTACGATTTTCTAAAGGACATTATTTCGGAATTGCAATTTTAATTGGTTGTATAGGGTTGTTACAACTATTTATTTATTTGTATAATAACCAAAAGGGTACAACGTCTTTCGAATTAACTCAAGAAGAGAAAAACTGGCTTTTAGCTCAAAATGAAATTGATAGTATAAAAGCAGTTAATCAGGAAAATTCAAGTAAAATTTATCCATTTAACCCAAATTTTATTTCAGACTATAAAGGATACAAGTTAGGAATGACAGTATCACAAATTGACAAGCTGCATAATTTTAGAAAGCAAAATAAATATGTAAATTCAAATGCAGAATTTCAAAAACTTACAGGTGTTTCTAATGCATGGATGAAACAGTATGCAATATATTTTAAATTTCTAGATTGGGTAACAACTACAACTACTAAAAAATATCAATCGAAATTTGAAAATAAATTTCAAAAATTTGATAAGAAAGAATCTAAAATTATTGTGCAAGATTTAAATTCAGCCGATCAAATAGAATTGGAAAAAGTATACATGATTGGTGATAAACTAGCGTTAAAAATAATATCGGAACGAGAAAAATTTGGAAATTTTGTTTCAATGGATCAATTAGGTTTTATATGGGGAATTTCTCCGGAGGCCCTAGTCGATTTAAATAAAAAATTTCAAATTAAATCAACTGGAAATATTAAAAAGATAAATATTAACACTTCTACAATTAAAGAATTACAGCAATTTCCTTACTTTAATTACACTATAGCTAAGAATATCGTTACTTTTAGAAGTATGAATGGTGATTTTAAACGTAGTGAAGATTTAACAAATGTTAAGCAATTTCCACTTGAGAAATTAAAAATAATAGCCTTATATTTGGAATTCTAAAAATAAACCAATAAAATCTAATTAATGAATTCATTATATTTTACAGAAGAACACGAATTATTTAGAAAAAGTTTACAAGATTTTTTACAAAAAGAAGTAGTGCCTCATATCGAAAAATGGGAAAAAACAGGTACGATTGAACGCTTTATTTGGAAAAAGTTCGGTGAAATGGGCTTTTTTGGAATTAATTATCCTGAAGCATATGGTGGATTAAATTTAGATTTGTTTTATACCGTAGTATTTTTAGAAGAACTTCAAAAAATTAAGTCTTCTGGTTTTGCTGCAGCTATGTGGGCACATGCTTATTTGGCCATGACGCATTTAAACGCAGAAGGAAGTGAAGCTATTAAACAAAATTATTTAGCGCCAAGTATATTAGGCGAAAAAATAGGTGCACTTTGTGTAACCGAACCTTTTGGAGGTAGTGATGTTGCAGGAATGAGAACTACTGCAGTAAAGCAAGGTGATAAATTTATTATTAATGGTTCGAAAACATTTATTACAAATGGCGTGTATGCAGATTATTATATAGTAGCAGCAAAAACAAATCCAGAACTTGGAAATAAAGGAATTAGCATTTTTTTAGTAGATACCAATTTAAAAGGAATTTCTGCAACCAAACTTGATAAGTTAGGATGGAGA
>Ga0164294_10001133_pt1 | contig 25062 bp, 9 predicted proteins | sample GEODES005metaG_FD_111479 | JGI IMG/M metagenome (GOLD analysis project Ga0164294, IMG submission 111479) | Oligotrophic lake water microbial communities from Sparkling Lake, Wisconsin, USA - GEODES005 metaG | ecosystem: Environmental > Aquatic > Freshwater > Lake | place: USA: Sparkling Lake...
CGTGGCCGAGGAACAGCGCGCGCCAGCTGTCCGGCGGCAGGTTCTCCCCCTCGAACGGCGCCAGCTCGGCGCGGGCGCGGAACAGCGCGATAGCATGGGCGAGATCGGGCGAGGCCCGGGTGGCGCGGGCGGCTTCCCAGAAGCGGCCGGCATAGCGGGCGAGCGCATAATGGGCGGACTGGAAGTCGCGGAGGCGATCGAGCGCCTCTGGGATGACGCGGTTATATTCGGCGCGCTCGGCGGAGAAGCCCGGGCCGGCGGGAAAGTCGGCGAGGAGCTGGACCAGGCCGACCTGCAGGCCAAGCAGGTCGAGCCCGTGGACGGGATCGAAGCTGGCGCCAAGCGTGACGCTGTTGCCGGTCCAGGGCTGGACCGGGCGGCCGGGCTCGATGGCGCGGATCGCCACGTCCGCGAGCGGGAGGCCGGCGGCGGCGGTCGCGGCGTCAAGCGCCTGCTCGTCGGTCGCGAGCGCGCTCGACCAGGCGTGGGTGATGCAGGTCGCCGGACGGCTCGGGTGGAGCGCGGTCCATCCGGCCGGACCGGCGCGGTTCTCGGCATAGACCGGCGGGTCAGCGAAGGCCGGGCCGGCGGCGGTGAGGACGCGATCGACCGGAAAATGGGCGCGCCAGCTCTGGTGGGGGGCGCCGAGAACGTTGCTCGCATCGACGAACAGGTCGGCGGTCAGGCGCCTGCCCTCGTCCAGGCCGAGCGCGGCGATGGCCTCGCCCTGGCGCTCGATCGCGAGCTGCCCGGTGGTGTGGACGGTTACGCCGTGGCGGATCGCAGCGTCGCGCAGCAGCCCGGCATAGGGGATGGCCGGCACATGATAGCCGTAATCGCAGCGGCCATAGATCTCGTTCTCCTCGTCCGGCAGCATCAGCCGGCCGTGGTGCGCGGCGGCGGCGGTGAGCGAGAAGTCGTCGAGCGGGACGTTCAGGCCGAAGCGCCGCGCCTTCACCCAATGCGCGAAGAAGTCGTGGCCGCCGATCTGGGTGCCGGCCGAACCATAGGCGTGGAGAAAGGCCGGATGGGTGCCGGCAAGGTCGGTGAAGTTCTGGCCGAGCGTCAGGCTGCCACCGGTAGCGCGGAGCAGGCTCGCCTCGTCGATGCGGAGCTGGTTGTGGAGCGCTTCGAGCGCCGGGAAACTGGCATAGGCGTCCGCAGGCGTCAGCGCGCCGGGCAGCTCGACGGCTTCGACCGTCACGCCCGAGGGGCCGATCGCGCGCGCCAGCGCGGCGGCAGCGAGCCAGAGCGGGGCGTCGCGGCCGGCGACGATCACGGTGAAGGACGCGCTCATGCAACTGCCGCCCGGTCACCCGCCGCGCAATAGCCTGTAATGAACGCGGCATGCGGGGGCATCGACGCGGCATTGGTCGCGATCCGCGTGCGCAGGTCGGCCAGGCGACCGGTCACTTCGTCGAGCGGGGCGCGGTCGGCCTGGCGGTCATAGGCCTGTGGCAGGATCCCCTGCCCGATCAGCACCGCCAGCCAGCTGTCGCGCGAGAACAGGCCGAGCTTGTAATCGGGCGCGCGGCCGCTGGAGCGGAACAGCTCGATCTTGTGCGCGAGGCTGTCCGGCAGGGGCATGCTGCGCACATGGTCCCAGAGCGGTTCGCCGTGGCGGGCATTGGCGGTGTAGTGCAGCACGAGGAAGTCGCGGGCGCGGTCGTAATGGATCGCGTAGAGCCGGTTGAACTCGGCGACGAGGCGTGGATCGGGTGGGCCGCCGGGGGTCGGCATCAGGTTCGCCAGGTCCATCACCGCGGCCTGGATCAGGAAGATGCTGGTCGATTCGAGCGGCTCGAGAAAGCCCGAGGCCAGCCCGATCGCGACGACATTGCCCTCCCAGCCCTTGTCCCGGCGGCCGGCCTGGAAGCGCAGTGTGCGTGGATCGGCGAGCGGGGCGCCGTCGATCGCACCGAGCAGGGTCGCGCGGGCCTGCTCCTCCGAGCAGAAGGCGCTGGCGAAGACATAGCCGTTGCCGGTGCGGTGCTGGAGCGGGATGCGCCAGGTCCAGCCGCCGGTCTGGGCGGTGGAGCGGGTGAAGGGCGTGATCCCGTCGACGCTCGCGCAGGGCAGTGCCATCGCGCGGTCGCAGAGGAGCCAGCGGCTCCAGTCCTGCCAGGCGACGCCCATCGTATTGCCGAGCAACAGCGAGCGGAAGCCCGAGCAGTCGAGGAACAGGTCGCCCTCGATCACCGCGCCGGATTCGAGCATGACGCTTTCGACCAGCCCGGTCCCGGGATGGCGGGCGACCTGGGTGATCTTGCCCTCGACACGGCGGACACCGCGCCCGGTGGACCAGTCGCGCAGGAAGCGGGCGTAGAGCCCCGCGTCGAAATGATAGGCGTAGGAGAAGGTCGAGCGGATCGAGCGCGTGTCTTCGCTGGGCAGGTCGAACACGCCTTCGCGGCACATCGCGGCGGCGAAGCTGTATTCAGGCCAGTCGCCGACCTCCTGCCCCGCCGCCCTGGCGCGCAGCCAGTGGTGCTGGAAGTCGAGCCCGCCCCAGCGCTCGCCAAAGGTGCCGAAGGGGTGGACGTAACGGCCGCCCGGCTTGTCCCATCCGACGAACTCGATGCCGAGCTTGAAGCTGCCCTGGGTGGCGGCCATGAACGCGGCCTCGTCGAGCCCGAGCATCGCGTTGAACTCGCGGATATGCGGCAGCGTGGCCTCGCCCACTCCGACCGTGCCGATCTCGTCGGACTCGACCAGGGTCAGCGCATAGTCGCCAGGGGGCAGCAGGCGGGCGAGACCGGCCGCAGCCATCCAGCCGGCGGTTCCGCCGCCGACGATGACGACACGCAAAGGCGTCGCGCTGGGGTTCGACCTGGGCTGCATGGCACCCGCTCGTACTGGAGAAGAAAAAGGACGGCGCCGCCGGGAATGAAGAAGCGGCGGCGCCGAGTTGGGGTTTAGAACTTGAACCGGGCGCCGAACTGGACGCGGCGATCGACGCGGCTCCAGTTTGCGTCACGGTAAACGGGCTTGGCGCCGGGCGTCTTGCTCGTGTCGCCGAAGATCTGCTGCTGGTACACGCTGGTGGTGCCGAGCAGGTTCGATCCCTCGACCGAGAGCTCGACCCATTTCGCCAGCGAGAAGCGCAGCGACCCGTCGAGGAAGCCCGCCGCCTTCTGGAACACCGGCAGGCCGATGCAGCAGTCGAGATTGTCGGTGAGGAAGCGCGAGCGCCAGTTATAGGCGAGGCGCATGCCGACCGGGCCCTTTTCGTAGAGCAGCACGGCATTGAACGTGTGCTTCGAGATGCCCGCCAGCTGGTGCGAGTCGATCACCACGCCGCGTCCGCCCGACACGTCGAGGCCCGCGCCGAAGCCGCCGGTGCCGCCCGAGTCCAGCGCGCCCGCCGTCACCAGGTTCGAGTTGTTGATGCCCGACTGGTCGACAAAGGTGTAGTTCAGCTGGGTGCCCAGGCCGCTGAGCGGGCCCGGCAGGAAGTCGAAGAAGGTCTGGAACGCGACTTCGACGCCCTTCAGCTCGCCGCCGCCGGCACCGTTGCGCGGGCCGCGCATCTGCACCGTCTGGGTGGAGCCGTTGTTGGTGAAGCTGCGCAGGAACTCGCCATAGGCGATGCTGCCGTTCAGCTTCTTGTAGAAGCCGTCGATCGTGAACGAGCTGCTGCGGCCGAAATAGTGCTCGAAGGTGAGGTCGAACTGGTCGGCCGTGATCGGCTTGAGCGCCGGGAAGCCCGATTCCGCGCGGAACACGAAGTTGTAGCCGGTGACCGTGCCCGCCCCGTTCCTGACCAGATAGGGCGAGGTCGCCGAGCCATCGAGGATCGGCCCGTTGATCGAGACGAAGTTGCGCAGCAGGCCGAAGTCCGGCCGCGACATCGCCCGCGAATAGCCGAAGCGGATGAAGCTCTTGTCGTCCAGGCCCAGCCGCAGATTGAAGCTCGGCAGCCAGTTGTCATAGCTGCTGGTATAGGTGTTGGGCGTGCCGCCGCCGCTGGCGAAGGCGGTCACCTGCGGCGTGACGAAGCACATCGGGTTGACGATCCAGCCCGCCGGCAGCGTCGAGCCGCAGGGCTGGTAGTTGGTGAAGGTGGTGGTCAGCGGATAGCCGACGCTGCCGTCCGAGGCGATCTCGGTATGGACGTAGCGCAGGCCGATATTGCCGCGGACATTGACCCCGCCGATGTTCATGCCGTCGCCGCCGAAGCGGAGCATCGCATAAGCCGCGGTGGTCTTCTCCTTGACGTGCATCACCTCGGACGGGAGGTAGCAGTCGTTCACCGTCGCATCGGGGCGGTCGCAGATCGGCGACCAGCCGGGCGAGAGCGGCGAGTTGGTGGTCGGGCCGCTCAGCCCCTGCACCAGCCGGGCGCGGTCCATCAGCGTGTCGCGGTTGAGATAGACCAGCCCCGGATTGCTGTAGACATTGCCGTCGAAGAAGTTGCTGCCGAGCGTGGTGGTTTCCCACATGCCCGCGCCATAGCCCTTGAAGGCCGGGCGGCCGGCGTTGCAGGCCGGATAGGCGCCGCCGGTGGTGTTATCGATGTTGAAGCCCGGGCCGTTGCAGTTCCACGACGCAGCGACCGGCGACCAGTTGAAGGTCGAATAGCGGACCGTCTGGGCGCGATCGGCATAGCGCACGCCGACCTTAAGCGAGTCGAGCCAGCCGCCCTCGTCGAAATCATAGGCCAGGTCGCCGCGTAGCGCGGTCTCCTTGGCGTCGTTGTCCTCGAGATGCGCCTGGATGAACGGCAGCCAGTAATTGTGCGGGTTGGAGACGCCGCCGGTGGCATAGTTGACGTTCGAGCCGGGCAGCAGCTCGACCTTGGGCACGCCGTCCTTGGTGACGCTGTACTTCATGTTGGCCATCGAGCCGGTCGCGACGAGGATGTCGTCGTTGCTGGTGTCGGCCCAGACGCGCTGGACGTCGAGGTTGAAGTGCAGGCGGTCGCTGATGTCCCAGCTGAGGTTGCCCGACAGGTCCTGGGTACGCTCGCGGTGATCGAAGTTGCGGGCCTCGTTCTGGAAATAGAGGCCGTCCTGCAGCGTCGAGCAGACCGAGGGCGCGGCGCAATTGTTGACGAAGGGCAGACCCGGCACGGCCGAGCCGGTGTTGATCGCTTCCTGGGTCGAATCCCAGCTGCCGCGCCAGCTGCCATGCGCCTGAGTCAGCGTGCCCGACTGGAGCATGCCGTCCGGACCGAACACGAAGGCCGAGGTGCCCGGCGCCGCGCCGAGGGCCGAGGTGGCGCGCGGATTGAAGGCCGGCGTGCCGAAATAGTTGCCGTCGAAGATCACGTGGCTGGCCCGCTCGAGCCAGGCATTGTGATATTCGCTGTCCATATATTGCGCGGTCAGGCGGAAATTGCCGGCATTGTTCTCATACTGGCCGGCAAAGGCCATGCCGCGCCGGGTGCGGTCGTAATCGACCTGCGAATAGCGGATGCCGTCGGGGATATAGGCCCAGCCCGAACCGCCGAACGGATTGGCGGTGCAGGCGACGGTGCCGTTGTTGAGCACGCCATTGCCCTGCGCATTGGTCGCGCCGGCCGAGCAATAGGTGTCGATCTTGTCCATGATCACGTTTTCGGTGCGCGTCACGACATGGCTGCGGGCGAAATTGGCCATCAGGCCGAAGCGCCCGATCTCGGTATCCCAGGTGTTCGAGATCAGGCCCGAGAACTCGCCGGTCCACTTCTTCGAACGATCGCCATAGCTCGCCTTGGCATTGCCGGCGACGAGCAGGCCCTTCTGGTCGAACGGCAGGCGCGTGCGCAGGTTGACCGTGCCGGCCAGGCCGCCTTCGATCATCTCCGCCGTCTGGTTCTTGTACGCATCGACGCCCGCCATCAGCTCGGGCGAGATGTCGTTGAAGTTGAGGCCGCGATTGGAATCGGCCGAGAAGCTGTCGCGCCCGTTGAACTCGGTGCGGACGAAGGTGAGGCCGCGGATCAGCACCGCGGTCGGCTCGCCCGAGGGGTGCGTCGAGTCACCGGCCGCCTGCATGCGCGAGGTGGTGATGCCCGGCACGCGCTGGAGCGCGCCCGACACCGAGGTGTCCGGGAAGGCGCCGATGTCGGTCGCGGTGATCGAGTCGACGACCGTGTCGGAATCGCGCTTGATCGTCTGCGCGCTTTCGAGTGCCTTGCGGACGCCGACGACGACGATCGCGGAATTGTCCTCTTCCTGCGACGCCTCGGGCGCGCTGGTCGGGGCCTGGGCGGTCTGTGCCTGCGCCACGCCGGCAAAGCCCATCAGGGCCATGGCGGCAAGTGAGGCACTCCCCCTGAGTGCGGTGATCTGCTTCATGCTTCCTCCCTCCGTTTCGCCCCTTTGCGGAGCTGTGCACGCGCATCGCCGCGAGGCCCTACCCCCCGCGGCGGTGCGTCAATCCGGTTGCTGGTGCGTGGAAGCGCGATCGCGCGAACCGCGCACACGGCCATGCCGTGCGCCCATGCGCTGAATCGCGAGCCGGCTGAGCCGAGCTTTCCCCAAGACACCCTCCTTGTGCCGGCAGCGCTCTTTGGCGCCGCCATCCACTGCGAGCCGACCATCCGGGGGCATGGAAATACCCCTGGCCCTACCGGCCGGTTCACTTTGCGTAACTTTGCGTAAATCGAGCATGATCGCAAGAGGGAAATTTTAGAACAGAATATTTGACGTATCCTGTTATTTTATAATGATTTATGAGGGACAGCACCCGAATAAGCGCAGAATGTTAGTGCAACAAGCGACTCACAAGCTGCAAATTTGCCTTGCTTGTTATGCAAGTTTTGCACAAACAAACGACTGCAATGCAACGCAATGCAATCTTGCATGCCCTGGGAGGCTTAGGGTCGCACGCCGGTATCGGCGCTGCGCGGCAGCCGGAGCGCGAAGCCCGCCGCGATCAGCAGCGCGGCGGCGGCGAGGACCAGCGCATATTCGGCCTGGCCGTGGAAGACGCGGCCGACCAGCGGCCCGAGCATCGTCGAGGCGACGAGCTGGGGGATCACCAGGAACATGTTGTGGATGCCCATGTACACGCCCGCCTTGCCCGGCGGGACGCTGCCGGCGAGCATCGCATAGGGCATCGACAGGATCGCCGCCCAGGCAAGGCCGACGCCGATCGTCGGCAGCCACAGCGCCACCGGATCCTGCGCGAGCAGGAAGCCGAGCAGGCCGGCCGCGCCGAAGCAGAGGCACAGGGCATGGGTGGCGCGCCGGCCGATACGCTCGCCGATCCGCGGCAGCAGCAGCGCTCCCAGCGCCGCGACGCCGTTATAGCCGGCGAACAGCACCCCTACCCAGTCGGCCGCCTCGTTATAGCCGGGCGAGGCCGGATCGGCGGTGCCGTAATGGCGGAGCGCCAGCGCGGGCACGGTGTAGATCCACATCGCGAACAGCCCGTACCAGGTGAAGAACTGGACGAGCGCGAGGCGCTTGAGCAGTTCGGGCATCGAGCGGATGTCCTCGACGATCTCGAGCATGCCGATCGAGCTGCGCCCGAGGCGGCGCAGGCGGACGACCACCGCCTGGAGCAGGCCGAACAGGAAACAGATCCCGGCCACCACATAGATTTCGCGCTTCCAGCCGGCGAGCGCGGCGGCGCCGGCGATGCCTGCCCCCGCCAGCATCCACGCGACGCCGTGGCGGACCAGCGAGGCGGCGCGTTCGGGCGAGAGGACATGCGGCGGCATCGCGTCCTGCGGCAGGCGCTCGGGCGCGGGACATTCGCGGGTGGTGACGATCGTCCAGGTGACCGCGACGAGCAGGCAGACCCCGCCGATATAGAAGGCGGTGCGCACCGATTGCGGCAGCAGGTGCGGCTCGGGCTGACCGCTGAGCCCGGCCCAATGGACGAGCATCCAGGGCAACGCCGAAGCGAACACCGCGCCGGTGCCGATGAAGAACACCTGCATCGCGAAGCCGGCGGTGCGCTGGCTCTCGGGCACCCGGTCCGCCACCAGCGCGCGGAACGGCTCCATCGCGATGTTGATCGAAGCGGTGAGCACCCACAGCATCACGCTTGCCATCCACAGGCTGGTGGCGTTGGGCATCAGGAACAGCGCGAGCGCAGTGAGCAGCGCGCCGACCAGGATATAGGGCCGGCGCCGGCCGAGCGGGCCGCGGGTGCGATCGCTCAGATGGCCGATGATCGGCTGGACGAGCAGGCCGGTGGCAGGTCCCGCGATCCACAGGATGGCCAGGTCGTCGAGCTCGGCGCCGAGCGTCTGGAAGATGCGGCTGGTGTTGACGTTCTGCAGGCCCCAGACGATCTGGATGCCGAGCAGGCCGAAGCACATGTTCCAGATCTGCAGCAGACCGAGCCGCGTGGCCGGCGCACGCGGCGCGTCGCTCGCGTCAGTCGCGCCGCCTGCTTGCAATGCCACCCCCTCGACAGTTTAATCCGGCCGTATTCGGCTTTCCTCAAGCTTGGGCACAATGGGCAGCAGTAGCAACAACAATACGACGCTGGAGGATCTGGCGAAGCTGGCCGGCGTGTCGATCTCGACCGTCTCGCGGGCGCTCAACGATCACCCGCTGATCAGCGCGCGGACGAAGCAGAAGATCTGGGCGCTGGCACGCGACCATGACTATCCCTTCCGCCCCTATATGCCGGCCGCGCCGGTGGGGGCCGAGGGGACGATCGTGATCGTCACGCCGTTCATGCGCGGGCGGCCACTGCCGCTCTCGCACCCCTTCTTCCTCGAGCTGCTCGCCAGCATCGGCGAGGCGGCGCGCGCGCGCGATTGCGACTTCACGGTGAGCCACACCACCCCGGCCAATTACGAGGACCTGGTCGCCACCACCACGACCAGCCGGGCCAACGGCGTGATCTTCCTGGGGCAGAGCATGCTGCACGAGGCGTTCAACCAGCTGGTCGACAGCAATGCGAACTTCGTGGTGTGGGGCGCGCAGATGGCCGGGCAGCGTTACTGCTCGATCGGATCGGACAACCAGATCGGCGGGCGGCGCGCGACCGCGCACCTGGCCCGGCTGGGGCGCAAGGCGATCCTGTTCCTGGGCGGCACCGATCCCGAATCGATGCAGCGCAAGCGCGGCTATGACGAGGCGCTGAAGGAAGCCGGGATCGCCGCGGATCCCAAGCTGGTGGCGCCGGTCGATTTCGAGCTCGAATCGGCCGATGCCGCGGTGAGCCGGCTGCTGCGCCGGCACGTCCATTTCGACGGGATCGTCGCCTCGTCCGACCTGATCGCGCTCGGCGCGATCCGGGCGCTGCGGCGCGCCGGCGTGTCGGTGCCGAACGACGTATCGGTGGTCGGCTATGACGACATGCTGCTCGCCCGGCTCTCGACCCCGGCGCTCAGCACGATCCGGCAGGACACCTATGAGGCCGGGCGCCAGCTGGTCTCGCGCATCCTCGACCCCTCCCCCGATCCCAGCGCCGAGCGGCTGCCGACCGACCTGATCGTGCGGGAGTCATGCGGGGCTTGAGAAAAGTCCGTCAGAATCCATCGTCATCCCCGCGAAGGCGGGGATGACGGCTAAAGGGCTGCTCGACCGAGGAAACCGATTAACCGATTGCCGCCGCACATGCCGCTCGGCTATGCCCGCCCGAGATTTCAGCGGGAACACCCGCATACAGAGGTAGGGTTAGCTTATGCATGGTGCGGCGCTCGGTTTGATGCGGGAGCGCCGGTTCCTGCCGCTTTTCGTCACCCAGTTCCTCGGCGCATTCAACGACAATCTGTTCAAGAACGCGATGATCTTCTTCGCGACCTACCAGATCTTCAACTCGGTGGAGCAGGAGACCCGGTTCAGCGCGATCGCGACGGGCATCTTCATCCTGCCCTTCTTCCTCTTCTCCGCGCTCGCCGGCCAGCTCGCCGACAGCTACGACAAGGCGAAGATCATGCGGATCATCAAGATCGCCGAGATCGGCATCATGCTGGTCGGCGCGTCGGGCATCTTCCTGAAGAACCTCGAGCTGATGCTGGTCGCGCTGGTCGGCATGGGCGTCCACTCCGCCTTCTTCGGGCCGATCAAATACGCGATCCTGCCGCAGCACCTGGAAGAGGACGAAGTGCTCGGCGGCACCGGCATGGTCGAGGCCGGCACCTATATAGCGATCCTGTGCGGCACGATCGCCGGCGGCCTGATCAGCGCCAAGGCCGCGGCCTTCGCCGTGATCGGCGTGGCCGCGATCGGCTGGCTCGCCTCGACGAACATCCCCTCCGCGCCGCCGCTGACCAAGCTCAAGATCGACTACAACATCTTCCGCGCCTCGTGGCGGCTGATCTCGGCGACGATGCACATCCGCCGGCTCTATCTGGCGATCATCGCGATCAGCGTGTTCTGGACGATCGCCGCGGTGCTCGCCGTGCTGTTCCCGCCGCTGGTGAAGAACGTGTTCCACGCCCAGAAGGACGTGGCGAGCGTGTTCCTGGGCATCTTCTCGGTGGGCATCGCGATCGGATCGGTGATCATCAACCGGCTGCTCAAGGGCCATGTCTCGGCGAAATATGCCGTGCGCTCGGTGCTCTCGATGATGATCTTCGTGATCCTGTTCTACTTCACCGCCCGCTTCTGGCCGGTACACGAGGGACCGCTGCTCAAGACCGTGCATTTCCTGACGATGCCGATGGGCTGGGCGGTGCTGGGAACGCTGCTGGCGATCGCGATCACCGGCGGCATGTTCGTGGTGCCGCTCTATGCCTTCCTGACCACCACGGTCGACAAGTCGCAGACCGCACGGACGGTGGCAGCGAACAACATCGTCAATTCGGGCTTCATGGTGTTCGGATCGGTCGGCATCTTCGGGATCAGCAACATCCCCGCCGTCGGCGTGGCCGAATGCCTGCTGGTGATCGTGATTCTGTGCCTGGCATCGGCCTGGTGCGCCAACCGGCTCTACAAGGCGGAAGACGCCCCCCACGCGCCCGACGTACTGCCCTGATAGGGCAGCATCGCCGTCAGGCGATGAAGGTGAAGAAGCAGACGAAGAAGGCGGTGAAGCTGAGCGCGAACAGCTTCACGTCGCTGTCGTCTCGCAGCTTGCGCTGCTGCGCCACGGCGCGGCGGACATGGCGGCGGAACGGGTGGCGACGAAGGTCGGGGCCTTCGAGGAGGAGCTGGCGTTGCATGGCCAGCAGTTAACGACCTCTTAACTTTTACCGCCAGCATTACGTTTAGTTAACCAGTGTCCGGCGTTGGGACGGCAATTGGTTAGCGGGGCGCCGGCCCGGTGCTGGCGCGCACCATCAGCTGGTGCCCCAGCGTCACGCGCTGCTGCGTGGGCGTGCCGAGGATCAACTCGGCGGCGGCGGCGGCAAGGTCGTGGACCGGCTGGTGGATGGTCGTGAGCGGCGGCCAGACCGCGCGCGCTAGGTCCGAATCGTCGAAGCCGGCGATCGAGAGCTGGGCGGGAACCTCGATATCGCTCTCGTGCGCGACGGCGAGCGCGCCCGCGGCCATGTCGTCATTGCCGGCGAAGATCGCGGTGGGGCGGTCCTTGAGCGCCATCAGCTCGCGCGCGGCGGCCGCGCCCGAATCGAAGTCGTTCTGCGCCGCGACGACCAGCGCCGGATCGAACGCGATGCCATGTGCCTCCAGCTCGGCCTTGTAGCCGGCCAGACGATCGGCGGACGAGGCGTGGCTCTCCAGGCCGCGGATCATCGCGATGCGACGATGGCCGAGCCCGATCAGATGGCCGGTCATCTCGCGCGCGGCGGCGATGTCGTCCATCGATGCCGACATGCCGGCATCCTGGCGCGTGCCCGGCGCGATCCGGACATAGGGCAGCCCGCGGCGGTCGAGCTCGTCGAGCAGCGCGGTCGCCTCGGTCACCGGCGGCGACAGGATCAGGCCGTCGAGATGGGTCTCGTCGATCAGCGCCAGCACGTTCGAGACGAGATCGGGCGCCTGGCTGTCGATCGGCTGGAGCAGCAGCCGGTAGCCGAGCTCGGTGCAGCGCTGCTGCGCGCCGGTCTGGACGTGATAGATGTAATAGGGGCTGGGATTGTCGTAGAGCAGCCCGATCTGGAACGACTTGCGCCCGGCGAGGGTGCGGGCGGCGTGGCTCGGGCGGAAGTTGAGCCGGGCGACGACCTCTTCCACGCGGCGGCGGGTCTCTTCGCTGACATGCTTCTCGTTGTTGAGCACGCGGCTGACGGTCTTGAACGACACGCCTGCGATCTTCGAGACTTCCTTGATCGTCGGACGGCTGGACATCTGCTTCCCCGCCGGGAAGCGGCCCCGGCCTTTCACACAGCCTTATTTGACAGCGCTGGCAGTGCGCAAGCACAGAAGCGGGTACGATGGATACGGCGCCTCCCCTCCCCGCGGCCGACTGGATCGCCGAGCGGGTCGGCGAACGGCTGGACCCCGGCGCCCGCCGGCCCTTCGTGCTGGGCATCGCCGGCGCGCAGGGCAGCGGCAAGTCGACGATCGCCCGCGCGCTGGCCGCGCGCTTCGGCTGCCCGGTGCTGTCGCTCGACGACCTCTATCTCGACGGCGCGGCCCGGCAGCGGCTCGCGGAGACCGTCCACCCGCTGCTGCGCACCCGCGGCGTGCCCGGCACGCATGACGTGGCCGCCGGGCTGGCGGCGATCGAGGCACTGGCGCACGGCCCGGCCCTGCTTCCCCGCTTCGACAAGGCACGCGACGAGCCGGGCGCGCCCGAGCGCGTCGACGGCCCGGCCGACATGCTGATCCTCGAAGGCTGGTGCCTGGGCGCCCCGCCGCAGGACGCGGCGGCGCTGGCGGAACCGGTCAACGATCTCGAGCGCCTGCGGGACCCCGACGGGCGCTGGCGGCGCTGGGTGAACGCGCAGCTCGCCGGCCCCTACCAGGCGCTCTGGTCGCGGATCGACCATCTCGTCTTCCTGAAGGCGCCGGGCTTCGACGTGGTTGCCCGCTGGCGGACCGAGCAGGAGCGCGCCGCAGGCCGCCCGATGACCGAGGCGGAGGTCGCCGCCTTCGTCCAGCATTACGAGCGGCTGACGCGGCATATGCTGCACGATTGCTGCGACTGGGCGGACCTTATCGTGCGCCTCCGAAACGACCGGCAGCCGATCGATTAACCTGGATCAATCCCGCCCAGGGAATCGCTTCGCTTCGGGACTCATGTACCAAAATTCACGTGCAGCCTTATGTTTCTGCGTATATTGGAAGCCGCACTAAACGCCGGGAAACAAAAACAAACCCCGGAAACAAAGAAACTTTGGAGTCCAGTTTGGCGTCGGATCCGGTTCGCGTTCACCGCTACAGCACGGCCGACATCGCGCCCGCGGAGCGCTATGAGGGCTGGCGCAGTCATTGGCCGGATCTGGACTTCATCACCGAGCCGCTGGAAAGCTTCCGCGTCTCCAGCGAGCGGGTGCTGCTGGGCCAGGTCGGCTTCATGTACACCGACATCACCTCGCAGCATTGGGAGCGCAAGCAGCGCCAGCTGGACTATGGCCGCGACGCGATCTCGCTGGTGGTCAACCTCGACGGCAAGGCGGCGGGCACGGCGGGCAAGCGCGACTGGTTGCAGAGCCCCGGCTCCGGAATCGTCTTCGACTATGCCCAGAGCTCGGTCCACGATTCCGCCGGCGGGCGCAGCATCGGCATCTCGATCCCGCGCCACCTGCTGGCCGAAACCGGCCTCGACCTCGCCGCCCTGCACGGCGTGACGCTGACCCCGGCGGAAAGCGCGATGTTCACTTCGCACGCCTTCCAGGTGCGCGAGTCGCTGCCGCGCTTCACCGAGGAGGATGCGCCGCGGCTCGGCCAGTCGATGCTCGACGTGTTCGTGCTGACGCTCAAGGCCGCCGGCCGCACCCAGGCGCCCGGCTTTCGCGAGGATCCCGCCACGCAGCTGCTGCGGGCACGGCAGGAGATTCAGGCGCACCTCGGATCGCCGGGACTGACCGTCGCCAATCTGTGCCGCAAGCTGGGCATCTCGCGCAGCACGCTGCACCGCCTGTTCGAAGCCGGCGGCGGCGTGCAGGCCTATATCCGCGACATGCGGCTGGAGGCGGCGCGCCAGGTGCTGCTCAACCCCGAAAGCGTCGAGCGGATCGGCGATCTCGCCGAACGGCTGGGCTTCAGCGACGCGGCCCATTTGAGCCGGTTGTTCAAGGCGCGCTTCCTCGAAACGCCGAGCGATTGCCGCGCCCGGAGCATGCTAAGCCGTTGATGTCCCAAAGCGGGAGCGGTCCTCCCGTGCGACATCGATCCAATTCGGTGACACGGCGGTTCAACAGCCAAACCTTCATTTGGTACTAGGGGATTCCCCTATGTCTGCCGTGTGTCCCGCTGAGTCGAAGGGGCGCACGGTCATTTGATTCGGGGGCTTTCCAGAATGATCGATCGTGGCAACGGCGCGGGTGCGTCCAAGGCGGTTTCGGTGCGCGTGGGTCGTGAGGCGCTGCTGCGCAAGGCACTGCTCGGCTCGACCGCGCTGATCGGCGTCGCCCTGGCGCTTCCCGCCGCTGCGCAGACGATCGCCGCGCCCGCGGGCGGCGGCACCATCACCGCCTCCGGCGGCACGCCCACGGTCAACGACCAGACCAGCAGCGGCGGCGGCGTCGCGATCACCAACCTCACCCAGGCCACCGTGCTGACGGTGAACGGCGTGACGATCAACGACACGACCGGAAACGCGAACGCGCTGGACATCCGCGGCTCGACCTCGGGCCTGAACTCGACCGGTGTCAATCTTGCCGGTGTCAACAACCTGACCACCACGGTGAGCGGCGGTTCGGCGCTCTATGTGCAGACCAACGCCAATATGGGCGTGGGCTTCACCTCGAGCGGCTCGGTCTTCACCGGCAGCTACGGCATCAACCTCAACGCGCCGAGCGGCTATATCAGCTTCGATTCGACGGGCTACAGCCAGTCGTTCATCGGCAACGGCACCGCCGTCGCCGGCATCAATGCGATCTCGGGCGTCAACGCCGGCATCCAGATCGGCGGATCCTCGATCAGCGGCTTCGCCACCGGCGTCAACGCGTCGAACTATTACGGCACCGGCTTCACCTCGACCGGCGGCTCGATCAACGCCACCAACACCGGCATCCTGCTCAACGCGACCGGCGGCAACAACAGCGTCAACTCGCAGAGCGCAATCACTGCGGTGACCGGCATCAGTTCGACTGCGGCCGGCGATGCGAGCGGCACCACCACGATCGTGACGAGCGGTGCCGGCACGATCAACAGCACGTCGGCCAATAACGGTACCGGCATCCATGCGGTCAGCGCCGGCAGGGTTGCGATCACCGTGGGCGCCGCGATCGGCAACACCACGGCCCTCGCCCGCGGCATCGAGGCACAGGCCGGCGCCAGCACCGGCAACGCCATCGACGTCAATGCGAACGTCACCGCGGGAACCGCCGGCGTCTACACCCTTACCGGTGGCGCGTTCGCGATCACGGTTGCCAATGGCGCGACCGTCCAGGCGGCGCAGGGCATCTACGACCAGGCGGGTTCGACGGTCGTCAACAACGGCAGCATCGTCTCAAGCGGCACCGGCGTCTCGCTTCTCGCGGGCGGCAGCTTCACCAATAATGGGTCGCTCACCGGTGGCATCTCGCTCGCCGGGGCGGCCGCGTCGAGTGTCACGCTGGCCAATGGCTCGACCACGGCCGGCACCATCGCGTCGACCGGCAGCGGTGCGGTCACGGCGACGATCGCCGGCGCGTTCACCGGCAATTACGACGCGAGCGCCGGCTCGGCAGCCGACACCGTCACGCTCGCGGCAACCGGCTCGATCAGCGGCAACGTGGCGCTCGGCGCCGGCAACGACACCTTCATCTGGCAGGGTGGCACGATCGGCGGCTCGCTCGACGGTGGCGCCGGCACCAACGACGTGCTCAACGTGGCGCTGGGTGCAGGCAATTCGGCGACGCTGGGCAGCTACAGCAACTTCGAGCAGCTCAACCTCGCCAGCGGCAACCTGACCGTCGGCAACATGATCTCCGGCTATTACTGGACGATCAACGGCGGCAAGCTGACGCTCGCCGGCAACTACTCCACCACGATGGCGTCGGTCGCGGTGGTGAACGCCGGCGGTACCTTCGAGCTGTCGGCCGGTCGCACGATCACCGGCGCCAATGCCGTCACCGCCAACGGCACCATCATCAACCATGGCACCTGGACCGGCTGGAACCAGGGCGGTGTCGCGGCGGTCTATTATGCGCCGATCACCTCGAACTCCGGCCTGACGCTGACCAACGACGGCACGCTCCAGAGCATCGATGCCGATTACACCACCGGCCTGAGCGCGCGCGGCGGCGTCGTCAGCGTCACCAACAGCGGCCTGATCGCCGGCGGCGCGGCGGGCACCAATCTTCTCACCAACGGCATTCGCATCGAAGCCGCCACCAGCGTGAGCATCACCAACCAGACCGGCGGCACGATCCGCGGCAACATCGCCATCGAGAATGTCAGCAACAGCGGCTTCTCGCTGACCAACGCCGGCACGGTCGCGGGCACCAGCTATGGCATCGTGTCGAGCGGCACCTCGACCTTCAACACCGTGACGATCAACTCCACCGGCACGATCAGCGGCGCGACGGGATCGATCCGCCTGAACGCCGCGGGTGCCCAGACGGTCAACCTGAACGCCGGCTCGACCACCACCGGCAGCATCACCGGCACCAGCAACGGCGCGCGGACGATCACGGTCGCCGGCCTGCTGACCGGCGGCTATGACGCGACCGGCGGCGCCAACACCGCGGTCGACAACTTCACGCTGGCCGCGACCGGCAATGTCACCGGCGCGATCGCGCTCGGCGACGGCAACGACACCTTCACCTACCAGGGCGGCACGCTCGGCAGCACGGTCGACGGCGGCGCGGGCTCGGACATCTTCGCGGTGGATCTCGGCACGTCGACCAACAAGACGCTCAGTCTCACCACCCTCTCCTCCACCCTCGCCAATTTCGAGGCGTACAACCTCGTCACCGGCAACCTGACCCTCATCGGCAGCCGTGACGGCGGCATCGGCTGGACCGTGGCGGGCGGCAACGCGACGACGTTCATCCTCAACGGCGCGCTGACCAACATCTCGGGCACCGCCGTCACGCTGACCACCCCCGACCTGATGTTCGTCCAGTCGGGCGCGCAGCTGAGCGCGACCGGCGACGTCATCTATTCGAGCGGCACCGGCAACAACATCCAGAACAGCGGCACGATCATCTCGGGCACGGGCGCCTCCTCGGCCATCGCGATCGGCAGCGGCACGGTCGATAACTATGGCACCATCACCTATGCCGCTGGCGGGTCGATCACGACGCAGGGCAACGGCGTCCTCGCCAGCACCAACCAGCTCTCGCTCGGCAACCACACCGGCGCGACTCTGATCGGCCGCTGGGACGGCGCCCGCGCCAACAACGGCGCCTATATCGTCAATGACGGCCTGATCCAGGGCGACCGCTTCGCCGGCGTCGAGATCACCGGCACCAGCGTCGTCTACAACAACAACACCGGCCGCATCTATGGCGCGACCGGCGAAGGCTCGGGCCTGCTGATCAACAGCGGCGCGGTGCAGGTCACCAACGCCGGCCAGATCGTCGGAGCGGGCGGCGCCGGCATCTACAATGTCGGCGCGGGCCTGCTGACCGTCAGCAATTCGGGCACGATCGCCACCGGCACGCTCGACGGCTCGAACAATTATGTTCAGGGCGGCACGACGACGGCGATCCGCACCGGCAGCGGCAACATCACCAATAGCGGAACGATCCAGGGCGCATCGGGTGGCATTGCGACCAGCGGCGCGCTGGCCCTGGTCAACACCGGCACGATCAACGGCGTCGGCACCGGCTCGCTGGCCCTCAATGCCGTCGATGTCGGCGGTGTCGCAAGCATCCTCAACGCCGGCACGATCAGCGAAGGAACGAACTTCGCGATCAGCGCCACGGGCGGCGGTACCATCACCAACGCGGTGGGCGCCTCGCTCGGCGGCGGCAACGACGCGACCAACGGCTATGCGGTCTATCTGAACGGCGGCACGACCTTCAACAATTACGGCCAGGCAGGCAGCGGCACCGGCAGCACCGTGCTGACCGGCAGCACCGGCGGCACGATCAATCTGTTCGCCGGCTCGGCCAGCGGCCGGATCACTGGCGGTGCGGGCAACGACACGCTGGCGATCTATACCGGCCAGACCAACGCGAGCGCGGTCACGCAAGGCTATACCGACGCCGTGACCGGCTCGGCCGGCACCGTGACGCTGCAGAACAGCGGCACGCTGGCGGCGGCGACCTATGGCGCGATCGACCTGGGCGGCGGCAACGACACGCTGCAGCTGCGCGGCACCGGCAGCGGCGCGACGCAGGGCGAATTCTCGCTCGCCACCTCGACCGGCGCCGAGACGATCACCAAGCTCGACAGCGGCACCTGGAGGCTCTCGGGCGCAGCGGCCGTGTCGGGGATCACGGTCAATTCCAATGCCGGCATGCTGGAGTTCCAGGGCACCAGCGGCATCGGAACGATCAATGCGGGCGGCGGAATCGTGCGCGCCAACGGCTCCGGCGCGTTCGGCGGCGCGGTCGTCCACCTGCTCTCGTCGAACGTCCAGTTCGCCGCCTCGGGCGTCTACGCGAACAACTTCGTGCTCGACGTCCCGGCGGTGCTGAACGGCCAGCCGGCGGTGTTCGAGAACCTGTTCGGCGGCAACGCCATCCTGAGCGGCAGCATCACCTCGGGCAGCGGCACCAACGGCGCCGGCCAGGCGATCGGCGCCTCGCAGGCGGTGACCTTCGCGGGCGTCGGCGGCAGCCTGTTCAACCTCACCGGCACCGGCAACAGCTGGACCGGGATCACGACGATCAATTCGGGCGTGACCGTGCGCGGCTCGACCAGCGCGATCTCGGGCGGCAGCATCACCAACAACGGCACGCTCACCTATATCCAGTCGGGCGCCAGCTCGATCGGCACGGTGATCTCGGGCACCGGCGCGCTGCGTTTAGAAGGCGGCCAGGTCACGCTGACCGGGTTCAACACCTATACCGGGGGCACCACCGTCGCCGGCGGCAGCCTCCAGGTCGGCAACGGCGCCAGCAGCGGCCGCATCACCGGCGCGATTACCGTCGATTCGGGCGGCACGCTGATCTTCAACCGCAACGACAATTACGACTTCACCAGCGCGATCAGCGGCGCCGGCAACGTCCAGGCGCTGGGCTCCGTCTCGCTGAGCGGCGCGATCACCACCACCGGCACCTTCACCGTCGATTCGGCCACCGGCGGCCAGGTCACGCTGACCGGCAGCCGCAGCGGCGCGAACTCGAGCGGTGTCACCCTAGCCGGCGCGGGCAACGTCCTGCGCGTCGGCCTCTCCGGCTCGGTGGCAGGCGGCCAGTATGTCGGCGTCCGCCTTGGCGGTGTCGGCGACGGCGTCGACAATTTCGGCTCGATCACCAACACCGGCACCGGCGGTGACAATGGCTATGGCGCCGCGATCGCCGTGGTCGCGACCAGCGGCACGAGCACGATCAACAACGGCTCGGCGAGCAATTCCTCGGCGACGATCAGCGGCCAGAATGCCGGCATCAACCATGTCGGTTCGGGCGGCGTGGTCGCCACCGGCCTGCTGACGGTCAACAATTACGGCCTGATCGCCGGCAACCTCTACAACGCGATCGAGAACCAGGGCGGCTCGGGCAACCTCACGGTCACCAACTACGGCACCGGCCGCATCGTCGGCCAGGGCAATGCAGGCGGCGGCAACGGCATCGGCATGGGCGGCGCAGGCACCCTCACCCTGACCAACGCTGGCCTGATCGTCGGCCGCACCAACGGCGTCGCCACCAGCGGCACCGTCAACATCACCAACCAGAATGGCGGCACAATCGCAGCGGGCACGCTCTCGAGCGGCACCAGCGGCACGCTGGTCGCGGGTGGCGGCAACGGCATCCAGGCCGTGGGCGGCACGATCATCAACCAGGCCGGCGGCGTGATCCGCGGCTCGTTCCTGAGCGGCAGCGGCTCGGACACCAACGCGATCACCTCGACCGCAGCGACCACGATCACCAATTCCGGCCAGATCCTGGGCGTCGCGATCGGCTCGAACTCGACCGCCCGCACCAACGGCGTCTATGTCTCGGGCGGCCTCGGCACGGTGACCAACAATGCCACCGGCCTGATCACCGGCGGCTGGGACGGCGTGTACATCACGGCCGGCGGCACGGTGACCAATTCGGGCACGATCGCCGGCAATCTGTTCAACGGCGTCGAGAACGCGACCCGGATCAACAACAACGCCGGCGGCCGGATCCTCGGCGTCACCGCGGGCGCGTCGATGCTGGCCGATGCCATCGTCGACAATAGCGGCACGATCGCCTCGGCGAGCTATAATTCGAGCACGAACACCGTCACGGCGAGCAGTGGCACCGGCCTGCTGGTCAGCTCGGCCAGCGTCGCCAATCAGTATGGCGGCACGATCAGCGGCGCGACCGGCATCAGCGCGACCGGCGAGCTGAGCCTCGGCAATAGCGGCCTGATCAGCGGCACGACCAATGCCGGCGTCCGGATGTCGGGCGCGAACAGCGCCATCTACAACAATGCCACGATCACCGGCGGCAACGACGCGACGCAGGGCTATGGCGTGATCTTCGCCAACACCGCCACCGGCAGCCTGACCAACCGCGTCGGTTCCCTCGTCAGCGGCGGCACCGGCGGCTTCTTCGCCGGCGGCACCGCCACCTATGTCGACAATAGCGGCAGCATCGTCGGCCTTAACGCCGACAGCATCGGCGCCTATTTCCAGAGCACCGGCAACATCGCCACCAACCAGACCAACGGCCTGATCGTCGGCCGGGGCACGGGTGTCGCGTTCGCCAACGCCGGCAACGTCAACAACAGCGGCTTCATCGGCTCCGGCACGCTTTCGGGCGGCACCGGCGGCACCTTCACCGTCAACGCGAACGGCATCGCCGTCTCGCTGAACGGCGGCTATGTCTCCAACTATGAGGGCGCCACCATCACCGGCGGCCTCTACGGCATCGTTTCCGGCGGCATCACCGCGGTGAACATCGCCAATTACGGCACGATCAACGCCACCACTGCGATCAACCTGATCGGCAACAACAACGACACGGTGACGCTGGGTGCGAACTCGGTGACCAACGGCGCGATCGCGCTCGGCAATGGCAGCGACACGCTCAACTGGTATGGCGGCAGCTTCACCAGCATCGACGGCGGGAACGGCAGCGACCAGTTTATCGCCAGCATCTCCGCGCTGGCGACGCTCGACCTCTCGACCCTCACCAGCTTCGAATCGCACAACCTGAACGGCGGCGGCACGCTGACGCTGACCGGCACCCAGCTGGCGACCGACGGCGGCTGGAATGTGACCAGCAGCAACCTGGTGGTCGGTGCGACCGGAAAGCTCGAGATGACGGGCACGGGCGTGACGCTCAGCAACGCCAGCGCGAGCCTGACCGTCAACGCCGGCGGCCAGTTGATCGCCCACAACGACTATGGCGTCGCCGCATTCGCCGGCGGCAGCGTAACCAATGCCGGCCTGATCAAGTCGACCGGCGGCTTTGACGGCGTGCTCACCAATGGCGGCACCGTCGACAACCAGGCCGGCGGCCGGATCATCGCGGCGGGCAACGGCGTCACGCTGCAGGCCTATGGCACCACGCTCACCAATGCCGGTGTCATCGCTGGCCAGGCCAATGGCGTGACGGGCAGCGACGACTATCAGACGCTGACCAACACAGGCGTCATCGTCGCGGGGACCGCCGGCGACAACGCCACCGCATATTGGCAGACCAATGCCAACCTCAACACCGGCGACGGCGTCCGCTTCACCGCGGGCGGCTCGGTCACCAACGTCGGTGGCTATGTCAACGGCAACACCACCGGCATCATCGTCGGCGGCGCCAATGGCGTGACCATCTCGGGCGGCGTAGCGACGATCGAGAACTCGGGCACGCTCCAGGGCAATAGCGGCTACGGCATCTCGATCGACACCGCCGGCGGCGTGACCTCGACGATCACCAACCACCAGGGCGGCGCGCTCGTCGGCGGCACCGGCGCGGCCCTGCTTTCGGGTGACGGCACGGTCAACATGACCAACGAGAACGGCTCGTACATGTACGGCAGCATCGTCTCGACCGGCAACGGCACCCGCAACATCGACCTGTCGGGCGTGGTCTATGGCGACTATGACGCCTCGGCGGGCGCAGGCGTCGACAACGTCATCTTCCGCTCGGGCGGCTCGATCACCAACGTCAACCTGGGCGACGGCGACGACACCTTCACCTATTTCGGCGGCTCGATCAGCGGGATCGTCGACGGCGGCGACGGCTATGACAAGCTGTTCGCCGACCTGGGCGTGGGCCAGAGCTACAACGTCTCGCTCGCCAATTTCGCGAACTTCGAGGCCGTCGGCCTTGTCTCGGGAGATCTGACGATCACCGGCGGCAACGGCGCCGCGACCGACATGGACATCTATGCCGGCACCGGCACCCCGGCCGGCACGGTGACCTTCACCAACACCGCCGACCTGACCGGCGACATCTATGTCAACGGCGCAACGATCCGCACCGACACCGCGGGCGGCTTTGGCTCGGGCACGATCCACATGATCGACCCGACCGCGATCTTCGGTGCCACCGGCACCTATGGCAACAACATCAGCCTGGAAGTCGTCACCCCGTCTTCGGCTGATCCGGCTACGCTCAATGCGGACGCCGGGGTGATCGCGACCCTCACGGGCGCGATCACCACTAGCTCCAACGCCGGCGTGGATCCGAACCAGGAGCTGGTGATCGGCGGCCAGGGCACGATCGTGCTCACCAACACCGCCAACAACTGGACCGGCACGACCACGATCAACTCGGGCGCGACGCTCCAGGGCGCCAGCGACACGATCTCGGGCTCGGCGATCGTCAACAACGGCACGCTCAACTATCTGCAGGCGTACAGCGGCACGGTCTCGCAGGACATCTCCGGCACCGGCTATGTCTATGTGGGCGGCGTGACGGCGGGCAACACGCTCACCTTCGCGGGCACCAACACGCTGGGCGGCACCTTCGTGGTGAACGACGCCTCGAACATCGCGTTCAGCGGCGCGACCAGCACGGGCAATCTCCAGAGCGTGGCGCTGTCCGGGGCCGGAAGCCGCCTCGACGTGACGGCGACGGGCAGCCTGGCCAACAGCAACGCGACCGGCGTCTACGGCGCGACGGTCGGCGGCTATGACGCGAACCAGAGCGTCTACAATCTCGGCTCGATCACCAGCACCGGAACCGGCAGCGCCACCGCCGTCTATTTCTCGGGCGCCAACGCGCTACTCGACAATAGCGGCGGCATCAGCGGCAATCGGACCATCTGGGTCGATGGGGCGGATGTCCAGCTGATCAACCGTGCAGGCGGCACGATCACGGGCAACAGCGATTTCGCGCTGTATCTCACCCAGAGCGGCACGATCGACAATTCGGGCACGATCCAGACGCTGGGCACCTACCCCACCGTCTATGTCGCGGGCACGGCAGCGATCACCAACAATGCCGGTGGCCTGATCACCAGCCAGGGCACCGTATTGGCAATCTACGGCGCGGGCTCGACCCTGACCAACGCCGGCAGCATCATCTCGAGCGACGACACCGCGGTCTATCTGGCTGCGGGCGGCACCGTCACCAACTCGGGCAACATCGCCGCCGGCACCAATGGCGTGGGCGTGTGGACCAGCGCGGGTGGTACCTTCACCAACCAGTCCGGCGGCACGATCACCGGCGGCTATGCGGGCCTGTATCTCGACGGCGCTGCGCTGATCACCGTGAACCTGGATGCGGGCTCGACCACCGACAAGATCTTCTCGGGCGGCAACGGCGCCCGCGTGATCAACATCTTCGGCACGCTGAACGGCAACTATGCCGGCGGCGCGGGCGATGACGCGATCACGCTCGGCACCAGCGCGACCGTGAACGGCGTGCTGGACGGCGGCTATGCGGGCAACAACACGCTGACGCTGGTCGGCGCCGGCGCCGCGACGCTGGGCGATGTGATGAACTTCCAGAGCGCGACCAAGTCGGGCCCGGGCACCTGGACGCTGGGCGGCTCGACCGACATTGCCGCCTGGACGGTGACGGGCGGCGCGCTCGTCACCAACGGCGGCGCGATTGCCGATAATGCTTCGGTGGCGCTGAACGGCGGCACGCTGCAGCTCGGCGGCAACGAGGCGATCGGCATCCTGACCGGCACCGGTACCGCGGACCTCGGCACCAGCGTGCTGGCGCTCACCAACGGCACCGGCAGCTTCACCGGCACGCTGGGCGGCACCACCGGCAGCCTGCTGATCGACGGCGCAAACCTGAGCTTCGGCGGCGCGGCCAACTACGCCGGCCTCACTGAGGTGCGCAGCGGCTCGCTCGCCCTCACCCCGGGCGCGACGTTCAACAGCGCCTCGACCCTGCTCGTCGGCACCGCCGGCACGCTCGACCTCGGCACGACCAGTGTCGGCGTCGGCGCGGCGCGCCTCGACGGCACGCTGAACGGCACCGGCACGCTGACGGCGAACACCATCGCGCTGAACGGTGCCACGGTGAACGGCAACCTTGCCGGCGGCCTGCTGACCCAGGTCTCGGGCAACTCGACCTTGGCCGGCACTGCCAACATGAACGTGCTGGTCAGCGGCGGCACCCTGCTGCTCGGCGGCAACGACCGCATCGCCGACGCTGCCACGCTGCAGCTGGACAGCGGCGCGACGCTCGACCTGCAGGCGTTCAACGACACGGTGGGCACCGCGGTGCTGAACGGCACGCTGGCCGGCACCGGCACGCTGACCGCCAGCCAGTATCAGCTGACCGGCGCAACGGTGGACGCCAATTTGGGGGCTGGCACGCTGTTCAACCTGGCCGGCACCTCGACGCTGAACGGCACCGCCGCCGGTGACGTCTCGGTCCAGGCCGGCACACTGACGCTCGGCGCGGCCAACCGCCTCGCCGACACCGCCATCGTCTCGGTCTCGTCGGGCGCGACGCTCAACCTCGGCGCGTTCAACGACACGATCGGCGCGCTCGGCCTGAACGGCACGCTGGCCGGCACCGGCACGCTGACCGCCGCCGAATATCAGCTGAGCAACGCAGTCGTGAACGCCAACCTGGGCACCGGCACGCTGGTCAATCTGGGCGGCACTTCGACGCTGAACGGC
>Ga0164294_10001134_pt1 | contig 25059 bp, 11 predicted proteins | sample GEODES005metaG_FD_111479 | JGI IMG/M metagenome (GOLD analysis project Ga0164294, IMG submission 111479) | Oligotrophic lake water microbial communities from Sparkling Lake, Wisconsin, USA - GEODES005 metaG | ecosystem: Environmental > Aquatic > Freshwater > Lake | place: USA: Sparkling Lake...
GGCGTCGGCCGCTTGAAGCGCCAGCGGCGGGAATATTCCTTGAAGGCGAAATCGAACAATTCCCGGCCCAGGATGGTTTCACGCAAGATCACCAGTGCGGTGGCCGGCTTGGCATAACCGTTGTTGCCGAACTGCAGCAGGCTGTCGCTCTGCGTCATCAACGGCACCTGATCGCGGCTGACCATATATTCGACGATGTCGCGCGGCTCGCCGCGGCGCGCCGGGAAATTCGGGTCCCAGGTCCGCTCGGCTTCGAACTGCAGGAAGGTGTTGATGCCTTCATCCATCCAGGTCCACTGGCGTTCATCGCTGTTGACGCTCATCGGGAACCAGATGTGGCCGACTTCGTGGATGACCACACCGATCAATCCATATTTGGCGCGTTCGGTATAGGTGAGTTGGCCGGTTTTCTTGTCCTTCACCGGGCGCGGGCCGTTGAAGGTGATCATCGGATATTCCATGCCGCCCACCGGGCCGTTGACGCTTTGCGCCACCGGATAAGGATAGGGGAAGGCAAATTTGCCATAGCTGTCGATGGTGTGGGCGATGGACTTGGTGGAATAGGCATCCCACAGCGGGCGGGCTTCCTTCGGATAGAAGCTCATCGCCATCACCAGCGGGTTGGCCGGGTCGTCCTGTTTGACGCCCATCGCATCCCAGACGAACTTGCGGCTCGACGCCCAGGCGAAATCGCGAACATTCTTCGCCGTGAAATGCCAGGTGCGCGTGCCGCTGGCCTTTTGCTTCTCGGCGGCAAGCGCTTCGGCGGGGGTCACGATATAGACCGGTTCCTTGGCGGTACGGGCCTGATTGAGGCGGGCGCGCTGCGCGGCGGACAGGATATCCGGATTGGCCAGTTCGCCGGTGCCCGAAATCACGTGATCGGCGGGCACAGTAAGGCTGACATCATAATCGCCGAATTCCAGGGTGAATTCACCGCCGCCGATGAAGGCCTTGTTGTGCCAGCCTTCATAATCCGAATAGACCGCGGCACGCGGGAACCATTGGGCGGCCAGGAAGATGCAATTGCCATCCTCATCCGGCTTGGTGAAGCATTCGTACCCCGAACGGCCGCCGATGATGCGGGTTTCCATCATCGGGAAGCTGAATTCGATTTTCACGGTGGTGGCAGCGCCGCTGGCCAGGGCGCCGGGCAGATCGATGCGCAGCAAGCTGTCCACCACGACAAATTTCAGGGCGCGGCCGGAAGCGTCTGTCACCTTCAGATTGTTGAAGCCGCCTTCCCATTCCTTGAAGCGCATGGCGCGGCGCACGGCAGTCATGCCGATCTGGCCGCCGGGGCTGACCGTTTCGGACCGTTCACCAATCGAATTGCGCTTGCTTTCGTTCTGATCGAGCATCATCCACAGATACTTCAGCGCATCCGGGCTGTTGTTGTGGTAGTTGACGATTTCGGTGCCGCTGATGCTGCGGGTCGCTTCATCCAGCCTGGCGGTGATGCGATAATCCACCTTCTGCTGCCAGTAACGATACCCTGGCGCGCCGGCAGCATTGCGATAATCGGTGGGGGTCGGCCAATCCTCGCCTTCCAGCTGGCGGAACTTGTCGACGAAATTGCCCTTGGTCTGCTCGATCGGCCCCGCAGTGGCCGCAGCCAGGCCCGACACCGCAAAGCACAGCAGCGCCGCCTGCGCCCACATCCGCACCATCCTCTGCATATCGTGCATCCCCTGCCTTCGCCCTTGCGCCGGCCACACCCGCCAGCAACACCGCCAATTGCCCGGCTTGCCCGGGCTTGGCAAGCCATCGCCTGACTTGACGATCGCGCTGTTCGCCGCATTGATGGCAGGCCACCCTGTCGTGCAATCAGGCTGGTGTTCAGCCCAGGAAGGACCATCATGTTCGCTCGCCTCTGCCTTGTCGCCGCGCTGCTCGGCGCGCCCGCTGCGGCGCAGCCGGTGCCGCCGGAAATCGCGGCCCGCATCGATGCCCAGATGCAGGATTGGGCAGCGAAGAACCATGTGCCCGGCCTGGGCTGGGGCATCGTGCGGCGCGGTCAGGGCCTGGTGCATGCCGGCCAGGCCGGCGTTGCCGATGTCGCATCGGGGCGCAAGGTCGCCGCCGACACACGCTTTCGCATCGCTAGCATGACCAAGGCCTTCACCGCGCTGACATTGTTCGACCTCGCGGCCGAAGGCAAATTGCGGCTGGATGACAAAATCATCTCCGTTCTGCCGGAAACAGCCAATTGGGCCGGCGCGCTCACCGTCACCGATCTTGTCCACCACATGGCCGGATTCGTCACCGACGATCCCTGGGGCGACCGGCAGACGCCCCTGCCCGAAGCCCAGTTCACCGCCCTGCTGGCCATCGGCGTGCCGTCCACGCGCGCGCCTGGCCTGATCCATGAGTATAGCAACCTCGGCTATGCCATGATCGGCCGCACCATCACCAATGTGAGCGGCCAGCCCTTCGAAGCTGAAATCACCCGCCGCCGCTTTGCGCCGTTGGGCATGACGGCCACCAGCTTCAACCTGGCTGATGTGCCGGCGGGAAAGCTGGCCGTCGGCTGGCGCTGGGAAGACGGCAAATGGCAACGGGAACCGGACATGGCGCCCGGCGCATTCGGGGCAATGGGTGGCGTGATCACCACCGTGCCGGATTATGCCCGCTGGATCGATCATCTGCTTTCAGCCTGGCCGGCAGCAGCACCGGGCAGCGAAGAGCCGAAGGCGCGCGTTACCGTGCGAAGCCTGTTGCGCGGCGAAGGCTCCCCGCGCCGCATGCAGCGCCCCACCGCCATGTCCGCGGCGCAGACCTGCGACGTCGCGGTGGTCTATGGCGGCGGCCTGCGCGTGGGCGACGATTGCAGCCTGGGCCGGGTGGCGTTCCACGGCGGCGGCTATCCCGGTTACGGCAGCCATATGCTGATCGTGCCGGAAAGCGGCTGGGGCGTGTTCGTGTTCACCAACCGCACCTATGCCCCGGCCGCTGCCCCGGCCTGGGATGCCATGCTGGCCTTGCAGGGTGCTGGCCTGATCAAGCCGGAAATACTGCCGATTTCGCTGCAACTGGCCCGGCTGGTCGAACCGCTGCACCGCATCTGGACCAGCGGCACGGTGGCGACCGAACCGAAATCGCTGGCGGGGAACCTGTTGATGGATCGTGACACCGCCCACCGCGCCGCCGACATCACTGCAATGCAGGCGCGCAGCGGCCCCTGCCCGCAGCCGCCCGGCGTGCGGGCACAGGGCGCGCTGGAAGGCGATTACCTGTGGCACTGCCAGAACGGCACATTGGTTGCGCATGTGTTGCTGGCGCCCACGCCGACCCCGCAGATCCAGGCGCTTGATTGGTCGTTCGCGCCGAAGAAATAGGAAAGACGGCCGTGACTGCGGGGCGAATGAGGGAACCAGGCCTTTCCGGCGCGAACCTGCCCCAGGCACCGCATATGCCGCCCTGGGAGTAGCCGCCAGAAGCGGCGCATGGCGCCGAGCGCAATGCAGCAGTCGCGCAGATTTCGGTTCAGATCAGCGCGGATCTATTCGGCCCGCAACGGGACATTGCGTGACTGCGCATATTCGCCACCGCCGACCACATGAAGCCGCGCTCTGCACGATCAGCCACCGCCGCAACGCCTAGGCACGGTGCGAACGCCTTCGCAAGCGAGACAGGCCATCAATATCTGGGCGATCCCGGCAGCGCCTCCGGCTTTCAGCCACGGCCAGGCAGCGGCCAGGCAGCGGCCAGACTGGGGATGTTGGCGCACGAAAGGGCGATCGTGTCCGGTGGCGTTGTTGATTCAACAAGCCGAACAATTATCCCTCGCAGGACGGGCCTGACGACCATGACCAGGCCGCAACGGCGCGGCCGATCCGGTTCTTGCGGGCTTGCGGTACATGGTGCTTCGGCGGTCAAATCGCCCCAAGCCGTTCCAGCTTGGGCAACATCTCTGCCCGAAACCGCGACTGCATGTCATCCAGCAAGGCAAGTTGGGCCGAATCGTCAGACAATGGCTTGCCATCGACCAGCAACCGCCGACCGTCGGCTACGAGCAGGTCGTTGATGAAAGCAGATGCTGATTCCATGCCACAAATATGAGCATGCAGAAACAGCATATCAAAACGGCTTACCGGCAAGCCTGCACCAATAACCGGTGCCGCCAAAGCGCCTGATTCATCGGCATGGACCGCTCGAGCCACCAGCATGCGGTTGAAAGCGCGCGCATTTTCCAGCTCTTCGATGCCAGGGGGTTTCATTGGACAGGGCGCAATCGACCCGGCCGCGACCAGAACGAGCAACGCTTCCCATAGCTGCTCTGCCGATAAGTTCGACAGAGCCGGATCTGCCTCGATCTGCTGCAGTGACACGCGTGAACAGTCCGCAGCAACCAGGACCTTCATCAAAGGCTCGTAAATTTCTCTCCGCAAGCTCGCCTCACCCAACGGTGTCATCACGGTCTTCGGTGCGATATCGCTTGATGCGAGCACGGCAAACGGAAATGTCTTCTGGGCAAATCGGAGCTCTGACGGCGAAAGCGGGCGTCCGCCTTTCACATAGATATCGCGCCGAAACTGCTGGTTGATCACATAGTCTCTGGTCGTTTCACGCAGGATCGGGTTCGAAATGCTGCCGAGCAACGTCTGAGCGTCCTTGGGGAGATAGATCGTTTCCAGATTCTCGATCAGGCTGGCCGAAGCACCATAGCCGAGCTTTGCGTTCGACATCGCGCCAGCCACCTCACTGAATGCCATGGGCAACCAGTGCTGATTGAAAAACTCATGCGCGAGATACTGCCGATCGTTGTTGCGGATGTGTGTCAGACGTTCTTCCATCTGCGGGTTCACAGAGAAATATCGCGCTCCAGCGGCAGCGACCCGTCCGGCAAAGTCAATGGACTGATCAACGCGTGCCAGCAACGGGCCAGTGGCTTCACGCTGGGAAAATTCGTTCATCAGATGCCGCAAAGGCAACCCGGGTGACCAGCCAGGAATGGAATTGTAGCTGACGTACAGGATGCCGCCCGGACGCAGCCGGCGTGAAGCAATGTCCAGGATAGCCGAACGGCTTTCCGTCGACACCCAAGACCAGATGCCATGCAATACAATGATATCAAATGTTTCAAGCTCTGGCCGCGCGGCAAGACACTCAAAGCTGTCGTCATAGATTGCCACCAGCTGCGACAAGGGCTCGACCAACAACTGGGCATTTGCCGCATGGGACGCATTGAAATCGGTGCCTGCATATCGACCGGGCATCACCGCTGCATGGACCGCAAGGGACAAACCCTGACCATAGCCCAATTCAAGATAGGATGGGGCCGAACCAACCCCATGGCTTTGGCCACCCGCAAGCAGACAGAGCAGCAGCCGCGGCACAGACAATTCAGGAAAATAGCCAGACAGATAGGTTATGTCTGTAATGTAACCATTTTGCATTCACTTCGCTCCGAACAAAAAAGGGCGCGCCACCTTTTGGCAGCGCGCCCTATTCTTCGTCAACCTGGTTAGAAGTTGAAGCCGAGCCCAGCGCGGATCGATGCCGCATTGTTCCCACCGCCAAAGCTGTAGCCACCGCGAACAAACATGTTCAACTTGCTGTTGACGACAGTATCCACACCGGTCTCGATCGTGCCGAACCCGTCGGGGCTGAAGCCGCGCACTGTGAAGGCGTCACCGCCGCCAGCAAACCGCATCGTACGGATGGCGCCGATATCGCCTTGATACGTGTAGCTGAGGTTCAGCAACGGCCGCACCAACAACCCACCGGCGGAACCGAACTGGCCATTGATGCGTGCACCCAAGGTCGGCCGGAAGATCGACTTGGAGGCTTCGTCGACGCGGAGCGCAAAGCCCCCGCCGATCGAACCATCCGGCTCGACAGCTTCATTGGTCTCCCAGTTGCGGATCGCAGCCTTCGCGAACGGTGTGATGGTCCAGTTGTTGCCAACCGTGAAGCGGTAACCCGCTTCGAGGCCAGCATCCAGCTGAGTGCCCCGGAACTCGCTGCCCAGGCTACGCGACAGAAGAGACAGCTCACGTTCAACCGAGAAACGGCTGAAACCGTAAGCAACGTTGCCCTGCACGTAAAACTGGCCAAAGCCCTTCACCACATGAGCACCCACGGTCCAGGTCCGGATGCGCGCCGTTTCAGGCGAGATGCGGGCCGTGACATCGTGCTCGCCATAGGACGCTCCGATCCCGATCACGCCATCGGTCGCGAACGCAATGTCACCACCAAACGCCAGACCATAAGCCGTGGACCGGATGCCAGACGCACCAGCGGTGTCATCACCGTTGAAGCGGCTGAAATCGCCCACCGGGGTGGCCCACAATCGCGAAGTGAGTGCCTCCCCTGCGAGCAGCGACGTGATCGCGATGGTCGGTGCCTGGTTCAGGACCAGGTTCTGATCGACCGCCGAGATGGAGGCGTAGATATCACCCGAGGACAGCTCGCTGAACACTTGCGCCGCCTGTGCCGACGTCAGGCGCCAATCCAGCGCGTTCACCACGTTGGCAACATCCTGGGCATTGGCCAGCGCACGAACGGTCGGGAACGCCGCTCCACCGGCGGCATCCGAAAGGATTGCCGTGGTGATCGCCGGGATTGCACTGTTCAATGCCGTTGCCGCCGCCTGGGCATTGGTTCCCACTGCAACCGTCGAATAAGCAGTGCGTCCGGAAACCAGGCGGACCGTGCGGGTCGCTGCGTCGTTCACGACCCGGAAGGTCACGAACGGCGAAGCGATGCTCGACGAAACCGTGGCCGTTACGTTGCCAGCGCCAGTGTAGGTCGCCAGCGTCGTGCCATCTCCATCGCGGAAGATGCTGTCTCGTGACACCACAACCCGTATCGTACCGGCCAGCGAAAGATCACCGGTGACATCGATGCGTGAAGGCGTTGAACCCGTTGCTGCCAACGTACTTGCCGCGTTGGTGAAGTACGGGATGGACACCCCGCCGGTCAGCGGACCGAGCAGTTCGGAGGAGGCACCACTGGCGCCCACACTTGCCGGCGTGAAGCGCGTGAGGGCGCCCGTCGCTCCGACAACCAACGTACCGGCGGCCGTTTGCGTGAAGTTGCCGGTTTGGTTCACCGTCAGACCGATGATCCGCTCCGGACCGACCGAAACGAAGCTGTCACCCACCGCCTGCGTGGCAACCGGAGCCCGCCGGCCCAGGACAAGCGTGGCTGCGTTATTGACGTTACCGCGAATGCCGAAGGTGCTCGCTGGCGTTTCGGGCTGGCGAGCCAGCTGCACTTCACCGCCGTCGATGGCAAACGTACCAACATCAAGCGTCCATGCGGCTGGCACTGTGGAGGTTGCCGCAACAAAATTTGCACCGTTGATCACGAAGGTGCCGGCATCCTGCTTGCGCAACAGATTGACCCCCGCGACACGGACCGCGGTCACCGGATTGGCCCCGAATTCCGTGACGGCCTCTCTCGACAAGGTCAGCGACGGTGTACGGGTTGGTGCCACGCCAGTCTGGGTGACGGCATCAGCACCCAACCAGCCAGAGCCGCGCAGATTGACCGTCGTATCGGTCAAACGCTCGCCCGTCAGGCTGGTTTGCGCAGTGATGTTGCCCAACGTGACCGAGCCGCTGTTGAGGTTGACCGTCGCGACGATGTTGCTCGTCTGCACCGTCTGCTCCAAGCCCGTGAACGGATTGGTGACCACGTTGGTCGCCCCCGTCACGTTGATGGCGCGCGCGATGCCGTTCTGATCGAACGTGTAGGTCTGACCGGCCCGCTTGTCTGGCGCCGTGTAGGTGAACGCATTGGAGTTGTCGGTCCGTTCGGTTACCCGGGTGCCCAGATCCAGGCTCTGGCCCAGCGTTGTCGTGCCGGTGATGAAGCCGGCGTTGGTCACGGTACCCGTCGCACCGGCCACGCCGATGCCGCCGACAACGCCGCCCGCAGCGTTGGTGATGGTTGCGGTCCCCAGGCGCGGCGTGCGGACGGTTGTGCTGGTTTCAACCTGCAGTGCCGCGTTGTCGAAGCGGGTACTGACCACCGTGCTGCTGGTATCGAACCCGACAGCGTTTGCGAAAAGACCACCGCCGGCACGACCGCTGTTGGTCAGGCTTGCCGTCGTCAGCGAGCTGACACTGGCGGCACCGTCGATCTTGCCCGCGTTGGCCAGCGACGAGGCGCCGCCAACGGCCGTGTTGACCGTGGTGGACGTGACATTGCGCTGGGTGCCCAAGGTGGTGCCCGTCGACGTGTCAACGCTGGTCGTCTTCGAATTTGCGCCGATCAGGCCAACACTGATTGAACCAACCCGGCTGCCGGCAGCGATGGTCGCCGTCGAACCGCCAAGACCCGCGACACTGGCCGTGCTGGTTGCAATCGTTCCCGTCGCCTGCAGCGCAGCCGGGGTTTCGATTGACAAGGTGGCAGTGCCGCCTGTTGCCGTGCTGATCGTCGTCACCGTTCGCACGGCTTTGGCGCCCACAGCCAGAGTGTTGCCAACCACTGGCACGCCAAGACCAGGGAAGGTTTGCGAGGAACTGGCGCCCAGCTTGCCGGCATAGGTGTCAACGGTCGTCGAATCGGTGTTGTTGCCGGAGGCCGTGACAAATACCCCGCCAGCAGCCGACCCGGTCAACGCGGCGCTCGCGTTTCCAGCCGCAGACGTAACGTTGAGAGAGCTGCCGACCGTGCCGGCCACAGTGGCGGTGGAATTGCCGGCCACATTGGACGAAACGTTGCGCACACTGTTTGACGCAGTGACCACACCGGCGCTGCGGCTGTACTTCGACTCGTTCTGGAACTCGGAGCTGCTGCCACTTGTCGAGACAGACAGGCTGCCGGCGAGCTTGGCTGCCGCGGCGATGTTGGCCGTTGCCAGTACAACGCCGGTTACCGAGGAGCCACCGACCGAACCAGCCGATACGGCCAAGGTGGCCGTTCCGCCGCTGAGCACGTTCTTGCCGGCGTTGGTTTCGGTCAAGGTCGTCGTGGTATCGACAAAGGCTTCGGTGGTCTGTGCCAGGCCGCGTGTGAACTTGCTTTCGGTCGCAAAGCGACCATTCGCCGTCACAAATGCCGAACCATCGATGATGCCGCCATCCACCGCCAGGCTGGCATTGTTGCCGTTCAGAAACACGGAGGCGCCGCCACCCGCATTGCTGACGCCGACGCGGCCGGCAATGGTCGCCGATGCCAGTGACGTGCCTTCACGAACACTGGTGCTGTCCTGCGTCTGGGTGAAGCCGAAGCTGCCCTTGCCGTCGGTACCGAGCATCCGCGTGCTGTTGAAGCCGTTGCTGGTGGTGTTCGAAGACTGGTTGCCCGCCGTGAGCGTGACGCTGCCGAACACGGCACCGCCGCTCACGACCGACGCGGTCACATTGCCCTGGCCCGTAAGCGAGACATTGCCCGTGGTTGCCGGATTGAAGTTGGTGGTACCAATGGCGCCGCTGATGCGGGCGTCGATATTGCCGCCAACCCGCGTCGTGGCGGTCGTGCTGGTTTGGCTGTCCACCGTGGTGGTAACAGCCGGTGTGGTATCAACCGCAAAGACGGTCGTTCGCACGGTGTTGTTGGCAAAGCTGTTGCTGATGAGGCCAGCAGCCGAGCTGGCAGTCAGGCCGCCACGGATCGCACCGTCGTTGGTGATGCTCACGCCCTTGATGCCGTTCAGGGATACACTGGTCGTGGGATCGCCGATCAGGCCCGCAGCGTTGTTGATCAGCGTGGCGGTGCCGCCGATCGCAATCTGCTGGGAGCTGCCCGCAAACGTGTCGGTGGTCACGGACTGCTTGTCACCCGCAACAGTTGCGGACGAATTGCTGTTCGTTTGCGCGCCGGTTATCACCCGGCCGGAGAGCAGCGACGTGTTGCCGGCAACGGTCCCGCTGTTGGCAAGGCTGGCATCGCCATCCGAGCTGGCAAACAGCGACTCGATCCGGCCGCCCGTGGCCACAGTTGCCACGGCCGTGCCACCGGTTGCCAAGCGTGTGGTGCTGGATTGCGCGGTGTTCCCGGTCTGGACACCCTTGGCATCAAACATGTTGGTCGATCTTGTATCGCTGGCTGTGCGCGTGCCATTGGCAAAAACCTGCACGATACCGGTGGTGCCCACAACGCCAATGCCGACATTGCCAGCCCCGCTGTTCAGCGACACGGTGCCGGCCTTGCCTGCCACATCAACCAGAATCGGACCGCCAGCATTGCGTGCCAGCGAGGTTGACTGCGAAGAAAGCTGGTTGCCGGTTTTTGCATCAAAGCTGTTGGCCGAGCTGTTGTCATTCAGCGTGGTGTTGGCCGTGATGAACAAGCCGCCCGTCGTCCCCGCGATCGAGGCTGTCGCGCCGTCGGCGCCGGCATTGGCGTTGACGTCGCCCGTCGAACCCGTCTGCGCCACAGACACAGTCAACTTGCCAGCCTGAAACACTTGCTTGCTGTTGAACGAGGTGGCTGTCGTATTGAAAGTGGTCGGATCAAACGTCTGTTCGTCGGTCGAACTGAACAAAACGCGGTTTGTCGAAACATCCACGCTGCCGGGCACCGTGCCACTGGCCACCTTGCCGGCCACCGAAAGCGAAACCGCGCTGCCCCCACCGTTGATCGATACCGATCCGGCCTGGCCGGCCGCACCGACCGTCAAGGACAGCGTACCCGTATTGGCCAGATCAGCCGATTCAAACTTGCCCGACAGTTGGTTGCCCTTGCCATCGAATGTGAAAGCCGAACCGTTGCTGCTGCCAGCGGTTGTGCTGATCAACGAAACGTTGCCGGCGACCTTTCCGTCGATTGCAACCGTCGCATTGCGCGATGTGTTGACAGATACCAACCCGGCCGACGCGGTGGCCGCCAGTGTCAGATTCGCCGCTGCATCATTCGCGAGCGGCGCGGAGATTGAACTGAAGGTTTGACCGGTCAGGCCGTTGTCGGCGTTGCGGGTTTCGGTGTTGACGATGGAGGTGGTGCTGAAGGTGGTCCCCGCAGTGACGGAAACATTGCTTGCTACCTTGCCGGCGACCTTGGCCGACGCAACGTTGGCGCCGAACACGGAAAGGCTGCTGATATCGGCTTGCTCGCCAATTGTCGCCGTCGCGTCACCGCCGGTCCGCGCAACCGTGCGATTGAAGGTGGTCGCCGTCTTGCCCGCCGCGGGCGCGCTGGTCTTGCCGTCAACCGTGGTGGTGGTGCCGGTTGCATTCGTGGAAACACCGCCAGCGATCCCGGTCACCTCGACAGAGGCCTTGCCACCGACGCTGGAGACGAAACCGCGCGATGCCTTTGTGCCGACATTCGCGACCGAAACCGAAGCCGCATTGCGCGAATTGACGCTCGTCGTGACGCCATCGGTTGTCTTCGATTCAAAACTGCCGAAGACAAAGCCATCGACGCCGGAAGAACCAACGCTGCCAGTGGAGGTGAGCGTGATCGGGCCAGTGCCATCGAAGAACACGCCACCGACCACGGTCCCCGTATTGGAGAAGGCGGAAGGGCCCGAGATCGAACTCACCGTAACGGTGCCGGTGATCAGCCCGCTGTTCTGGCCGTCAAAGCTTTTTGCGTTGAACACAGAGACGCCAACGAAGTCTGCAATGGCGCCGTCCGTCGTCAGGCTGCCGATCTTGCCGGCGTTCTGGAGGATGAGCGCGCCATCGCCGCGACCGGCACCCTGAGACCCCAGGCTGACCGAGCCGGAACCGGTGACCGCTCCATCGGCCTTGGTCACAACGGTGATGTCCGGATCCGGCGTGTTCGCGGCATTGATCACCAGCGTGTTCAACGCACCAACGTCGATCGGGCTGTTCACCGTGATCAGCTGGACCGCTGCAGCCGGAGACAAGGCCAGCACCGCAAAAGGTAAGGCAACCGACGCCTTGAGCAGCCGCTTCCGGCGCGTCCCCACATTCGACATCTCAGATGACATCATGAAAACCCCCGACATAGTGATTCCTCGCGTGCTAGAGCCGTAAATCTACATTTTGTGTCTTTTCATGATCATTTTGATCATTATTGAAGACACAGTCTCTAATAGACATCTTTTCAGTATGAAATTGATTAAGACCGCACAAGACCCCCCCATTGGCGTCCGTATGCATCGTAATTGTAACTACATATTTACATTATGATGCTTGTAAATGGCATTTTAGCGTCGGTAATTGCCGTTTTTAGCCTGTATATTTCCGACAAATTTTATTTTTAAGATCGTCTATTTTTCTAATGCATTGACTGGAAACAGCATCGCGGTTAAAAATTCGAAGGGTCATTCGTTAATATCGGGGACGATTGTGAATGATAGTTAAATCCATGCTGGCTATTCGCCTGGCTGAGCGAAAGATGAAGATATCTGAGCTTTCCAGGCGATCTGGCGTCAACAGAACAACGCTGACGCGAATGTATAATGATCAGATGGACCGAGTTGATTTGCTGATTTTAGCAAAGTTGTGCAATATTTTGAACTGCAGTGTAGGCGATATACTGCACTTTGAAAAATTTAACTCAACCCGGCCATCGGAAATTTCTGCCATTGCTGTTCTTGATCCTATCCCGTGAATTAGATTCATTTCAGATGAACGGACACTGGCAAAAGCGAAGCTGCCTTGAGCGAAGGATTCTGCAGATGAAGACGTCGCAGTTCACAGGCGAGCAGATCGCGTTCGCCCTTCATCAAGCGGAGATGGACACGTCCGTTGCCGAGCTGTGCCGCAAGGTGGGCAAATCCGAGACCATCCATCACGGCTGGATGCAGCACTACGACGGCCTTGGGCCATCAGAATAGCCGAGGTCCGTATTGGATACGGTTATCGATGCATCCATGCATGGCTTCGATGGGAAGGCTGGTGGCGGCACGCGGCAAGCCGCTGACGCTGATCTGTGGTAATGGCACCGAACTGACCTCCACCTCGATCCTGCGCTGGTCACAGGAACGCCAGGTCGAACGGCATTGCGTCGTGCCGGGCAAGCCGACGCAGAACGCCTTCGTGGAGAGCTTCAACGGCCGACTGCGCGACGAATGCCTCAACGAGACGCTGTTCATCTCGCTGGCCCACGCGAGGTCGATCCTGGCTGCCGGGTAGCACGATTACAACACGATCAGGCCGCACGCGAAACTGGGCGGACGCACGCCCGCCGAGATCGCCGGTCAACGGGGTTGGGGCGTGCGCCCAACCCCGTTGCCATTCCATCAGCCGGTCCCGAACACCGGCTTTACGCCGCCGGGTGAAGCGATTGCTGCAGGTCGTTCACAGCCTGATCCCTTCACGCTGTTGCGCGCTCAATAGCCGACCGTAACGAACACCGAATAGGACAGCGCATCGACCGCCAGAGGCGGTATCAAGCTTCCGGTTTCAAGCATGATATTCGGCGCGATCTGCACCGCCCGCGGCGCGGTGGTGTCGGTGCGGCTGGCCGGGCCCTGCTCGGCCAACTGCAACACCGGATCACCAGCATCTTCCGCGTCTGGCGGCACTGGATAAGGCTCTGCCGGCACCGGCGAGGGCGGGCTCGGCTCCACCGGCGGCGCGACGATCGCAACCAAGCCCGGCCGTGCCGCCTCTGCCACCGGCGCAAGGGCAGGCGCTGGCGCAGCGTCGAGAGGCGGCAGTTCCGGCGGCGACGACGCCGCCACCTGCGCAGGCGCAGGCGCAGGCGCAGGGGCACGCCCGGATGCCGGAAGAGCGGCGGCCGGCTCGCTTGGTGCTGTTGCCGGTGCTTGTGCCGGAGCTGTTGCTTGCGCCGGTGCTTGTGCCGGAGCTGTTGTTGTTGCCGGAGCTGTTGCTGTTACTGTTGCCGGTGCTGTTACTGTTGCTGTTGCTGTTGCGAGCGAGGGTATGGCGGCCACCGTGGTGGTCACGCTGCTGTTCACCGAGCTGATGGCGGCGGTGATGGTGCTGACAACATTGGACGTGATGGTGAGCGCCGAGTCATTCGTGGGCGCCTGCGCAAAGACATAATTGGTGGCGGTCAGCCCGCTGCCATTGATCGGATAGGGGCCGGCGGGGCTCTTGTCGGTGGCGGTGGTTCCGAACACCAGCGTGCCGGTGGTCGCGCTTGCCACTGTTTCGCCGGCGATGAACCCGGTGATGCTGCCCTTGAACAATGGATCGACCTGTCCAACCGTCCGCGTTGCGGTTTCGGCGACATAGAGAAGGGTGAGCGGTGTGATTGAACCGATCGCCGCCGAAACCGATTGCGGCAGGCTGTAGTTGGAAAGCAAGGTGCCGGTGCCGGCGGCAAAGTTGCTGCCGCCCAGCGTGGCGGATACCAGAAGGCCGTTGCCGGTATTGGCGCTGGCGAACCTGCCCTGGGCCTGGGTGACGCTGATGCTCTCGCCAGTTGCCAGGCCGGAAAATCCAAAGTTGCTGGCCGACAGCGCAGCCGTGGTGGTGCCGTCATAGGACCGCTGCACCGAACCGATCAGAGCGACAGTGAGCGCACGCGGCGTGACGTTGCCGATCTTGCCGGTGGCACTGGTCGGCAACACATAGTTCGAAAGGAGCGTGCCCTGCGCGGCGGCAAAGTCCGCTGCGCCCAGGGTCAGCACGGTCGTTATGTTGCTGCCAACATTTGCCGATGCCAGCGTGGCCGCCGTCTTGGTGACGGTGATGCGCTCGCCGCTGACGAGGCCAGTGATGCTGAGATTGCCGTCGGTCAGAAGCGCGCTGCTGCTGCCGTCATAAACGCGTTCGACCACGCCGATCAGGCCGACAGCAAGCGGACGCGGCGTAATTGTACCGGGCAAGCCGCCGCCGACCAATTGCGGCACGCTATAGCCCAGCACCGACCGGCCGGCGCTGTCGCGCACGGTAATGGAAAATTCGGGGATCAATAACTTGGTTGCAAGAACGTCGGACCGATCGAAGCGCACGCCGCCCGACGAAATGGAAATGGTGGCAAGATCGCCGTTGATTGCGCCGGTAAGCCCAACCTGGTCAACGGGCAGGCTGCCGGCGTCGGTGCCGTCGTAAACCTTGGTGACAGGCGCGCTGCTTGTCAGGGACAGCACTGGCGCAATCGCATACAGGAAGCCGTTTGCGTCGGGCAGGATTTCGGGCGGTGGTGCCCCGCCTTCGACCTGCGCTTCGCTGATGTTGTAATGGCGGAACTGGTAAGCCAGCGCTCCCGGCTTGTCGCCCGTCGTTGCCGAGAAGGGGTTGGCGTTGCCGCTCCACACCAGCCAGTTGGATTCGCCAGGATCAAGCGGCAGCGAGGCGGTCGCGTCGTTGATGAAGCCGGCCTTCCCGGCCAGGCCGATCAATCCGGTCGTCTTGATCTGCGCGTCAGGGCCCAGCCTCAGGCGGCCAGCGGACTTGCTGAGGAAGCTTGTCAGCTTCCCGGTGCTGCCGATCACGCCGTTGAGTGTGAGGCCCGCCTGGGCAGTTATTGTCAGTTCGGTGTCGCCGACGGCGGATTTGGCAGCGTCGATTGCCGATATCACGGTCCAATCGGCGGCTCCCTGAAGCTCGATTTCGCCAGACGACCTCACCGTGATGGGGTTGGACAGCGTCGCGGCCACAGCCGATTCGGCCCGCAGCGTGCCGCCACTGATGATGATCGGCGTTTTGGCGATGTTGGCGATATTGCCCGTCACCAGCACCCCGTCCTTGATCACAAGCTCGCCGAGTGTGTTGCTGGCGCCGTCAAGCCGGAGCACGCCTGGCCCGCTCTTGCCAAGCGAGACGGACGCAACGGCGCCGCTGATGGTGCCCGTGTTCAGGATTTCCAGGCTCACCGGGGCTGACGGCAGCGCGATGGAGCCGGCAGTCAACTGCCCGGCCCGGATGCTGAACGGCGAAGTCGCCGAGCTCGTCAAGGTCGTGGAAGTTGTTGAAGTTGTCGTGGTCGACGAGGTCGACGAGGTCGACGAAGATGACGAGGTCGACGTGACATTGACCGTGTCGACCGTGACCGCATTCGACCCGAGACCGATGTTCTGGCTGGCCAAGGGCGTGCCGCTGGACAGGGCTGATCCGAAGGTCCCAGTGGTTGGCGCTGCGGTCACATTGCCTTGCATCAGCAACGTGCCATCGGTGTCGATCAATGTCGGTCCGGTCAATTCGACATTGCCGGTGAACCGGATCTGGCCTTCGGCAAGGCCTTGCGCCATGATGGTGCCGCCGGCCGCGATGCGTCCGCCGGGGCCGGCATCGAGCACGATCTGGCCGGAGCGGATGCCCACTTTTTGCGCCATGACCATGCCGTTGGTGTTGATCACCGCTCCAACCGCTTCAGCGGCGGCGCGACCGGTCATCACGATGGTGCCGCCGGCGGCTGAAAGCGTGCCATTGTTGAAAATGCCGCCACCGATCTGCTGCGAGGTCAGATTCTGGGCGACGGCGAAGTTGATCAGACCGTCACCGGCAAAATCCAGCGTGAAGGCATTGCCGCTGCCCAGCGCGATCCTGTTGAGCTCCGCCGCGATCAGCGCGCTGCCGGCCCCGGTCGTGGTGACGCCACTGACAAAACTCTGGCCGTTCTGCACGCGCGTGCCCGCCAGCACGGCATAGCCGGTGCCAGCCGCAGCGTTGATGATGATCTGGCCCTGGTTGAAGATGTTGGAATCGGTCACGCCCGTAATCGTCAACTGGTTGGCCGCGGCCATGAAATCGGCGATCTTGATGCTGCCGGTTGACGCCAGGAAGCCTGCGGTGGTGATGCGACCGCCGGTGCCAATGAACAGGCCCGATGGGTTCAGGATCCACACCTTGCCGTTGGCACTGATCGTGCCGTCGATCAACGTTCCCTGCCCGCCGGTCGCGACGCGGTTCAGCGTGATCGCACCGGCATTGGGCTGACTGAACACCAAGGTCTTGCCCGACGCCACCGACAATTGCTGCCAATCCAGCACCGCGCGCTGGCTGGTCTGGGTGATGGTGGTGGTCAAGCCGTCGCCACTGGTGACGACACTGCCGATGGTGCCGGCGCTGACCGCAAACGGCGGCGTCGTGGTCGGCACATTGATCTGGGCGCGCGCCGGCAATGCGGCCAATGAAAGCGCCATCGGCGCGGCAACGGCGAGCAAAGCCATGCGGGCGCGGTGGCCAAAGCAGGGTGGCTTCCTATTGATCATGGCACCCCCCTCAGAACAACAAGGTCGCGGTGAGATTGATGCGCTCGCCGCGCCCGGTCGTTTCCGAAACGGTGCGCCGCGCGCTGGCGATATGGGCATCCAGAGCGATCCGGCGGAAGGCCAGCGCCCGCAGGCCGATCCCCAGCGTCGACAGGCGGCTGGTGGCGGCCGTGCCACCAGCCAGGGGATTGACCACCGTCAAAGCCGCATCGCCAAAGCCATAGAGCTGGAGATTCTCGACACGCCCCTTCACCGAAAGGCGCCGCAGGTTCAGTCGCAGTTCGGCAAGGCCGCCGATGCCCTTGTCGCCGATGATGCTCGACGGATCATAACCACGCCCGATCAGACTGCCGCCGAACATCATCTGCTCGCCCGACAGCAGCCGCTGGCCGCTATACTGGCCCTGCACGACGAACCCGGCGCTCAACGGGCCGAACAGCGGCTGGTTCCGTTGCCACAGCAGGGTCAGCTTGCGGAAATTCGGTGCAAAGCCCAGCACCGACGGCAACCGCACGTCGCGATCATTGGCGCCGAAGGCCAGCACGCCCTGCGAGAAGCCCAGCCGCAGGTTCATGTCGCCGCCCAGCCATCCGACCTGTCGCCACGCCAGCGCGACATCCGCGACGCTGCTGCGGTCCTGTGTCACCGCCTCGCCCAGCGCGGAAACAAAGCTGCGGTTCACGGCGAAGCCAGCCTCCGCAAACAACGCGTCGGCGCGGTTGCGGATGAGCGGCAGCCGCAACCGCACACTGCCCGATCCGGAATGGCTGAGCAGACCGAGCGCCGAAACGTCGCCGCCGGGGCGCGCCTGCGCCACCACCAGACCCACGGCGGCAACGATGCCCCGCCCGCCGATCGGGATCGCATGGCGGATGGTCAACACCTGCAGTTCGTGCAGCCGTTCGCCAGCCGCCTGAAGCGTCAGATCGGTTGCGCCGGCCAGCCCCAGCGGCTGTGAGATCGTGGTGCCCATCGCCAGCGTCATCGGCCCGATTGCATCCGATGCCAGGTTGGAGAAATTGACGAAGGACTGCGGTGGCCGTCGCTCGATCTTCAGCACCAGATCGCTGCTCGCCGGCGCCACGCCGGGCTTGAGCACGCTGGTGGCGCGGATGCCCGGCATGTCGTTCAACAGCAGCATCGGCGATTCCAGATCGACGAGCCGCACCGGCCGCGCGCGGGTGACGGGGCCCACCATCCGCCTGCCCAACGCTGCCATCCTGGCATTGGGCGCTTCGACGAACAGTTCGGCGATGAAGCCTTCCAGCACCTGGACGTCCAGCGTTTCGTCGCGCACCGCCTGCGGCGGCACCAGCACACGGGTGAGGAAATGGCCGCGCGCACGGTACAGCGCCTCCAGCTGTTCAGTGGCGCGGCGCAGATCATCCAGCGCGATCCTGCGGCCTTCCAGCGGTGCAAAGATGCGGGCAAGTTCGGCATCGCTGAACACGGTGGCGCCGGTCACCCGGATGCGGCGCACCGAAAATTCCAGTTCGTCCACGGCACGTGGCACGGCGGAACGTTCGGGGGTGAGCAGATTGAGATCATAAGTGCGTTCGGGCAATGGCAGCGGCGCCACGCGCTGGCGCGAGATATCGGCCTGCGGCGGCAGCACCACGCGCGGAACCGTCTGCGCTGCTGCCGGCGCCCCGGCGACCAGCGACAGCACGAGCGCCACGCGGGCCGGATTGCGGTCACTTGTCATCCATCAACACCATCGTTGAGTGCTTGCCGGCCACGAGCCGTTCGTGATGGAATCGGGCCAGCGGATCATCCGGAAAGCGGCCCAGCAGCGCCGCAAAGCGCGGCTCCGCCTCGATCGCTTCGGCAGCCAGCAATTCATAGGCATCGGCATAATCGCCAATCAGCGCCCGATCCTCGGTATCGGCGATCGGCACATACAGGCCGGTCGCTGTCAGCTTGCCCTTCAACTGGATGTCGCCAATCTTGCGGAAGCGGCGTTCCGGGCAGGTATCGACGATCGATTGGGTGCAGCAGATGCGCGTGCCGAAATATTTGTTCACGCCCTCGGTGCGCGCCGCCGTATTCACCGTGTCGCCCAGCGCAGTGAAATCCATGCGCGATTGCGACCCGAAATTGCCGATCACGGCTTCGCCACGATGGATGCCGATGCGCGTCACCCCCATCGGCACGCCGCGCGCCACGGCATCCTTGCGGAACTGTTCGGCATAGACATCCAGGTCGAGCGCACACCTGACGGCGCGGTCGGCATGATCGGCCTGTTCAATCGGTGCGTTGAACACCGCCATGATGGCGTCGCCAATGAATTTGTCGATCGTGCCCTGATGGCGCAGCACGATCGTGCAGGCGCCGTCCAGATAGGCGTTGAGCAGATCCGACAGCGCTTCGGGTTCCAGCCCTTCCGAAAGCGTGGTGAAGCCGGCGATATCGGTGAACAGGAAGCTGGCATCGCGGCGGCGGCCGGACACGGTGGCGCTTTCGGGATTGCGGATCAGTTCCTCCACCACGGCCGGCGACACATAGCGCGAGAAGGTGCGCTGGATGAACTCGCGCTGCTGGCGCTCGCCGCGGCCGATAAGAAGATCCATGATCCACATCGCGCCAGCCAGTGCCAGGCTGGGGCCAAGCAGCGGCAACATCGGCAGGCCGTGGCCAAAGCCGATGATCGCGCCGGCCCACCACGCCGCCAGCAGCACCGCGCCCAGCGTCACATTGACGGCAATGCCCCGCCGCAACAGACTGATGCCGACGCCGGCTGCGGCAAAGGCTGCCGATACGCCGAACAGCATTGCCGGCGGCACCACCGGCGCGGCGCGGCCTTCGAGGAATTGGGCGATGCCGTGCGCCTGCACCAGCACGCCCGGCATATGGCCCAGATCGCCATCATCGATGATTGAAAGCGGCGTCAGGTGGCGATCGGTGATCGACAGCGCCGCCCCCAGCAGCACGGTGCGCCCGCGCAACAGTTCATCCGGCAGAAAGGGCAGATACAGCGCCGAAAACGTGGGGATCGCGGCGTTTTCGGCATCGGGTCGTGGCCGCCACGCAATGTCCTGCGCGGTGGTCGGCGGGGTGCCGCCCGACAATTTCACCATCGAAGGCACAAAGCCCATCGGCGCTGTCGGCGTGTAACGGCGCTCGCCCTTCACCTCCTCGCCACCCGGATTGATGCGCCGCACCGTGCCGTCGAACGCATCCGTCAACAGCCGGGCCTCCATGCGGTTGGCCGGTGGCACGAACGCCTGTTGATAGGCGTTCTGTTCGGGCGTCATGATCGTTTTCGACGCCGTGAAGCTGAACCGCAACGGCACCTTGGCAGTGGCGATCACGGCCTTGAGCTTGTCGTCCTTGGCGGGTTCAGTGGGCTGATCGATCAGAACGTCGACGCCGATGGCGCGCACGCCCTTGGCTTGCAGCGCAATGATCGCATCGGCCAGAAACGCACGATCAATGGGAGAACGATAGGCGAAGCGCGCCAGTGTGGCCTCGTCGATGGCGATCACCGCCAGATCGGACGACGGCGGCATGGGTGCCTGCATCGCCGCCACGCGGATATCCTGCAGCCGGTTTTCCAGTTGCTTCAAGGGGGCGATCAGCAACACCGCACCTGACGCCACGATGGCGACCACCACGGCCGTCAGAAAAGGGGCCCAACGCGCATTCATGACGAGGGTGGTACCGGGGCAGCCAGGCCGGCCTCGATCTGCCGCATCAGCGCATCGGCCTGCTGCACGCAGGCCTTTTCGAGCATCCACGCCGCCAAAACCGCAGGATCAGTGATGTCGGCCGGGATGATGTTGAGCCGGATGGCGCGTTCCTGCGTGCCGGTCTTGATGACGATCATCTTGGCACCATCCAGCCGCATAAGCGCCGGCGCGGTGATCTGGTCCTCCCCGGGCTTCCACTGGAAATTCGCCCGCCAGGAGCGATCCACCGGATAGACGACAAAGCTGGCCGCATCACTGGTGGCAGGGCGCCACCATATCGGCGGCGCATCGTCACGGATGCAGCGTTCGCCCGGCCGCGACACGTCGATCAGCCATGGCGCGGGCAGAGCGGCCGCCAGAGCACCCGAGCGTACCGCCCCCACCGTGCTGGCGCGATCGTTGCGCGTGGCGATCAGCGCCGCCAGCGCCAGCCGCGGATTCTGGACGGGGCCGCCAGCCGCAGCCGGCGGGCCATTGTGCGGCCCCTGCACGATGCTGACCCGGCCATCAGGGCCAACCAGCACGACACGCTCGCCCGGTTTCAGGGACAGCGGAGCCGCACTGTCGACCCGCGCACCAGGGCGCAGTTGGCCACCGCGCGCATCAACCACGACCAGCGGGTAGGCAAAAGCCGTGCCGGCAAGGGCGGCGGCGAGCGTGGCCGCAAACAGATGGGCTGCGCGGATCACGGCTGGCTTCCATCGGCGAGCGGGGCGGTCTTCCCGTCGCCGATCACCACGAATGCGCCCCAGAAGAAGGGGTGGGCCGTGCGGGGCGATCGCAGGCTTGCGATCTGCGCCTCGCGCAGGGCCTCGTCCACCGAACGGTTGCGATCCGCGCCCAGCGACCCGAACAGGCCCCGCATCAGGGCGCCGGTAGCCGCCGATGGCACCTGCCAGTGGCTGGCCAGCACCGAACGCGCGCCGGCCCGGAAAAACGCATCGGCCAGCCCAGCCAGCGCGCCGGTACCCGTGCGCCCACCGCCCGGCGTTGCAGTGTTGCACGCCGACAGCACCACCAGATCGGCGCGCAGATCCATCGAAACGATCTCGCCAGCCGCCAGCAGGCCGTCGGCGGCCTCCTGCGCCACGGGTGCGGCGGGCGGAGTGAGCACCAGCCCCGGCTCGTTCTGGCATTGCAGTTCGCCGGGGATCAGACCGTGGGTGGCGAAATAGAGGATGCGGTAATCGCCCGGCGACGCCTTGCGCAACGCGGTTTCCGATGCGCCTTCGCCCATCAGCAGGGTGGCATCGACTGCGCCGATGGCAGCGGCGGCATCGCGCACCTCCTGCCCCGTATCGGGCAGCGCCACCAGGCTGCGCAGCAGTTGCGGATCGACCGGCCCGCCGCCCCGGCAGCCGGCAAAGGCCCGCGCCAGCACCGAGCCGGCGCTCTGCTGGCCCGAAAGCGCCGGGTTGGCCACCGCCAGCATCATCCTGGGTGCGTGGCGCACCATCTGCGTGGCGCGCAGCGCCATGAAACTCGACAGGCTGGGCGCGTGCGAGACGGCAAGGCGCTGCACGAGCCAGCTTGCCTCTGCATAGCGGCCGGGCTGCCGCGGCGTGGTGACGAGCACACCGAACGGCAGGCCCGAAAGCGCGCCGGCCGGGATGATGGTGAGCCGGTTGATGCCAGCCAGATCGGCGGGGCCGAGCAGTTGGCGATACAGATCGTGCGATGCCGCCAGATCGAAATCGCTGACGCTGCCGCCCTCGATCTCCAGCCCGCGGCGCAGGCGGCGGACGGCTTCGCCCAACGCCACATCGCCAAGGCCGACAGGGATCAATTGCAGGCCCGTGCGGCGCGCCAGCAGCACATAAGACCGATCGCGGCCAATCAGGAACTGGATCAGCCCTTCATCGTCGCTCAAGCGCGCGCGCACATCATCCAGCGAAACCTGCCGGGGTGTGGCGAGCGCGCCATATTGCGGGAACTGGCCGGCAACCTCGGCCGCAATCGCCGCCAGTTGGCGCTGTCCATCGGCAACCGCTGCTGCCAGCGTCGCCAACGCGGCGGCCGGCAGGCGATCATCGGAATCGGCGCCCTTGGCCTGTTCGCCAGCCAGACGCTCACGGGCTTCGGCAAGGGCTTGCGCGCTGGCGGACTGCCGGCGCAGCAGCGCGGCCAGTGCCGGCGTCTGCTCGGCGAGCCGCGCTGCCGACTGGTTGTTGCTGTGTTCCAGATCCGGCGCGCGCGACAGTTGGAAGGCCGTGAACACTTCGGCCAACAGCCCTTGCCGGTCGCGCGGTTCCGTCAGCGTCGGCAGCATCGCATCGACGGCCTGGGCAAAGGGGATCAGATCGGCATCCGACAGCGCGTTGCGGTCGCGCGGCAGCCCCGCCGCCAGCGCAATGGCGCGGCGATAGGTGGCGACCGCGTTGGCCGGCAGCCCGCTCGACTGATAGCTGCGCGCCAACGCCACCCAAAGCCGCATGGTGGCGGTGGCATCGCCGAACAATCCTTCCCGCACCTTGAGAGCGGCCTGGAAATATTTCTCCGCCGCCGAGATGCGCCCCAGTCCGGCGGTGGCCTCACCCAGCGTCGCCAGGATCTCGCCGCGCCACCACGGCGGGGCGCCGCTGGCGGCATTGATGCCCACCAGCGCCTCGCTGGCCCGCACGGCTGCGCTGGTGACATCGCCGGCCTTCAACAGCGCCGTTGCCTCCAGATTGAGCGCCATTGCAAGTTCGGCCCCGGCGATGCTGCGAACCGACGCCTGCGAAGATGGACCATCATCTTCGTACAGCTGGCGCCATTGCGCCACGGCCGAAGCGGCCTCGCTGAGGGCGCGATCTGCATCGCCCCGCAGCAACGCCAGCTGGGTGCGGTAGGCCGCCTGCCGTGCCACACGCGTCGGATCGGCCAGTGCTGCGGTGGCGGTTTCGGCCTGCCGCATCAGGGCATCGGCCTCGTCAGGACGGCCCGAAAGAGCCACGGCCAACGCCAGGTCCATCACCAGGCCGGCATTGCCGGCGGCGTCGTTCGGCAACAGCCGCTGCCGCAGCGACAGCGCCTGCCTGAAGGCGGCTTCGGCTGGCTGCACAGCCAGCTGCGCGATGTCGCGGCGGCCCTGCGACCAATATTGCCTGATCTGTTGCTGATCGCGCACGCTGCCGATCACCGGTTGATCGGGCCACCACTGCGCCACTTGCGCCGCCAGCCCGGCAGGGGCAGCGCGGTCGGTCGCCAGGGTCATCAGCGCAGGCGCTGCCGCCGCACTGCCGATCGCCGCCCGCAACTGGCCACCGACGATGGCGACAACCACCAACTGCTGCCAGCCGTCGGCGCTGTTGCGGCAGGTTTCCACCAGCACATCGCCAAATGTCACGGCCGGCCGGCACGCCAGCGCCGCCAGCGGGGCCAATCGCGGGCGGGTTGCCGCCCAGGTGCGCGTCAGCCGTTCGGTATCGCTTATGCTTGCGGCCTGCACCGGCACGGCAAAGCGCAGCACCCGCCCCGACTCGTTTCCGTCACAACGCAATATCTGCCCGCGCGATCCGGCATCGGTGACCGTGCATTGCTCGCTTGAAAGACTTGCCAGTTCAACGGGATCCGGCGCAAGCGCAGCCACCGGGTGTGCAATGGCGACAGCACCAAGCCAAATCGCCACCCTTCCCCAAAGGCCATATGAAACCGTCACCGCACCTCATCCACCAAATCCGAACCAATTGGGCGGCAGAGTGACAACAAAGATGTCCAAACGCACTCTGAGATAGAACCTTGAGCGGTCGTAATTTCCTTGGCCTGCTGCCCGTTTGCTGGACGGTCCGGAGCTGGAACGCTCTGGCGAGGCACGGCCTGGCCTGGACCAGATGAACTGCTGCCGGATTCGGGGGGCACCGAAACAAGATGCTTTGTGGAACCGGAAAACATGAATGCCACGACGCAAATCCAGACGCGAATTCAAGCTCGAGGCGGCAACGCTGATCGGGGATCGCGGTTTGACGATGGCGCAAGCCCGACGCCATGCTGCATCAATGCGAACAGGGCAGCCAATAGACCAGCGAGCAGTTCCAGCAGCGGATGGTCGATAACGGCGTCACCCGTTCGATCAGCCGCTCAGGCAATATTTGGGACAGGTGAGATCGCCTCCGCGCCAAGGGGCGCTGGATCGGCCCCCACTCAGTGCGATCTGCCCACCTGGGGCAACAGCTTGAACGTAAGTCCGGCATGCGCCTGCAGTCGATCGATCAGCAAATCCCCCATGATCGTCGCTGGCGTCCAGAATCCTCCCGCCACCTCGGCAGGGACGTCTTTGGCAAGGCAGGCGGCGGCCTGAGACAACATCTTGGCGGTTGAGCCATAGCCGGGATCGCGGTCCCCTGTGACCCGGCACCCTATCGTGTCGCCCTTTGCAGTCGACCCGAGGAA
>Ga0164294_10001135_pt1 | contig 25044 bp, 20 predicted proteins | sample GEODES005metaG_FD_111479 | JGI IMG/M metagenome (GOLD analysis project Ga0164294, IMG submission 111479) | Oligotrophic lake water microbial communities from Sparkling Lake, Wisconsin, USA - GEODES005 metaG | ecosystem: Environmental > Aquatic > Freshwater > Lake | place: USA: Sparkling Lake...
CCCCGTCAATCCAAAAAATCGCTCTTTTAAAATATGATCCCGATGATTCCAAAATGAAAAAGCAAAGCATATATGCTGCTTATTATCCGAAATCCCCCCGATTCCTTCCTCCCCCCACCGATAAGCCTTGGAACGCGCCATGTCATGCGTCGTCGATCCCCAAGCATTTCCATGCGAAGAATAATCCTCACGAACCGTACCCCATTGACGCTCAGTTAGATAAGGACCCCACTTTTTCCAACCCTTATTGTCGTTTCGTAGTTTTAATCGCGCACGCTCAGCTCCAATTTCTGACATATATGTATTTTTCTTAGGTAAGCACCCTGTAAATGCTGCTTAAAAATAGAAAAAATACCATTCAGACACAATTTTTGTGTCTCTACAAAAAAATGTAAATTGCCAGCAAACAAACATCAACATGAAAAAAATACTCTTCATTGCCAGCATCCTCCTTTCCATGGGATGCCAAAAAAAAGATCAAAAGGCCGATTTGGCCAAAGTCATCGATACCTATTACGAGGAACAACTCAAATTAAATCCCGTGTCAGCCACCTCGAACGGCGACAACCGATTTAATGATCAACTCAGCATCGATTTCACCGACGGCCACCGAGCTAAAATCAAATCCCTCCTCAATAACACCCAAAAATCCCTAGAATCCATATCACGTGACAACCTCGACGAGAACGATCAGATTTCCTACGATATCCTAAAACGCGATCTCGAATTAAGCCAAAAAGGCCTTAGCTTCCCCGATAACCTGATTCCTTTGAACCAATTTTATGGATTCCATTTAACCTTTGCACAATTAGGCAGCGGTTCTGTCATCCAGCCTTTTGCGACCAAAAAAGATTATGAAAATTGGGCCAAACGAATGACCATCGGCGCACAATACCTAGACAGCTCCATCGTCTATTTCCGAAAAGGCATCGCCGCCAATTACGTCCTACCGAGCGCATTGATTCAAAAAATCATTCCACAATTAGACGCTTTCCAAGTCAAAGACATCAAAGAAAGCACCTTTTATGGCCCTTTGAAGCAATTCCCAAAAGACTTCTCAGCAAGCGATAAAGCCCAATTCACCGCCGAATACACAAAAAAAATCCAAGAAGAAATCCTTCCCGCCTATGCACGTTTGTCCACGTTCATAAAAAATGAATACCTGCCAAAAGGCCGGAAAAGCTCAGGCATCGGCGCCATTCCGAACGGCGCAGCCTATTACGAATACCTCATCGAAGCCATGACCACCACCCGGAAACCGGCTCAAGAAATCTACGAAACCGGTTTGGCCGAAGTAAAACGAATCCGCACCGAAATGGAAAACACGAAAAACAAAGTAGGTTTCAAAGGCGACCTGCCCGCATTTTTCGAACACATGAAAACGGATCCATCGTTTTATCCGTACAAAACGCCAGCCGAAGTACTCGCCGCATTCCACACCATTCATAAAAAAATGGAGCCTTCCTTGAAAAAAATGTTTGGCAAGGTTCCAAGAACCCCTTTTGAAATTCGTCAAACCGAAGCCTTCCGCGCCGCCTCCGCCTCCGCTGAATATTTCCAAGGTTCCGAAGAAAGTAATCGGCCCGGCATTTTTTATGTGCCCATTTTGGATGCCTCAAAATTCAATGTCACCAGCGGCATGGAAAGCCTTTTCTTGCACGAAGCCATTCCGGGCCATCATTACCAAATTAGCATCCAACAAGAAAAAAAAAGCCTTCCTAAATTCCGTCGATTCGGTGGAAATTCCGCCTATGCAGAAGGCTGGGCCCTCTATACCGAAAGTTTAGGCAAAGAATTAGGCCTCTATACAGATCCCTATCAATACATGGGCGCTTTGGGCGATGAAATTCACCGAGCCATTCGTTTAGTCGTTGACGCCGGCATGCATTCCAAAAACATGAGCCGCGAAGAGGCTATCGCCTACATGATGGCCAACGAACCCATCAGCGAACAAGGAGCCACCGCCGAAATCGAACGATACATGGCCATTCCAGCACAAGCATTGAGCTATAAAATCGGCGCGCTGAAAATCCGTGAAATTAGAGAACGCCTTTCAAAACAACTCGGTGCTAAATTCAAACTTTCCGATTACCACGACGAACTACTAAAAGACGGAAATATGTCCTTGGATATTCTAGAACAAAAAATGGATCGTTGGGCAGCTAACCTATAAACATGCTCCTACAAACCTCATTCCCCATTCCTGCATCACCCGACAAAATCACAAGCCATAGTCGGGTGATCAGCATGGGCTCCTGTTTTGCTGAAAACATGGGGACACGCCTGGAAAACCTCCCCTTGGAAGTGAAAAACCAACCCTTAGGCACCATTTTCCATCCCATCACCCTTGCCCGAATCCTCGATTTCATTCCCCCAAATCCAAAGGAATGCTACGAATTCCAAGGCTTTTTTAATCACCCCGATTTTTCTTCTCGATTCACACAAAGCTCAGCAGATTCACTTTGCCAAGAAATTCAAGAAATTCAGTCCACTACCAAAGAATTTCTTCAAAAAGCTGATTGGCTTATCCTAACTTTTGGGACTTCGTTTCAGTATTTCGACAATCATCTAAATAAAGCCATTGGCAATTGTCATAAGCAAGCAAATAGTCGCTTCAGCAAATCGCTGGCAAGTCTAGAGGAGATGGGTGCCGCGATGGAAGGGGCTTTGGAAAAATTAAATACACTAAATCCGAGTCTAAAGGTGATTCTCACCGTGTCACCGGTTCGCCATACGAAAGAAGGCATGCCCGAAAATGCGGTTTCGAAATCCTTATTGCGTGTCTTGGCGGATGCTCTTTGTAAAAAACACGAACATGTTCAGTATTTCCCGGCCTACGAAATCATGCTGGACGAATTGCGGGACTATCGTTTTTATGAAAGCGATATGATACACCCCAATAAACTCGCGCAAGATTATATGTATCAAAAAACCAAAGAGACATTTTTCTCGACAGAATTAAATGACTTAGATAGCGCTTGGCATGGACTTGCGCGTATGTTGGACCATCGGCCACATCCGACTAAAATCGAATTACACAAAGCAAACATCCTTTCGGCATTCAAGCGGATTGAAGGTCAATTTCCAGCGATTGATTTTTCAAAATGGCAAGCCAAAATTAAAGCCCAACAAGGTTCCTTATAAACATCAAAAACCGTATATTTGAGGTTTGAATGGAGAAATTTAAGACATGGGTGAATTAAGTATTAGCAAAGAACTGATCATAGGGGCATTAAGTACGGTACAAGAGCCGGATTTAAAAAAGGATTTAGTCACCCTCGGGATGATTAAAGATGTGGAATTGGGGATAGGAGAAGTTCGATTTACAGTAGTTCTAACCACACCAGCCTGCCCATTAAAGGAAAAAATTAGACAAGATTGCGAGGATGCCATTCATAAGTTGGTGCATCCGGATTTGAAAATTGTCATCAACATGACCGCCGAAGTCACCGGCTTACGAAGTTCAGAACCACTGATTCCTGGCGTTAAAAATGTGATCGCCATCGCCTCCGGCAAAGGCGGCGTGGGGAAATCCACTGTCACAGCGAACCTCGCCATGGCCCTGAAAAAATCAGGTGCCAAAGTGGGCATTTTGGATGCTGACATCTCCGGTCCTTCCATCCCCGTGATGTTTGGAGCCGAAGATTTACAGCCCCTAGTGGAAGAAATCGATTGCAAAAATCGCATTCAACCCATCATGCAATATGGCATCAAAATGATCTCCATGGGCTTTTTAGCCCCTTCAGACAGCCCTGTGCCTTGGCGCGGACCCATGATGACGCAAGCTTTGCGCCAGTTTTTTGGCGATACGAATTGGGGGGATTTGGATTATTTACTCATCGACTTGCCCCCGGGAACTTCCGATATTCATTTGACCTTAGTCCAATTAATTAAATTAACCGGTGCGGTTATTGTGACAACTCCTCAGAAAGTTGCTTTATCTGACGCAACCAAAGGCTTACAATTTTTCAATCAGCCCGGAATCAATGTGCCACTATTAGGCCTTGTCGAAAATATGGCTTATTTTACCCCCGCAGAATTGCCCGATAACAAATACTATTTGTTCGGAAAAGATGGCGGAAAAAGTTTAGCCGAAAAATATAAAGTACCGTTTTTAGGGGAAGTTCCACTCATTCAGGCCATTCGGGAAGCCGGCGATGAAGGGAAACCCATCGCAGCAGAAGCGGGTCCAAGTGGCGAAGCTTTCAAGCAAATTGCGGAAAATTTAGCCCAACAAATTGCCATTACCAACGCAAAATCACTCGCTTAATTCCATGGAAAACCACCCACTCTTTTCGAAAGTTCAACACGCACTTGATTCCATTCGTCCCTATTTAGTGGCCGATGGCGGAAACGTAGAAATCGTGGAAATTACCCCAGAAAATACATTGCGACTAGCCTTAGTGGGTAATTGTAAATCTTGCAACATGTCTGACATGACCTTTCGTGCCGGCGTGGAAGAAGCCATTCGGAGAGAAGTACCCGAAATCTTGTCAGTAGAAGAAATAAAAGTATGATGCGCATAGGAATATTTTTTGGCGGTCCCGCACGTGAACGCGAAATCAGTTTCGCCGGTGGAAAAACGGCCATGGCTCATATCAATAAAGCCTTATTTAGCCCTATCCCCATTTTTGTGGATAGCCTAGGAAATTTCATCCTGATCCAACATCACTTAATCTTCAAAGATTCCATTCGGGATTTTTTCCCACCTGCCTCGTATCAAACGGCCCCCTTTTCCGTTTATATCGAATCTTTGGCTTCCCTAAATCCTTCTGAATATGATTCCATCATCCAAGAAATTGGCACCCGAATCAGCCCAGAACAATTCAAAGAACACATCGATTTCGCCTTCATCGCCATGCATGGACCCGGCGCCGAGGATGGCAGCATTCAAGGTCTCATGGAATGGTATGGTATCCCTTATTCTGGCCCAGGCGTTTTGGGTTCGGCCATTGGGATTGACAAATCGAAACAAAACGAGTGGTTGAAAAAAAGCGTCGGCCTCGAGAAAAATTTCTTTGTTCTCAAGCGCGACGACTATGAAAAATATGGCCGCGAAACGCTTTTTGAACAAATAAAAAAGGAAATCGGGCTACCTTTTGTCGCCAAAGCTCCGCACCAAGGATCCTCCATCGGCCTCGCCTTTGTGAAAAAAGATTCCGTCGAGGACTTTGACCAAGCGATCAAAAAATGTCTTTTTATTAGTGAAATATATCGTGAAACGTGGTTGACCTATAGCGAATCCGAGCAAGTCGATTTGTTGCAAAAAATGGCCAACCTCGACGAAGGGATCGGTTTTCCCGTGCTATTCCAACAGGAAATGTACCACCATCCTTCCGCCCTTTTACCCGTTTTACAAAGCTACTTTAAACAAAGTGTCACGAAAGCAAGTATTCATTCGATCCACTCAGAGGATGAAATTTTATTAGAAGCTTTTGTACATGGTGGAGAATTTAGCTGCGGGGTGATTCAAACTCCGAAAGGTGTTTCCGTTGCACTTCCTCCGACCGAAATTGTCATCGACGAATCCGTGGAGGTATTTGATTTCAATGCCAAATACAAGTCTAAAGCCACGCGGAAACGCATCCCGATGGAAGCTAGTTTGGCACATCTTCAACAAATTCAAGCCCAGGTAAAACAGGCCTTTGACGACTTAGGCTTTGGGGTTTGCACGCGAATCGATGGATTTTTAACGCCAGAAGGTGTAGTTGTCTTACATGACCCAAACACAATTCCGGGCATGTCGCCAAGTTCCTTGATTTTCAAACAAACCGCGGAAATCGGCCTGAATGTCACAGATTCGATCACCTATTTCATCCGACAATCCATCCGAGAACGCATGCGGGCTGGGAAAAATTACCAAGCATTCAGAAGCCTTTTGTCCCAATTAGACCAAGCGATCAAATCAACCTTAGCCCTGAAAGCAAGCCAAGAGCCGATTGTCCTTGAAATCACTGGAAATACGCCGGAGGCATTTGAAAAATCTTTCCAAGACACGAAGACAAGGCTCATTGACCTGGCCTCACAAGGCAATGTGGCTTTTCATGTATGCACGCCGATGGAGGTTGAAGAAGGCGAAGTCGCTGTGGAGTTACATGTCGCACATTTAGCCAAAGAAACCTCCAAAGAAATGTTGGACTCGATGCATCTTGGCGTTCACCCGCTAATTGCCCATACCCGGCAATCAGCCATAGAAATAACTTCATTTTACACACAAGCCTAACATGGAACTGAACCCTTTGCAATATCCGATCGGAAAATTTTCCGCACCCGATGAAATAAGTCCGGCCCTACGTGCCACTTGGATCGAAACGATCGAGCAATTCCCAAAAGAATTAGCCGATTTAGTCACAGGTGCCTCAGCTGAAAATATGGCAAAGGCCTATCGGCCGGGGGGCTGGTCCGCCCGACAAGTCGTTCACCATATGTTCGATAGCCACATGAATAGTTATTTACGCTTCAAAATGGCCTTAACCGAGGAAAATCCGAGTATTAAACCCTATTCTGAAAACGATTGGGCACACATGCCTGATGGCGATGGCGCACCGATTGAATGGTCAGTGGAAGGCGTCAAATACGTACACCTTCGTTGGGTGTATTTGATGAAAACAATGGAAGAATCGGATTGGTCGAAAACCTATTTTCACCCAGAGCGAGGCATTACCTATCGCTTAGACCGGGTGTTAGGGATTTATGCTTGGCATTGTACACACCATTTGAAGCACATCGAGTCAGTATTGTAAATTATTTGGAAATGTTCGGCTATGTGAACTAATCCCTATTTCGCCTGCTGCTTTTTCTTGTTCCAAGGAGCGGTGGTATTTCGCGCCATATCGATCGCCAATAGCACCATCAGCAAGGTAAAAAGGATTAAAATCCAACGAAAAATCATTCGGTTTTTGTTCATAGCAATCAAACTAAGGCAGTAAACAAGCGGAACCTCCTATCACTTCATGCCAAGAGGAGGCCTTTGGCCAGTACAAATGTACACAAGAAGCCGTATCCATCTGAATGCTTTCTCCTAAAAAATGACTCGCAACAAAAGAAATACTCGGATTATGTGCCACTAAGATCAATACAGGATCCTCGTGTCCAAGAATTTTTTCCACATACGCTTGTCCCGAAGCGTGGTACCAATCCTGGTCAAAGAGAACTTGTTTCGATGGGATTTTTTCCAACAAATACGCCGCCGTCTCCCTCGTTCGAACTGCCCCAGAAACCAACCAAAGACCGTCAGGAAAAGCCTTTTGAACCAGATATTCCCTTAAGATTTCCAATTCTTGATATCCACGTTCCGACACCCCCCGCACCTCATCCGGCAAGGTATAAGGACCTGCGTGCGCATGGCGAATTAAAATAAGTTGCAGCATCTTAATGAATCAAGGGAAATTCGCCCGACAAATGCCTTGCCCCCATCTCCACATAATGATCTGCGCCTTGTTTCAAGCGCTCAATTTGCTCCTCATTCAAGGTTTTTACCACCTTCGCCGGCATGCCTAAAACCATGGAATAATCAGGAATCTGCATTCCTTCTGTCACCAAAGCATGCGCACCGATCAAACAATATTTGCCAATTTTAGCTCGGTTCAATATCGTCGCATGCATCCCAATTAAAGAACCTTCCCCCACTTCCGCCCCATGCACAATCGCCGAATGACCCACGGTCACCCGCGGGCCTATGATCGTTTTGTCCCCCTCATCCGCATGCAACACCACATTATCTTGAATATTACATGCATCCCCCAAATGAATCTCTTCCACATCCGCCCGAATGACCGCGCCATACCAGATCGAAACGTCCTTCCCGATTATCACGCGTCCCATCACAGATGCCGTCGGAGCTATAAAATTTGCCATATCTTTTGATTAATAGCCCCAAATATAGCACCCTTCCTGAATTATCCATAATTTGCCTGTTCATGAAAGAATTAGTTGAACTTTTAGGATATGATCCAAACGCCACGCTCGTTTCATTAGGCTGTGGCGCAGGCTGGTGGGAAGTCCAATTGATGCACCAAAAACCCGCCAAACACCTAATTCTCATCGACTTAAATTCGGCTGTTTTAAACTCCATGGACCTACAAGAAACGTTGGATTATTTCCAAAAAATACATCAAAAAGCCCTGTCCACCACCGCCGAAATTCGCCTGGAATCAGCCGAAAAAACTTCTTTACAAGATCAGGAAGCCGATGTAATTTTGCTCTTTAATAGCTTTCATGAATTTGACCATCAAGCAGATGTGGCTCAAGAAATGTATCGCATAGGTAAAAAAGGAGGACAAATTCTCATGGAAGAGGAACTAGCGACTAAGGAAAATCAAATACATCAAGACTGCGGAAAAGCTTTGCTTTTCGAGCGTGATTTGATTGACTTAATGGAAAATGCGGGCTTTATTTTTAGGGCTAAAACAAAAAAAGACGAAAAAGCCTGTTACCTAACATTTGAAAAATGAAAGCCATTTAGCACCTTTGTAGCTTAATTGATTTACATGTCTTCTAGTATTGAGCGTCCCTTTATAATTGGAATCACGGGCGGTAGCGCCTCCGGTAAAACCTTATTTTTGAATCGATTGCTTGAGCAATTTGCGCAAGATGACATTTGTCTCCTTTCACAAGACAATTATTACCGGCCCAAAAACCAGCAAACCAAGGACCATAATGGAATCGAAAATTATGATTTGCCGGGCGCGATTGACGATAAGTCCTTCGCGGCAGATGTCGAAAAACTAAGAGCTGGAAATATCGTTAGCCGGGAAGAATACACCTTCAATAACGCTGAAAAAATTCCAGCTATGTTGCATTTCCACCCTCGGAAAATCCTGGTGGTCGAAGGGATTTTTGTCTTTCATTTCCCTGAAGTGGCCAAATTATTGGATTTGAAAATTTTCATTGACGCACAAGATAAAATCAAATTAAAACGTCGGATTAAACGGGACAACGAAGAACGCGGATACGACCTCCAAGACGTGATGTACCGCTGGAAATACCATGTAAGGCCAACTTACGAGGAATTTATTCGGCCTCATAAACGGAGTTGTGATATCGTGATTCCAAACAATCACCATTTCGAAAGAGGCCTAGAAGTGATCGTTTCGTACTTGAAAAATCAGATTTAAAACTCCTCGTTTGCATGGCGCCCAAGAATTCAAATATGGGTCATATGAAGGACATGAGATTCAAAATTCCTCCGCCTACGAAATCAAATCTAAATTATAATGTAAGCCTTTATTTTCTCTTTGGGCGCGGGCGTGCTTTATGATGAGATAAGCCACATTAATCATGTTACGCAGCTCACAAAGTGGCACTGTGATTTTTGACTGTTTATACAATTCTTCGTGTTCGATGTAAATTAATTCCAAACGATCGTAGGCCCTTTTCAAACGGCGGTCCGTCCGAACAATCCCCACATAATTCGACATGATGGATTCCAACTCCTTCGCCATTTCCGTCACCAAGACCAATTCCTCTGGATTTCGAGTCCCCTCATCATTCCAATCCGGGATATTTGAAGGCATCCCCTGCGTCCCAAATTCTTCTACTGATTTTTCAAAAGCCCGATGTGCATAGACAATGGCTTCCAATAAACTATTCGAGGCCAAGCGGTTCGCGCCATGCAAACCTGTATGTGAACATTCGCCGGCGGCATATAAATGTTGGATATTCGTCCGACTAAATTCATCCACGATGATTCCCCCACATAAATAATGTTGGGCCGGTACCACGGGAATCATTTCCTCAGACATATCGATCCCTAATTCTTTGAGACAATGCGCATAAATCATGGGGAAATGCTGTAAGATTTCCTCCTTTGGAATATGTCGTGTATCTAAAAACACGTGAACGGTTCCTTGTCTTTTCATTTCAGAGTCGATCGCCCGTGCAACAATATCCCGTGGCGCTAAGGACAAGCGGGCATCGTATTTTTCCATGAAGGTAGACCCATCTTGGTTCTTCAAAATACCTCCATGTCCGCGAACGGCTTCGGAAATCAAGAAACTTGGTTTTTTACCTGGATTGTACAAAGCTGTCGGATGGAATTGGATGAATTCCATGCCTTGCACGAAACCTTTGGCCCGATAAGCCATGGCAATTCCGTCGCCGGTGGCGATTTTCGGATTGGTGGTCGACTGATACACCTGGCCAATCCCACCCGTGGCCAGCATGGTCGTTTTTCCCAAAAAAGTCTCTACCTTTTGAGTTTTCAAATTTAGGACATAGGCCCCAAAACATTTTTTATTCGGGGTGTCTTTGGTGACCTTTTCGCCCAAATGATGTTGGGTTATTAAATCCACCGCAAAATAATGCGTGAAAAAATCGACGGAAGCGAAGGATTTCACTTTGGCTACTAATGCCCGCTCGATTTCATTTCCTGTGGAATCCTTGTAATGCAAAATGCGTTTATCGGAATGTCCGCCTTCTTTGACGAGATCAAAGCTGCCATCCGCCCGACGATCAAAATCCGTCCCATAGTCTATCAATTCCTTCAAGCGTTCCGGCGCCTCGCGCACGACCAATTCCACCACAGCTGGATCACTTAAAAAATCACCCGCCACGAGTGTATCTTGAATATGCTTTTCAAAAGAATCTTCCTCGTCCCAAACGGCAGCGATTCCGCCTTGAGCGTATTTGGTATTGGTTTCTTCCGCAACTGTTTTGGTGATTACGGCTATCCTGACCGCTTGATTTTGCTCCTCAAAATAAGTGGCTAATTTAGCTGTGTAGGATAAACCTGCAATCCCAGAACCGATGACAATAAAGTCATACGTAGGCATAATGATTCGTTTTGTCTCGCAAATTAACCAAAATGTGCTTTAAAAGGGCTATTTCAATTTAATTATTGTATTTTTGGCGCTAAATAATTAAACCCTAAATAATCAATAATGGAATCCAATAACAACACCTCCAAAGTAGCCCTGATTGTCCTAGCTGTTTTATCAGCCGTTTTAGGCGTCTTGTATTTTAGATCAACCCAATTAAATAAAGAACAAGCCGTTTCGATTGAACAAAAAGCAACTGAATTATCCAATACCCGCACTAAATTAGATTCTATCTCCACGCAATTGGACAACAAAATCGCCGAAATCAAAGCTTTAGGTGGCCAGGTGGCTGATTTAGAAGCATTAAAAGTGCAATTAGAGCAAGACAAGGCTTCTTTGAAAAAATCAAACCATGCCACCATCGAATCGTATGAGGCAAAAATCAAGGAATACGACGGATTCTTGGTTCAAAAAGATGCCGATATCACTGAATTGAAAAAGCAAAATGGTGTTTTGACAGAAAATAACCAAGTATTATCCACACAGAATCAAACGCTGAACACGGAAAATACGGGCCTAAAGACTCAAAATAAAAACTTGGCGGATACGCTTTCGGATGTAGCTGCTCAAAACAAAGAATTAGCTCGTAAAGTAAGCATTGCTTCCGCTTTAAAAGCACAAAACATTCGTGTACTAGCAGTTAATGCCAAAGGCAAAGAAAACGATGCTGCTCGCTTAAATGGAAAGCGTATCGATAAATTAAAGATCGTATTTACATTAGCCACCAACCCAATCACGAAATTGGAGAATAAAATCGTTTACGTGCGCGTATTGGATGCGGAAGGTGCAACCTTAGCTGACGATGCGAATGGATCTGGAAAAATCACCCAAGGCGGAAAAGAAATTCCTTTTACAGCGAAGCAAACTGTGACATATTCAAATAACAACCAAGAAGTTAGCTTTTTGTATATGCGCGGAGGAGTGGCTTATAAGCCAGGAAAATATACAATTGAATTGTATTCAGAAGGCTATGCGATCGGAACAGGAGGTTTCGAAGTAAAGTAATCGGATTTAATCTGAATAAAGAGAGCCGCACACCAGCGGCTTTTTTTATTTGCTTCCCCAGAAGGAATTAAAGCTCTTATTGAACACAAGGCTCGCCCCAAACGTCTGATTGATTTGGTAAGAGTTTAAGGAGCCTAAAAGTGTCGTTTGAACGTTCCGGTTATAGGTCTTCGCACGTAAACTTCCATCTTTTTTCACAAACCATTCCAGTGCCCAGTCGCCCAACAAAATCTGTGGGCTCGTCTGATTTCGTGCATCGGTAAATCCTCCACTGCGAGAAATACGTAACCGATTATTTACGTTGTATGAAGCCCGCAATTGCAAATTCGTTAATATATCTTGGTTCAAGGTCCCACCACCTAAATACACGTCGATATTCAAATCTTTGTTGATCTGCGAAGCCAAATTGCTCAATTGATTCGATAGCATCTCCGTAAAATTTCCCACCAAATTTCCCAAAGCGATACCACTTCCCCCGAATGGAGAAACGAGTTGTCCGAATAGTAAGACGTTACTTACTTGTCGGGTCAGCTCCTGCTCATCCGTCTTAATCCGATTCGTGAAGGCCGTCACCGCGCCGTTTAGGGTCATGTCTTTGGGATAATCTCGGATACCGATGTCAAAGGACACATTCGGCGAAAGCAGGCGATTTTGTAGGTTAATGGTGACGTCAACTGGGTAGCGGCGTTTGAATTCAGGCAAATTCCCCTTATTGGTCGTATCCAATAAAATTGGGAATAAAGAAGCGTATTGGGTGTATACCGCTTTGATATCGACATTCGCGTCTAAAGGATCGCCTTTCCAGGAGATTTTCGAACCACGTTGAATCGCAAATTTCTTATTAATCAAGTTCTGAAGGGTGAACGTATAATCCCCTTGGTCGATGGCATAATCGCCATTCATCTTAAAATCACCCTTTTTATCCAGGCTCATTTTAATCCCTCCAGAACCATAAACACGCATAATATCTCCTTTTTTACTATCAAATTGCACCTCGCCATAGGCATCCGGCGTGAAATTTAGGTTGAGGTCAAGGATGATAGGCAAGTCGCTCGATGCGGGTTTTTTGGCTAATTTTTCCTCTGAAACCGCCTTTAAACTTTCACTTAAAAACTCATAATCTTGTTCATCCGAGGAGGCAAATTCCCGGTCTAAAGGAATATACAATTTAGTCCCGCGTTCGCTTTTTAAGTTGCCTGAAATCCGCAAATCCTGTAAGGTTCCATCTAATTGAAACAGGCCACTAGCTATCCCCGTCCCGAAATAAAAAGATGAAGGACTCCGTTGCGTATTTAGGATTTTATAGCGATTAAGATCGGCCGACAAAGACATCTCAAATGGTTTTCCTTTCGGAAAATTCACCTTTCCATTTAATTTAGCCACGTTGCCATCATTGTCTTTTAGAGTCCAATTTTTTCCGATGATTTGTCGGCCCTTAAATACCACCGTATCAGTCACGTTGATCGCTGTATTAAGATAGTCAAAATTGACCTTAGCTTTTTGAACCACAATACGCCCTTGCAGATTCGGATCGTCCAAAGACCCACTTATCCGCAATTCCCCGGAGGCATCGCCTGATAAACCGGAAAAGACACCTTCCGTGAAAGGTTCGAGAATTCCGAGATTTGTTTTATTTAATTCCGCTTTGATATTCAGCTTATTACTTTCCTCGTAAGGTTTATAGGCGCCGCTGATGGACATCACAGATTCCCCATATCGATTTAGATGATAGTTCAAATCCATCAATTGGGATTGTGCCAAATAGGTCCCCACACCCTGGAAATTACCCATGTAAAATTTATTTAGGCGTAACGAGTCGATGATTAGCCATGTATCCAAACGGGTATTTTGATACCAGTTCTGAATACTCACTTCGGCGTTTAATTCACCAAAGGCTTTGATGGCGAAAAGGGGACCGAGGGTGGCTAATTGGAACTTGTTCGCCCGCAATTTCAAGGTTTCCGTGGAGTCCATGGACAGGCTTCCTTGGAGCGAAATGGATTGTTTTTTATTGGAGATTAACACCTGTTCCGCCTTCCATTCGGGGCCTTTAATCGTAATTTTATTTTCCGGATCTATCGCCCAATCCTGCCCCAAAATCTTCATGTAGGAATCCTTAAATCGAAGGGATAATCCATCTTTTTCGAATTTCCAATTACCCCCAAAATGGGCTAAATTATCTTCCCCTTGTTGTTTAAAGTCTAAGCCAAAATTGATTTTATCTTGATCCCAAAGTGCGTTTAATTTGAAATTTTCGGTTGGGCTGAGGAAATTTAATTGTTGGCGTCGCGACTGAAAAACGAGGCTTGACGACACTTCGGGCCCACCTAAAAACTTGGAGCTTTGCAAGGAGAAAACGGACTGATAAAATTGGTAACCCCCTAAAATCAGGGTGTCTGGATAGGACTCCAAACTCAAGGCAAAGGTTCTTCCTTTCGTGATATTTCCTGAAAAAACGGTATTTTTCCCTAGGCCCACAGATGGGTAAAAACGACTTAAAATAGGGGCTGCTTGATGGCAGATGATGGTGAAATCGGCTTGATATTTTCGCTCGGTGTCATAGCTTCGAGCGGCATAATATTTCTGGCGTTCGTTTTCAGGTTTTTGGAAAAACAAAGCATATTCGTTCCATACTTGTTTAAGGTCGTTCTGAATGCGCATGGGCACGAAATTGCCTTTTACATCGATGGAAATGAGATCAGAATTTACTTGATAATGGCGATCACCATTGAAGTTTTTATTGGAAGAAAAAGAGAGCAAACCGATCGGTAAATCTTCCATGCCCGGTTTTTTTATATTCAAGTCGGTAAAAATGGCTCTACCCAAAAGATCATCCAAAGTCGTAAAGCGGAGGTCTAATTCAAAACCTGTTCTAACCTGAATATCTTCTTTCAACATGTGGAGTTTTCCAAGATGGGCATGTTCGATTTTACCTTCTAAAAGGTAACTAGCTTTTTCGGGTTGTAAGTTAATTTCGCCTTCCATGGAGGCGATTAAATTGGAATCCAGGACGGAGACGGCCCCTTTAAACATTTGTCTTTGGAAGTTGCCTTTGAAAACAACTCGCTTGTAGTCATAGGAATTAAAATGAATTTCGGAGACCCTGCCATCAAAGTCGACCTGGGCTGATTTTTTTGAAAATCCGTGGCCTTTAATTTTGCCTTCTAAATCGATATTGCCTAAATAATCTTGCAAATCGAGGAGTTTGCCTAATTGAAATTTTCGCAATTTAACCTCTCCTTGATACGCTGAAAGCGCCATGGAATCTTTGAGGTCCATTTGCACATCCCCTTCCATATAGCCAAGACCGGTATTTAATTTACCCATCGTTTTAAAGCGCTGATTCGTTCCATGAAAATTACCATCAAAGGCCACAGGACCTAACATTTCCATTTTGCTAACGGCAGAGGGGCTAATGAAAACGGCAAGGTCTTTTGGGACAAACAAGGATTTTTTCATGTCAAAATCCATTTGTGTTTGATCGATATTCGGAAGGCCTTTGAAGGTGAAATTGCCTCGCAAGACGGAATTTTGGCCAAAAGCTATTTCGAAATTCTTCAAGCTTAAATTGGTCACTGTCCCATCCAAATTTCCGTTTAGGCGATACATTCCTTTGTAGGGGGACATGGCTTCGATGAAGCGGCTGACGTCTTCGCCTTTCACTTGGCTTTTTTTCAGGTTCGCGACCATGCGCACCTTGGGAATCCATTGGGTTAAATCATCCAAATTTCGATAATTCATGACGACTTGATCTTTTAAAAAGGAGTCGTTGAAGCGTAGGTCCAATTGGTCAAAACGCATTTGTTTATCACAAATCATGAAATGCGTATCCAATTTTTTCACCTGAAATCCGCTGGCTGGATCGATGGTTTGGAGGCCGATGGTTTGAAGTCCGATGGTGTCGCCTTTGACATAAAAATCGTTGACTTTGGCGTTAATTTTTATAAATGAAAAGTGGGAAATGTCGAAATGCGTGGAGGAAGAAAGGTTTTTTTCTTGTTCATCATCCAATAAAAATATGCCGTCTACGACTTCGGCACCTTGGATTTTAAATAGAGATGATTCGTTTGATTTAGATGGGTTTTTAGAACTTAGCCAACGAACGAGTCGATCGATAAATTCATTCATGTTAATCTTTCCCGATTTTTTCTCGAGAATCAAATGGACGCGAGGATGTAGCAAACGGGCGTATTCCATGGTGGGCTTGGCGCCTTGTAGGAATAAATCGCTGAGGTTGAAATTGATATCCAGCCTTTCGATGTAGATCATGTCTTTGCCCCAGGGGTCTTTCACGCGGAGTCCCCAGAAGCTGACTTCGTCGAAAAACTTGATTTGGATTCCTTTGAGGGTCAAAGGATACCCGATGGCTTTTTCGATTTTGGGTGAAAAATATTGGGCGAGAAGGGTCTGATTACTCGGGGCGCGCAGGAGTAAAATGAAGGTAAAAATCAGCAAAAATATCCCCACTAATCCATACAGGATCGATTTGGCGAAGATTTTTAGGTATTTTACCATTTTTTCTTTTTAAGAAAAAAACCGAAATCGGTTTAATTTGCCTTATTTTTGCGAATAATTTTTGACATGATCCTACTGGCCATTGAATCTTCTTGTGACGAAACCTCGGCGGCCGTAATGGTCCACGGAGAACTTCGTTCGAACGTCATTTCGACCCAGCTCATTCATACGGAGTGGGGCGGTGTCGTTCCGGAATTAGCCAGCAGGGCTCATCAAAAATCCATCATTCCTGTGGTTCAGGAAGCACTGCAAAAAGCAAATATAAACAAAAATGACTTGAATGCCATTGCGTTTACGCGGGGGCCGGGATTGTTGGGCGCGCTGATGATTGGAACTTCTTTTGCCAAAGCGCTGGCGCTTAGTTTAAAAATACCATTAATCGACGTTAATCACATGCAGGCGCATGTGTTGGCGCATTTTATCGAGGAGCCACGGCCGCTGTTTCCTTTTTTATGTTTGACGGTGAGTGGGGGGCATACGCAATTGGTCTGGGTGAAAAGTGCATTGGATATGGAAATCATCGGGGAAACGATGGATGATGCGGTGGGTGAGGCCTTTGATAAAACGGCGAAGCTGATTGGATTGCCTTATCCGGGCGGTCCGCTGATTGATAAATTAGCCAAAGAGGGTAACCCGGATCGCTTTCCTTTTCCGATGGGTGAAATGCCGGGTTTGAATTTTTCATTTTCTGGAATTAAGACATCGATTTTGTATTTTCTACAAAAGCAGGTGGCGATGAATCCGAATTTTATCGAGGAAAACAAGGCGGATATTTGTGCTTCGGTTCAAAAAACGCTTGTTGAAATTTTATTACGCAAGGTCAAAAAGGCTATGGCCCAAACCAGCTGTAAGCAAATCGCCATTGCGGGCGGTGTTTCCGCGAATTCGGGTTTACGGACGAGGATTCAGGAATTAGGCGCGAAACAAGGTTGGGAGGTCTTTATTCCTGCCTTTTCGTATTGTACAGATAATGCTGGGATGATTGCGATGGCCGCTCATTTCAAAGCAGAAGCGGGGGAATTTTGTGGGCAGGATGTGAGTCCTTTGGCATCACTTTCCTTTCTAGCTTAACTTTGGCAAAGCTTCAAGCTTTGCCAAAGGTAGCGCGGAAAAAACGCTATTTCATTTCCTTTATTGCGTTCCAAAAAGCCAATTTTAAGGATTTTTCGGCATCGGTCAGCGTAGACAACAAACGCGGGAAAAAATAGATTAATTTATCAGTATGTTGGACAATTTCCGTAATCGGAAACTCCGACTGCCACGTGGCAGGTTGTTGACCTAGAAATATAAATTTCTTGTTTTTCGCCTGCGCAATGAATTCAGACAAGGCGGGCTCATCGCCACCGGGCACATAAACAGCCCAATCCTGCTCACTTAGCAACATCGGTGGCGCCGAGAAAATCATTTGCAAACGCGCACGTTCCGTATCCGATAAATCACCGACCACCAACCAGGTCGTCTCTGGAATCACAGGCTTTTGATCCGCCTCCGCATCCAATGTCGGGGAAGATTCAAACGAATCCGCTACATGACCTGTTTTCACAGACTCTGAACTGACACTTGAAACTACTTGATTTTTTGCTGACGTCGAAACTAGATCCGAAACCTCCGTAGATTTTTCAGCTCCACCCTTTGACTCCGCAGATTCGACCACAGAAACTACGTCCGAAGAAATCTCCAAAAGCCTATCCGCTGGGACCCAATAAATCTCATCGTGTTTATATAAATCCGCTAAATGAATGGATTCGGTTGGCATAAATTAGTTGGCCAACAAACCCCGAAGCACACATGCCTCCCGATCCGGACCCGTTGAGATAAAGTTAATCGGCAAATTCAAATGCTTCTCCAAAAACTGAATGTATGTCGACAATTCAGCCGGCAATTCCTCAAAATGACGCATGCCTTCCAACGAACAATGCCAGCCTTTCAAAGTCTCATAAATCGGTTTCACTTTGATATCCGTAATCTCAAAAGGGATTTGATCCGTCACCGTTCCATCCGGCATTTCATAGGCCGTGCACACTAAAATTTCTTCAAAAATATTCAAAACATCCGCCTTCATCATGATCAACTGAGTCACCCCATTAATCATCATCGCATATTTCAAAGCTGGTAAATCTATCCATCCGCAGCGACGTGGCCGACCAGTCGTCGAGCCAAACTCACGTCCCTCTTGACGCATCCGCTCACCTACCTCATCTTCCAATTCCGTCGGGAATGGCCCTGAACCCACCCGAGTCGCATAGGCCTTAAAAATTCCATACACCTCGCCAATGTTCTTTGGCGCCACACCTAAACCCGTACAAGCTCCGGCTGTAATCGTATTCGAGGAAGTCACAAAAGGATAAGAACCAAAATCAACGTCCAAAAGCGAACCTTGCGCTCCCTCCGCCAAAATCGTTTTTCCTGCATTGATCGCATGGTTCACCGAATACTCAGAATCTACCAAATGAAATTCTTTCATAAACTCCACCGCCTCGAAAAAGTCTTTTTCCGCCGCCGCTAAATCATATTCAAATTTATAGACATCCAAAATCGCCTTGTGACGATCCACTAATGCCTGATATTTTTCAGGAAAAGATGGAGAAATCATGTCCCCTACGCGCAATCCTTGACGCGAAATTTTATCCGTATACGTTGGCCCAATTCCCTTTAAAGTCGACCCAATCTTCGCATCGCCTTTGGCTTTTTCATAAGCTGCATCGAGCAATCGGTGCGTCGGCAAAATAATCGATGCCTTTTTTGAAATCTCTAAATTCTTCCGCAAATCCAAATTAAAATGCGCTAATCCCTCAATCTCTTTTTTGAAAATAATCGGATCTAATACCACCCCATTTCCAATGATATTTTGAACCTCTTGGCGAAAAATCCCCGAAGGAATTTGATGCAACACATGCTTAAAACCGTCAAATTCAAGCGTATGGCCCGCATTCGGTCCACCTTGAAAACGCGCCACCACTTGGTAACGAGGAGCTAACACATCCACAATTTTCCCTTTGCCTTCATCGCCCCATTGTAAGCCTAATAATACATCAACTGCCATAATAAATTTTTTAAACGTAAATTATTCCTGATTTTGAGCCAAGTATTGTTCCCGTGACTCACAATTTTTCTTCGTACACGATCCATAAAATATCAAAGAATGATGCATCACATTAAATTGCAACATTTCCCCCACTAAACTCTGAATCGTCTGCACCCGCGGATCACAAAATTCGGTCACTTTGTGACAGTCCGTACAAATTAAATGATCATGCTGCCGACGACCATAGGACTTCTCAAACTGCGCTTGATTCCTCCCAAACTGATGTTTTACCACCAAATCACATTCCACTAACACATCCAAGGTATTATACACCGTCGCACGAGACACCTGATATTTCTTATTTTTCATCGAGATGTACAACTCCTCCACATCAAAATGATCATCCCGCAGATAGATCTCCTCTAAGATCGCAAAACGCTCCGGAGTCTTTCGCAAGCCTTTATTTTCCAAATAAGCTGTGAAAATCTTTTTTACTGAATCAAACTTCTCTATTGCTGCCGACATCTATCGAAAAAAACGAAGTAAAATAAGCTATAAATTCTGAAAAATGCTAAATTTCCTCCCTGGCCACGTCAATTACCCCCGTCACTTGCTCCAACTCAACCACCAATGATTCCAAATGAACCGTATCCTGAATCATCAACGAAATCTTCCCCTCAAATAAACCATCCTTCACCCCGATCGTCAAGGCAGTAATATTCACCTTTAACTCATCCGAAATCACCCGCGTCACATCATTCACCAAACCCACCCGATCAATCCCCCGAATCACCAACTCCACAATAAAAGACATCGCAATCTGACTCGTCCATTGCGCCTTAATCACCCGATCCCCATGCCTCGACAATAATTCCGGCGAGTTCGGACAGCCCGTCCGATGTATCTTAATCCCCTCATTAATCGTCACAAAACCAAACACCTCATCCCCCGAAATCGGATTACAACATTTCGCCAAGGTATAATCCACCTTGTCCATATCCTCCCCAATCAACAAAATATCCGACTCCTTCCGATCCTTGTGATACTGCTGCATCTCCTTCCGGAACGATTTGCTATCCACAATCGGTGACTGAATCGACTTCTCCGCCTGCTTCCGCTCATGCTGCTCCCGGTCGGATTTCCAGTGCTTCAATTGCTCTATCGGAATATAGACCTTCCCAAAACGATAAAACAAATCATTCGCATCCTTCGCATTGAAATAGGCCCGCAATTGATTCGTTAATTCTAAGGTCAACGTCGGATATCCCAAATGCTTCAACCGCGCCTCAATCATATCCCGCCCCTTAATCAAATGCGATTTATTCTCCTCCTTAATAAAATCCTTGATCCGCGCCTTCGCCTTCGTCGTAAACACAATGCGCAACCAATCCTCCGAGGGTTTTTGCTTCGACGAAGTCAAAATCTCAATCTGATCCCCATTCGCTAATTTATGCGATAATGGCACTAATTTACCACCCACCTTCGCTCCAATACATTTCGCACCCACCTCCGAGTGAATCTCAAAAGCAAAATCCAAGGCCGTTGAACCCGACTGCAACACAATCAATTTCCCCTTGGGCGTAAACACAAAAACCTCCTCATGATACAAGGAATTTTTAATGTCATCCACTAATTCGACGGCCGATTGCGTTTTGTCATTCGACTCCAAGGCCTCCCTAACCTGAGATAGCCAGGACTCAAATGCTTGATTCGTTCGCGTATCCGTTCCCTTATATTTAAAATGCGCCGCAACCCCCTTCTCCGCAATCTCATCCATGCGCGTAGTCCGAATTTGAACCTCCACCCAGCGACCTTCCTTATCACTCCCATAAGGCAAACTCATCACCGTCGTGTGCAAAGATTCATATCCATTCGACTTAGGCGTAGACACCCAATCCTTCAAGCGACTCGGATTCGGCCGATAATGATCTGTGACAATACTATAAACTTCCCAACAATCCGATTTCTCACGCTCCAATGGCACATCCAACACCACCCTCACCGCAAATAAATCATATATTTTCTCAAAATCCGTATTACCCTTCTTCAACTTATTATATATCGAATAAATCGATTTTGGCCTTCCTTTTATCGTATAAGCCAATCCGCGCTCATCCAAGGATTTCTTAATCGGCTTGATAAAATGCTCCACAAAACTCTCCCGATTACGCTTATTCTCCATCAATTTATGCGCAATCTCCCGATAGGACTCCGGCTCCGTATACTTCAATCCCAAATCCTCCAACTCCGATTTAATCGCATTCAATCCCAAACGATGGGCCAATGGCGCATATAAATAAATCGTCTCCGAAGCGATCTTCAATTGCTTCTCCTTCGCCATCGAACTCAAGGTCCGCATATTATGCAAGCGATCAGCCAATTTGATCAATATCACCCGAATGTCATCCGATAAGGTCAACAACATCTTTCGGAAATTCTCCGCCTGTTGCGATGTACCATAATCAAAAGTGCCCGCAATCTTCGTTAAACCATCAATGATCGACGTAATTTTAGGGCCAAATTCCTTTTCAATATCCAACAATGTCGTGTTCGTATCCTCCACCACATCGTGCATCAAGGCCGAAATAATCGACGTAGGGCCCAAACCAATCTCCTCTACACAAATCTGGGCCACTGCCAATGGATGGTAAATATAAGGTTCACCCGATTTACGACGCATGTCCTTATGGGCCTCCGCTGACAATAAAAACGCCTTTTTGATTTGTTTGGCATCATCATCCTTCAAGTAAGGCTTGGCCGCACGCAAAAGCTTTCGATATCTTTTTAAGATCTCGATACGCTCTTTTTCCAAATCGATCGTTACCTGCTTCATGAAATGTTTTGAATTAAGGCCACGGCCATCGCCGATATTCCTTCGCCCCTTCCTACAAAACCCATCCCCTCCGATGTCGTCGCTTTAATCGAGATTTGATCCACTTCGACCCCCATCACCTGAGCTAAATTTTCCTTCATGGCCGGAATATGGGCATTTAATTTGGGTTGATCTAAAACGATCGTCACATCCGCATTCCCTAATTCCCAACCCGCCTCGCGCAGCATCTCCATCACCCGAGCCAATAATTTCGTACTCGCCACACCCTTCCACTGCGGATCCTTATCCGAAAAATGATAGCCAATATTGCGCATGTTCGCGGCACCCAATAAAGCTTCGCAAAGCACATGACACACCACATCCGCATCCGAATGGCCCATGGGACCTTTGTCCGACGGAATTTCAATTCCCCCCAACATACAGGGACGACCTAAAACCCATTGATGCACATCGTATCCTTGACCTACCCGTATTTTCATGTTAGCATTTTTTATACAACAAGGTATTTGATTTTCCCTCAACAAAAATTTTCTTCGACCAAAAATTCACTTCCTCCATCGTCACCTGCGCAATTTTCTCCGCCTCCTCATTCACATAATTCACATGCCCCGCATTCGCCGCCATGGCTAAATTCATCGCCCGATTTAACACTTCCACCTCCCCAAAAACCAAACTCGCCTCTCCCTGATTTTTTACCCTTTGCAAATCTTCCTCCGTAAATTCAAAGGCTACAAATTGCGAAATCGCTTCATCCAAGGCCTTTTCGGCCTCCTCCAGCGAAATGCTATCTGCCACTTGGCCCGAGATAATCAACAAACCCGGATCCGTCGAACCCGTTTGTGAAGCCGAAATGGAATCAAATATCCGCTCATTTTGAACTAATTTTTCATATAAAAAGGATGACTCATTTCGACCCATTAAATCAGACAGCATATCCACCGCATGATATCCATCCGCATACCTACCCACCACAGGATAGGCCTTATAAATGCGATTCGAAGGAACTTGAGCCTCGATTTCCATGCGTCGATCGACTAATTGAACCGGCTCAACAGGTAATTTCCGCTGCGGCTTTTCCCCGCTCGGAATCGGTGCAAACCATTTTTCTGATAAGGCTTTCACCTGATCGAGCGTCACTTTCCCGGCTATCACTAAAATGGCATTGCTCGGAACATAATAGCGATTAAAAAATGCTTTGACATCTTCCATCTGCGCCTCCTCGATGTGCTTGATTTCAGCACCGATGGTCGGCCAGCGATAGGGGTGTTTTTCGTATATTAAAGGGCGAAATTTCAACCACACATCACCATAAGGCTGATTTAAATAGCGCTGTTTGAATTCTTCGATGACCACCTTTCGTTGGACTTCCAAAGACTGCGGATTAAAGGCCAATTGCATCATCCGATCTGATTCCAACCAGAATGCGGTTTCGATATTTTGATAAGGAACTGAAATATAATAATTCGTTAAATCCGGGGTGGTGAAGGCATTGTTTTCGCCGCCTACTTGTTGCAATGGCGCATCGTAATTCGGAATATTCGCCGAACCCCCAAACATCAAATGTTCAAATAGATGCGCAAAACCCGTCCTTTCAGGATCCTCATCCCGCGACCCAACATCATAAATCACATCCATGACAGCCAGGGTTGTACTAGGATCTTCGTGAACGATAACTTGGAGGCCGTTGGCCAACGTAAATGTTTGATATGAAATCATGAAAGGCGAGTGAAAAAAAGAATTAAACAAATGTAAAAAATTAGACCCAAAAACCACAGGGCTTGCCTATTTTTGCAATTCAATTTTATGCGGATGCCTCGGATTTTATTCTTGTTTTTTGTTTTGTTGCCCTATTCATTTTTAGGTCAATTATTGCAAGACGCCCAAGCCAAAACGACGATCACCACCGGATTGAATCATTTGTATTCCTATGATTTCAAGGAAGCAGGTCAGCAATTCAGTGCCCTGAGAGCCAAATACCCCAAACATCCTGCGGGTTACCTACTCGCCGCGATGCAATTGGAACAACAATATTTTCCCCTGAAGGATCATGTGGTGATAGGCCAACAATACGTGCATCTCCTCGAAAAAGCCTATGCCCTTTCCCATGATCTCTATACCAAAAACGAACAAGATTTAGAAGCCGCATTTTTCTGCACGGCTTCCCTCGGATTTTTAGCAGGCTTTGAAGCCGATAACCAAAATTTCTTTAAAGCGGTTAATTATGCCAAAAAAGCCTATTCCTTCATGAAAATCGGCCTGAAAAACACCGAGAATCAAGCCGAATTTTATTACGCCTCCGGCGTTTACAAATATTACCGCATTTCCTACCCCGAAATCCATCCCATCATCAAACCGCTCATGTGGTTTTTCGAAGATGGAAATAAAAAAATAGGACTATCTTACCTAGAATCTGGGGCTAAAAAAGCCGTTTTTGTGAAAAACGAATCCCTCTTTTACCTCGGTTACATTTATAATAAATACGAAGGTACGCCAGCTAAAGGTCTGCCATATAGTTTAGAATTAATCAAAGCCCACCCAAATAATCAGTTATATGTTCTTCAGCGAGCCGAATTATTAAGTCTCACCGGAAATTATGAGGGGGCAGACTTTTTTTGCGAGCAATTAGAAAAATCAAAATCCCCCTATTTCATCGGTTGCGCCATGACTTTTCGAGGAATGCGGGAAGAATTTGAAAACCATAACCTAAGTGCGGCAGAATCCTTATATTTGAAGTCATTAAATTACCCTTGGGATGAACGATTTACCAAGGACATTCGGGGCCTTTCGTATTTAGGACTAATCCGTATCGCTCAAAAAAATGGACAAACCGCAAAGGCCCGTAAATACAC
>Ga0164294_10001136_pt1 | contig 25044 bp, 24 predicted proteins | sample GEODES005metaG_FD_111479 | JGI IMG/M metagenome (GOLD analysis project Ga0164294, IMG submission 111479) | Oligotrophic lake water microbial communities from Sparkling Lake, Wisconsin, USA - GEODES005 metaG | ecosystem: Environmental > Aquatic > Freshwater > Lake | place: USA: Sparkling Lake...
CCACTGCATTGGCAAAAGCCATCGTCTCTTGAAATGTGGGGAAGTGCCAGGATTTCTCGATACAGATATGGGGGCCATCGCCCGACAACACCCACCCAGGAATACCGCTCAAGGCCGCTACGATCTGCGTGGGTTTGAAAGCCGCGGTCATGATGAGGCTTTCATCCGAGCCAAGCGCACGCTGGCCGGTGGATGCGAGTAGTAGAACTTGACGTACCAAGGGTCGGGTGTCAAAGTGGAAGCATTGTCCTGGTACAGCTTCAAAAGTGCTGACGCTAGATCTGAGCCGGCCGCTTGGGTGGAGGCATAGGCATCGGCCTCAAACTCTTGTTGGCGAGACCGCCAGGATGACAGTGGCGCCATAAAAAAGGTGAACACCGGCGTGACCAGCAGGAAGAGTACCAAGGCCAGCGCGTTGTTTGGCCCCATCATGCTGGGCAAAACACCCAAACCGGTATAAAACCAGGCTTGCTGGCTCAGCCAACCCAACAGGGCCAAGCCTGCCAGACTGAGCGTGAAACTGGTGGCCATCATTTTCAAGATATGGCGATGTTTGAAATGACCCAGCTCATGGGCCAACACAGCCTCCATTTCTGCAGGGCTGAGTTGTTGCAGCAAAGTGTCAAAAAACACCACCCGCTTGCTGGCCCCGAAGCCCGTGAAAAAGGCATTGGAATGGGCTGACCGGCGGCTACCGTCCATCACAAAAAAACCTTTTGCAGTAAAACCTGCACGCTGCATCAAGGCATTGACTCGGGCCTTGAGCGACTCATCCTCTAAGGGCGTGAATTTGTTGAACAAAGGCATGATCACGTTCGGTGCGATCGACATGATGAACAATTGAAAACCCACAAACGCGGCCCAGGCCCAGACCCACCACTGAGCGCCACCAGTTTGCATCAACCAAAGCACCAACCAGACCATGGGAACCCCCAAGACCAAGCCCAGAACCACACCTTTTAGCGCATCGGAAAGCCATAAGCGCCAAGTCGTTTTATTGAAACCAAAAGCCTGTTCAAGCACAAAGGTTTGGTACAGGGACAAAGGCAAGCCGATCAAACCGCCAATGAATGAGAAGCACAAAACCAAGGCGATTTGTTGCGTCATGCCTGCGCCTAACCACCCGATCAAAACCGTGTTCAATGCATCCAAACCGCCGAGCAATGTCCAAGCCAGCAAGCAGGCTGCATCCATGGCAATGTCGAGCTGCGACAAGCGAATCTTGGCAACCGTGTAGTCGGCCGCTTTGTGGTGGTCGACCAGCCCAATGGTGCCGGCAAATGGTTCGGGCACGGCACCTCGATGACGGCCCACATGACGCACCTGGCGGGTATTGAGCCAAAACTTCAGCAGCACGTTACACAACAATGCCACAGCCAATGCAAGAGAGAGATTGAAAGACGGATTCATGGTCGTTAAGTGTAGAGCTTTGTTCAGCGACAATCATGGCATGCCTGAGAACACCCCTACATCGACTCAAATTCCCGTCGCAGTACCCAAACTGCCCAAATCTGACCAGAATCTGGTCTGGATCGACTGCGAAATGACGGGGCTGGACCCTGAAAAAGAACGTTTGCTGGAGATTGCGGTGATCGTGACCGACCCGCATCTGAGCGTGCGCATTGAAGGCCCCGTGCTGGTCATCCATCAAAGCGATGAGTTGCTGGGCAAAATGGATGCATGGAACCGAGGTACACATGGCAAGAGCGGTTTGATCGACAAGGTCAAATCTTCCGCTATGACCGAACTCGAGGCCCAAGAACTGATTGTGGGTTTTTTGCGTAAATACGTGCCCAAGAGCGCGTCACCCTTGTGCGGCAACACCATCAGCCAGGACAGGCGCTTTTTGGTCAAATTCATGCCCAAACTCGAAGCCTATTTGCATTACCGCAATCTGGACGTGAGTACCCTGAAAGAACTGTCTCGTCGCTGGCGACCCGAGGTGTTCAACAGCTTTAAAAAGAAACAACGTCACACCGCACTGGCGGACGTGCACGAGTCGATTGACGAGTTGATCCACTACCGGGACCAGTTCATTCGCTTGAGCTGAAGAAATCTTTCGCACTGAGTCAGAAATAATTTCAGGGAAAACCCGCATCTTCTTTTTAAACTGTGCTATAGTTCGAGGCTGCACAGAAATTCTGCGCTTCTCACATCTCCCTTCATGCTTTGACTCATTAAGAGTCACTCGTCTGGGAAGGTATTGCACCTTCCAAAACAGCACTGAGCACCGTTTGATGGTTGATGTTTTTCCAACCACTGAACGGCGCCAACCGCAGCCTTTGCGGAACGTCGTGCATGAGAATACATATGACTGACACGATTGCCGTGCAGGACGACTTGTCGCCTGCCGAAAACATTTCCATCGATTCCACGCCAGCTGCGACAGAAACAACAGCCCTTGTGACACCCGCATTGCAGATCCAAGCTGCTGCTGTCGCTTTGCTGGTTGGCGAACCTGAAACAAGCAAGCCCACTGTTGCTACCGATGCCGATGCCGAAAACGATGTTTCTGCCGAGCCAGCAGCACCCAATGGTTTTGTGCTCTTTGGTCTGGCCCCTGAATTGATTCAAGCTGTTGCCGATCTGGGCTACACCCAACCCACAGCAGTTCAAAGCCGTTGCATTCCTTTGGCCATGACGACCAAGGCCAACGCAAAAGGTCAACATTATGTGGACTTGATGGTGTCAAGCCAAACCGGCTCGGGTAAAACAGCCGCGTTTTTGCTGCCTGTTTTGCACACCTTGATTCAAGAACAAGCTGCTGCAGAAGCCCAAGAACGCGCTGATTTTGAAGCCGCTTGTGCCGAAGCCGTAGCCAAGGGCGAGCCTGCCCCTAAGCGCAAAAAACGCCAAGACCCCACCAACCCACGCAACTTCAAAGCCGCCGCGCCGGGTGCTTTGATTGTTTGCCCGACACGCGAATTGGCGCAACAGGTGGCGCATGACGCCATCGAGTTGGTCAAGCATTGTCGCGGCATGCGCATCGCCAACGTGGTTGGCGGTATCCCTTACCAGTTGCAAATTGCCAAACTTCAAAACGCCGACTTGGTGGTCGCCACGCCTGGCCGTTTGCTTGACCTGCAACGCTCGCAACAAATCAAGTTGGACAAAGTCAAGTTCTTGGTGGTTGATGAAGCCGATCGCATGCTCGACTTGGGCTTCTCTGACGACTTGGCCGACATCAATGAAATGACATTGCAGCGCCAGCAAACCATGATGTTCAGCGCCACATTCGCGCCACGCATTCAACAATTGGCCATGCGCGTGATGCACGACGGCGGCTCTTCGGTTCAGAAAATTCAGATCGACTCACCCACCGAAAAGCACAACAACATCAAGCAAAGCCTCTACTGGGCTGACAACGCGCAACACAAGCGCAAGATGCTTGACCATTGGTTACGTGATGCGTCCATTGATCAAGCCATTGTATTTGCCAGCACACAAATTGAGTGCGATGGCTTGGCCACCGACTTGCAACAAGACGGATTTTCGGCTGTCGCTTTGCACGGTGCTTTGAGCCAAGGTTTGCGTAACCGCCGTTTGATGGCTTTGCGCAATGGTCAAGTGCAGATTTTGGTCGCTACCGACGTGGCCGCTCGTGGCATTGACGTGCCCACCATCACCCACGTATTCAACTTCGGATTGCCCATGAAATCCGAAGATTACACACACCGCATTGGCCGCACGGGACGTGCAGGTCGTGACGGTCTGGCCGTGACCTTTGCCGAAGTGCGCGATCGCCGCAAGATCATGGACATCGAGTCTTACACACGCCAGCCCTTCAAAGCGGAAGTGATTGAAGGCTTGGAGCCTAAACAACGCTTTCCAGACACCCGCATGGCCGGTGGTGCCGGTCGCGGCGGTCAAGAACGCAGTTACGACCGCAATGACCGTGGCGCTCCTCGTGGTCGCCCACAAGGTAACCGCAGCTTCGGCGGTGGTGGTGGCGGCTTCGGTGGTGGTGGTTTTGGCGGCGGCGGTGACCGATTCGAAGGTCGTCCGGCACCTCGCTTTGAACAACGCTCTGAGCAGCCTCGTTTCGATGCGCGCAAAGACGGTCGCAGTGATGTGCGCTTCGAACAGCGCCCTGAAGCCGGTCGTTTTGAAAACCGTGGTGATAACCGCTTCGGTGGCGCACCTCGTCAAGAAGGTGGCCGTTTTGAAGATAGTCGCTCAGAAGGCCGATTTGAAGGTCGCGGCGACAGCCGTCCTGAAGGGCGTTTCGAGCCTCGCGGTGACAGCCGTCCTGCCCGCAGCGGCCCTGGCGAAAAGTTTGCCCGTGGTCCTAAGCCAGTGGGCGCTGGCAGCTTCAAACCCCACGCTCCCGGCGGTCACGGCGCCCCTAAGCGCAACCCCGGCGCCAAGGTCTTGAAGATCACGCGCAGCTGAAAATCAGCGCGTCAGCCTTACCGGCTGACGGTTTGATCCCCAAGCTCCGTACACGCAAGTGTCCGGAGCTTTTTAATGCCTGTAGACACTGAACTTCAAGGGTGTTGATTCGTGACGCACTGACATTAACTTCAGGCGAAAAAAAACCGCCTGGCTTGAACCGGCGGTTTTTGGAGGCTTGGGCCTGCAGGCTTTAAGCTGCTGCGACCACTTTAGCCACTTTGGCTGCGCGCTGTGGCAGCTTTTCTTTGATACGTGCCGACTTACCGCTGCGTTCACGCAGGTAGTACAACTTGGCGCGTCGAACATCGCCACGGCGTTTGACTTCAATGGCAGCGATCAAGGGACTGTAGGTCTGGAACGTACGCTCCACACCTTCGCCGTTTGAGATTTTGCGCACTGTGAAGCCACTGTTGAGGCCACGGTTGCGTTTGGCAATCACGACGCCTTCATAGGCCTGCACACGCTTGCGTGTACCTTCAACCACGTTGACGCTCACAATGACAGTGTCGCCAGGTGAGAATTCGGGAATGGTCTTGTTCAGACGCGTAATTTCTTCTTGTTCAAGGGTTTGAATCAGATTCATGTTCACTCTCCACCGATCATGTTCTCGCTACGCTAGGGGCGGCGACTGATTTGAATCGAGTTCAAAGCGCAGGTTGCCGCGGCGGACAGAGGATCGAAAAGCTTTCTATTATAGCCTTTTACAGGCCCGACTTGGGTTTTGCGGTCTCCATAGCCATCAAGAAGGCCTGATCTTGCGGGGTCAAAGCGCCTTGGTCTCTTGCTTTTTCCAGCAACTCAGGGCGCGATTGCGCAGTGAGCGCCAAACTTTGCTGGCGGCGCCATTGGGCAATTTGGGTGTGGTGCCCCGACATCAACGGCGCAGGAACGGGGTGTCCTTGCCAGATCTCGGGCCGGGTGTAATGCGGGCAATCGAGCAGGCCGTCCAAAGCGGGATTGAAACTGTCAAACCTGTGGCTGCCTTCGTCGTTTAACACGCCGGGTTGAAGCCGAGCCACAGCGTCTAGCAGCGCCATGGCGGCGATTTCACCGCCGGACAAAACAAAATCGCCCAAGCTGATTTGGCGGTCTACGAAATGGTCGATAAAACGCTGGTCAACACCCTCATAGCGCCCACACAACAAAATAGCACCCCGGCTTGCGGTCCACTCGCTCACTCCGGCATGGGTGAGCAAAGCACCCGTGGGTGAAAACAAAACCACGGGCGCTTGTGCGCCGATCTCTTCATGGCGACTGGCGCGAATGGCATTCAGGCATTGCAGTAAAGGCTCGGCCAACATGACCATGCCGGGCCCACCGCCAAAAGGTCTGTCGTCAACACGGCGGTAGTTGCCCTCGGCATGGTCCCTTGGATTCCATGAATGAACTTCAACCGCACCCGTTTCGTAAGCACGACGCGTTACGCCGATGGTGAGCAAAGGCGTGATCAACTCAGGGAACAAAGTAACGATGTCAAAGCGCATGGTTGTTTTGTGCTTGGAAATCACTCATCGGGCTGGATGACCGGCGCGTTCAATAATCCGCTTGCCAGTCGACCGTGATGCGTCGCCCTGGTAAATCGACCGCATCAATGAACGCAGCGACGAAAGGAATCATTCGCTCAGCTTCTTTGGTTTGGGTGTCGGTGTAGGTGAGCACCAACACGGTTTGCGGACCTGTGCTCAACAGTTCTTTAACCTTCCCCATGGCCTCACCTTCACGGTTAAAGACATCGAGACCGATCAGATCGACCCAGTAGTATTCGTCTTGGGCAGCCGTCGGAAAACTGGAGCGCGGGACAAACACACGGGCGCCACGCAAGGCTTCGGCAGCATTGCGATCCACGATGTCTAAACTGGTGGCGACGACGGAATCAGAATGGTCTTTGGCTTCCTTGATTTTCAGAAGCAAAGCACCCTTCCAAGGCGTAGCGGCCTTCATGGGCTTGTCCGGCGGCAAAAGGTACCAGCGTTTGGAAGAAAAAAGCGCCTCAGGAGAGGCGCTGTGAGGCAAGACTTTGAACCAGCCTTTGATGCCCCAGGCATCCGCAATGCGTCCCACTTCGATGGCGTCTGCTGGCATTTCAGCAGTCTCTAGCGTTGGGAGCATCGCTGTGCTGTGAATGATTACGCCGCCTTGGCAGCAGCCTGGCGGACCAAACGCTCAACGGTCGGGGAAGCTTGAGCGCCGACACTGCGCCAGTAAGTCAGGCGGTCCTGCACGATACGCAGGCCTTCTTCTTGACCCGAAGCTGTTGGGTTGTAAAAACCGATACGCTCGAGGAAACGACCATCGCGGCGAACGCGCTTGTCAGCCACAACAATGTTAAAAAATGGACGGGATTTAGACCCGCCACGTGCAAGACGAATGACAACCATGATTTATCCTAGGGTGGAACAGGTACTTGAAACTCAAGCACCTGTAAAATTCTTTCAGCGTTTGAGACACGCAACTGGCCACCCGGCCAGCGACACACTGAAAAGCCTTTGATTATAGCCCCGAGATTGCCCAATATGCCACTGATACGCCCCAGCTCGGACAAAGACATTGCGGCTGTCACGTCCCTTTACCGTCATCACGTCTTGCACGGCACCGGGACCTTTGAAATCACGCCCCCCACCGAAGATGACATGACAGGTCGCTGGGCCGACATCCAATCCAAAGGATTGCCCTATTTGGTGGTGGAAGAAGCCGGCCACGTTTTGGGGTTTGCTTATTGCAATTGGTTCAAACCCAGGCCCGCCTACCGATTTTCGGCCGAGGACTCTATTTATATGGCCCCACAAGCCCACAGAAAAGGCCTCGGCCGGGCATTGTTGGCCGAATTATGTGCCAGCGCCGAACGCGCGGGAGTTCGGAAATTGATCGCTGTCATTGGCGATTCAGCCAATGCGGGTTCGATCGGTTTGCACAGCGCCTTGGGCTTTCGTCATGCAGGCGCTATCGCCTCTTGCGGATGGAAATTCGACCAGTGGCTAGATATAGTCTTGATGGAAAAGCCTTTAGGGTTGGGTGCTACCCAGCCGCCGTCTTTGTAAAGCGTCTCAAGTCCTGAATAATCGGGACATATGAAAAACAAAACACTCGCCGCATGGCTGACCTTCCTGGGTGGCCCATTGGGCCTACATCGCTTTTATTTGTTTGGATTGAGTGACCTTGTTGGATGGCTATTGCCCCTGCCAACGGGCTTGGGGGTGTATGGCATTCAGCGCGCTTTGGCATTTGGCCAAGACGATGCCCTCAGCTGGATTTTGATTCCCATGATCGGCTTCACCGTGGCGGGCTGCGCCCTGAACGCCATCATTTACGGATTGAAAACACCCGAAAAATGGAACGCTCAGTTCAACCCCGAAGCCGACCCCGAGGCGAGTGCAGGCGCCACCCAATGGCCCACCATTGGGGCGATCGTTTTGTCTTTACTCATGGGCACGACGGTACTGATGTCCAGCATCGTGTTCAGCTTTCAGCGGTATTTTGAACACCAGATAGAGCAAGCCAGGCTCATCAGCCAGCCCCCTGTTCAACGATAGGTTTTCTGCTTGCGCCTCATTGGCTTTACAAATCTTTGTATGTTTCCAAAAGTTTTTTGTTTTTCGGGTGCCCTTTTTGCAGGTTTGGGTGTGGTTTTCAGCGCCGCATTTGCGCATTTACCTGCTTTCACTCAAGGCGTGCCCGTCATGGTTCAAACTGCCCTGAATCAGCAGCAGTTCCAGGCGTTGGGACTGATGCTGGTGGGGTTGGCGCTTTACCAGCGTCGCTCTTGTCCGTGGTTATTGGCTGCTGGAGGGCTTTTGATGTTGGGAATGGTCTTATTCAGTTTCAACATCTACGCCCGCCAATTGCTGGGTTTTGATGCATTCCGCGCCTTAGTACCCTGGGGCGGTGGGGCTTGGATTTTGGCTTGGCTTGTGGCGGCCATCGGCTTTACCCGCCGCTGAGCCCATCAACTGGAAGCCAAATATTTCCATGTTCAAGGGTTTTCCCTATGAGTGTGATTGAAAGGTTTGATAAGTACAAACCCTATGTTAGGTTAATATAACTCTATCGAATTTAATTTTCGATAGTTTATATAAATCAACATAAGACCGCACCATGTCCCTGATCAACACCCAAGTCCATCCTTTCAAAGCCAACGCTTTCCACAACGGCAAGTTCATCGAAGTCACCGAGCAAAGCCTCAAGGGCAAGTGGAACGTGCTGATTTTCATGCCAGCCGCTTTCACCTTCAACTGCCCCACAGAAATCGAGGACGCGGCTGACAACTATGCAGCCTTCCAAAAAGCCGGCGCCGAGGTCTACGTCGTGACCACTGACACGCAGTTCTCGCACAAAGTGTGGCACGAGACATCGCCAGCTGTGGGCAAAGCCAAGTTCCCTTTGGTCGGCGACCCCACGCACACATTGACACGCGCTTTTGGCGTGCACATCGAAGAAGAAGGCCTGGCATTGCGTGGCACCTTCATCATCAACCCTGAGTTGACGATCAAGACGGTGGAAGTCCATTCCAACGAAATCGCCCGTGACGTTTCGGAAACCCTGCGCAAGCTCACCGCTGCCCAATACACCGCCGCCAATCCCGGCCAAGTGTGCCCCGCCAAATGGAAAGAAGGCGCCAAGACTTTGGCCCCCTCCATTGACCTGGTCGGCAAGATCTAATCCTGCCAGCTGCCTTCCTGTAGGAGCTAGCCCTGCTGGCGATTGAACCCTGATCGATTGAAGGGCAAGCGCCTACAAGACCCCTGCTATGCAGGGGGTTGAGCGCAGCGCATACCGGCCACGAACCGCGCGTGCGCTGCCCTCAACCTTCCTACCAAACCCCCTTTAAAAACCGGCACCGCCACAAGCGAGGCTTCGGTTTACTGCACCCTGAAACTGGAGAAAACCATGCTCGACGACACCCTCAAAGCGCAATTGCAACATTACCTGACCTTGTTGCGCCAGCCGATCCGCCTGATCGCCTCGCTGGACGACAGCGAAACCGGCACCGACATGAAGCTATTGCTTGAGACCATCGTCAGCTTGTCCGACAAGGTCACGCTGGACACCTCGGGCAACGACAGCCGAAAGCCTTCTTTTTTGGTGGCACGAGAAGATGAATCCGAAGGCGTGCACTTTGCAGGGCTGCCGCTGGGCCACGAGTTCACCTCGCTGGTGTTGGCGCTGCTCTGGACCGGCGGACACCCACCCAAAGTCGAGCAAGATGTGATCGACAGCATCAAAGCGCTGGAGGGCGACTTCAGCTTCGAGGTCTACATGTCCCTGTCCTGCCACAACTGCCCGGACGTGGTGCAGGCCCTGTCGCTCATGGCCATCTTCAACCCCAAGGTCAAGACCGTGGTGATCGAAGGCGGCGCCTTCCAGAAAGAAGTCGAAGAGCGCCAGATCATGGCCGTGCCCATGGTGTTTTTGAACGGCAAGGTGTTTGGCTCCGGCCGCATGAGCGTGGAAGAAATTGTGGCCAAGCTCGACACGGGTGCCGCCACCCGCGATGCAGCCAAGCTCAATGCCAAAGCCCCGTTTGAAGTGTTGATCGTCGGCGGTGGCCCTGCAGGTGCAGCAGCAGCCGTGTACGCGGCACGCAAAGGCATCCGCGTGGGTGTGGCGGCTGAGCGCTTTGGCGGCCAGACCAACGACACCATGGCGATAGAGAACTACATCTCGGTGCTCGAAACCGACGGCCCCAAGTTCGCCGTTGCCCTCGAAGCGCAGGTGCGCCACTACGGCGTGGACATCATGAACCTGCAGCGCGCAGACAAATTGACTGCGGCAGGTGCGGATGGCTTGGTCCATGTGCAGATGGAAAACGGCGCCACACTCAAGTCCAAGACGGTGATCTTGTCCACAGGTGCGCGCTGGCGCAATGTCAACGTGCCCGGCGAGCAAGAATACAAAAACAAAGGCGTGGCTTACTGCCCGCATTGTGACGGCCCCTTGTTCAAAGGCAAGCGCACGGCGGTGATCGGCGGTGGCAACTCCGGCATCGAAGCGGCTATTGATTTGGCCGGCCTTGTGGAACACGTGACGGTGGTTGAATTTGCCGAACAACTCAAGGCCGACGCCGTACTGGTGAACAAGCTCAATAGCTTGGCTAACGTGACGGTGTACACCAACGCGCAGACCACCGAGATCACAGGCGACGGCAGCAAGGTCAACGGCTTGCGCTACAAAGACCGCTTAACCAGCGTCGAGCACCACGTGGAATTGGCCGGCGTGTTCGTTCAAATCGGCTTGATACCGAACACCGAGTTCTTGAAAGGCACGCTTGAACTCTCCAAATTTGGCGAAATCGTGGTCGACGCCAAAGGTCACACCAATGTGCCCGGCGTTTTTGCTGCCGGGGACTGCACCACTGTCCCGTTCAAACAGATCGTGATCGCTGCGGGGGACGGTGCCAAGGCCGCACTCAGCGCCTTTGACTACCTGATTCGCAGCTGAGTTGTTGCCGCGTTTGGACAGGGCCTGGTCTTACTTGAAGCCCACGCGGTCCAGCATTTGCTGCACCTTGACCTGGTTCATGCCCACCGCGCTGATCGGGATCAGCTCGCTTTTGAAGCTGCCACCGGTCATGGCTTTCAAAGCCGGGTTGTCCAGCTTCAAGCCTTGTACCACCGGCCATTCATTGTTGCCGTTGGCAAAGTGGTTTTGAGCCTCGGGACTGACCAAGTACTCCAGAAATTTCAACGCGTTGTCGGTGTTTTTGCTGAACCGGGCCACCGCACCGCCGGCGACGTTGATGTGCGTACCCCAACTCGATTGATTGGGAAAGACCACGCCGACCCGCTCGGCAAGGGCTTTATCAGCGGGATTGCTCGACCGCATCAAGCGCGCCAGGTAGTAAGTGTTGGTGACCGCCACGGCACACTCACCACTGGCCACGGCCTTGATCTGGTCGGTGTCGCCGCCTTTGGGCGAACGGGCCATATTCTCCACCAAGCCTTTGAGCCACAACTCGGTTTTGGCGGCCCCCAGATGTTCGGTCATGGCGCCAAACAAACTCAGGTTATAGGGGTGCGAGCCGGACCGGATACACAAACGCCCCTTGTTCTGAGGTTCTGCCAGTTTCTCGTAGGTGTCAACCTCTTGGCGCGCCACTTTGAGCTTGTCGTAGACCACCACACGGGCACGGGTGGACAAGCCAAACCAGGCGCTGCCACCAGCGTCTGTCGGCTTGGCCCGCAGTTGGGCTGGAACGGCAGAGTCCAAAATTTTGGACTGCACCGGCATGAACAGGCCGTCGACTTCGCCCTTCCACAAACGCGCCGCATCGACCAGTAAGATCACATCGGCGGGGGACGCACTGCCCTCGGATTTCAGGCGCGCCAAGATGCCGGCATCGTCAGAGTCGACGCGGTTGATCTTGATGCCAGTGGCTTTGCTGAAGTCGCTGTAGAGCGCCTCATCGGTAGGGTAATGACGTGCCGAATACAAATTCAACACGCCCACCTGGGCCATGGCCGAACCGCTCATCAAACCCCAAACAATGGCCCAAGCCCACTGACGCATAAACAACTCCCAAATGAATGTGAGTTGAATTTTACATCAAATGCGAATTATTCGCATTCGTATCCAGATGAATAAAGGCTTATTTCTCACGGCCCAGCGTTCGACTGAGCAAGATCACTGGCAATAGACCGGCCACCACCAAAGCCAAAGAAGGCAAGGCCGCCTCGCCCAAGCGCTCGTCCCGGGCTAGCTGGTAGGCCATGACCGCCAAAGTGTCGGTATTGAAAGGACGCAATACCAAGGTGGCGGGCAGTTCTTTCATCACGTCGACCAGCACCAGCAGCAGGGCCACAGCGACCGGTTTTCGCAACAAAGGGGCATGCACGGTGGTGACCAAGCGCCAGCCGGACACCCCCAGCAAGCGCGCACTTTCGTCCAGTGTGGAAGGAATACGGGCATACCCACTGCCCACCGATTGCAGCGCCACCGCCACAAAGCGCACCAGGTAGGCCCAGACCAAGCCCAACACCGTGGCCGTGAGCCAATACCCTGCCCCGCTTTGCGGCCATACAGATTGCAACCAGCCCAGTGGCAGCAACAAGCCCACCACGATCACGGCGCCTGGCACGGCATAGCCCAAACCCACCGTGCGTAACAAGCCACGCGTCAGCGCGGTGCCGCTGAAACGAGCTTGCGACGACAACCACAAAGCCAAGCCCACCGCCAGCAACGCGGTCACGCCGCCCAGCAGGATGCTGTTGAGCGACCAGTGCATAAAGCGCACCCAAGGTACATGCATGCTTTGCACGCTCTCCAAAAGGGCACGGCACAGCAGCAGCACCGGAAGAACAAAACCCAGCAGCACCGGCACGAAACACAGCCCAAACGCCAACAGCCCGTGCCAGCCCTTGAGGGTGTGGGCGCGTGCCTCGGTACTTTGCGTATTACTGCGCCCGGTGGCAAAACGCAAACGCGATTGGGCACGTTGCTCCAAACTCACCAGCACGGTCACGGCCAGCAACAGACCGGTGGCCAGTTGGGCAGCAGCAATCCGGTTGTCCATCACCAACCATGCCTTGTAAATACCCGCCGTGAAAGTTTGAACGCCAAAATAACTGGCAACGCCAAAATCGGCCAAGGTCTCCATCAATGCCAAGGCGGTCCCTGCCGCAATCGCAGGACGAGCCAATGGCAGGGCCACCGACACAATTCGACGCTGCAGCGGCGCACCCAGCAAGCGGGCCGCCTCCATCAAATGATGGGCCCGTTCGGCCATGGCCGCCCGAACCAGCAAGTACACATAGGGGTACAGCACCAAGCTGAACACGCACATGGCGCCCCAAACGCTGCGTACCTCGGGCAACAATCGGCCCTGCAGGCCAGTCCAGTCACGCAAGGTGTTTTGTGCCAGGCCGCTGTACTGCAAAAAGTCGGTGTAGGCATAGGCCACCACATAGGCGGGCATGGCCAGGGGCAGCAGCAAGGCCCACTCCAGGGTGCGCCGAAAAGGAAACTCAAACAAGGTCACCAAGGCCGCCGACACCACACCGATACTGATTACCCCCAAGCTGACGCCCACGCACAACAGCACCGAAGTGCGCACATAGTCAGGCAATACGCTCTGGCTCAAGGCCCACAAAATCTGAGCGGAAACCCCATTCCACTGCAGCCAAGACAGCAAAACGGTCAGAACGGGCATCGCCAACAAGAAGGTGACAATCCAGAGAGAAAAACGAGAAAGAGGTAGGAACAAGCGCATCATGCGGCATTGTAGGGAATGCGGCAGCCCTACAATCTACCCATGTTTTTGAATGTTGAGCGATTACAAGTGCACTACCCTGGCCGGTCTCAAGCTGCGGTCGACCAGGTCAGCCTGCACTTGAAAGCCGGTGAAATGGGGGTGTTGATCGGGCCGTCTGGCTGCGGCAAGACCACGCTGCTGCGCGCCATTGCAGGCTTGGAGCCGGTGAGCGGGGGGGAAATCCAGTTGGCCCATCAGCTCATCAGCAGCGTACATACGCAGGTGCCACCTGAAGCGCGGCGCATGGGCATGGTGTTCCAGGACTACGCCCTCTTCCCGCATTTGAATGTGCAGGACAACATCGGCTTTGGCCTGAGGCATCTGCCTAAGGCCGAAAAAAAAGCACGCATTGAAGAGGTGCTGGAGTGGGTGGCCTTGTCGGCGAATGCACGTCATTTTCCGCACGAATTGTCGGGTGGGCAACAGCAGCGCGTGGCTTTGGCTCGGGCACTGGCACCGCGGCCGCAATTGCTGCTGTTGGATGAGCCTTTTTCCAACCTCGATATTGAACTGCGCGAGCGCTTGGCGCAGGAGGTTCGGGCCATTTTGAAAGCCGCACAAACCACCGCCTTGTTTGTGACACATGATCAGATGGAAGCGTTTGCCGTCGGCGATGTGATTGGCGTCATGTCGGAAGGCCGCCTGCACCAATGGGCCGATGCCTACACCTTGTACCACCGACCTGAAACTCGATTTGTGGCAGAGTTCATTGGCCACGGCGTGTTCACCAGCGCGACGCTTTCCCGAAATGAGCGCAGTTTGGTGGTGAAAACCGCTTTGGGTGACTTAACGGATATTTCCGAAAGCACCCTGCCCAGTGCCTACCCCGATGGACACTGCGACGTATTGCTGCGCGCAGACGATATCGTGCACGACGATGACGCGCCCGTGAAGGCGCAAATTGTGCGTAAGTTGTTTCGCGGTTCCGAATTTTTGTATTCACTGCGGTTGGTAAGCGGCCAACTGCTGATGGCCCATGTGCCCAGCCACCACGACCACCATATCGGAGAATGGATTGGCATCAAAATCCAGATGGACCATGTGGTGACGTTCCCGGTTGCCAACCAAGCCCCGCCAAACTGAAGCACTCAGTCCAGCCAGTGAATGGTCTGATCCTGCACCCCCTGCAGGTCTTGCGGCAGAACAAAGTTGGGCAACACATCGGCCAAGGGGTAGAGCACAAAAGCGCGCTGCATCATGCGCGGGTGCGGCACAGTGAGCTTGGGGCTGTCGATTCGCCCAGCGCCGTAAAGCAAGATATCCAAATCAAGTGTGCGCGGGGCATTCAGATAAGGGCGCTCACGGCCAGCCAACAGTTCCATAGCCTGTAAGGCTTGAAGTAGCCCAGGCGCCGTCAAGTTTGTCTCGATGCGAACCACCGCGTTCACAAAGTCCGGGCCCTGCGATTGCCAAGGCGCGGTGCGGTAAAGACGGGAAGTGGCCATGACGGTGCAGCCAGCGATGCGCCCGATGTCGTGCAGCGACTGCAGCACAGTTCGTCGTGCATCGCCCAAGTTGGCACCCACGGCGATACAGGCGGTCACGGTCTGCCGCATGCTGGACCTTGCGCTCAGTCTTGTTCGGCAGGCGAGCTTCCGTCAGCGCCACCGGGTTTACGCCGACGGCGACGGCGTTTTTTTGCCGCGTCCGAAGAGCCAAGCTCTTCACCACCTGGTGGGCCTCCTGGATGACCCCCCTCTTGCGACCATCCTTGGTGATGTTCTGGAGCGTTCTCTTGTGCTGAATCAGTGGCTCGTTGAACGGACATCTTGGGCTGTTGCGCTGCCTCGCCCTCCGGCCTGGGTGCACGGCGTGCCAGAGGTTTCGGGCGCTCGGCCTTGGCTTGTTGCACCAAATCTTCGCGCGTGGCGTCATCGGCCATACTGAATTCTTGCCACCAATCTGCCAGCGTGATGTCGACTTCGGCCACATCAGCGCGCAGGCGCAAAAAGTCAAACGCGGCGCGGAACCGGGCTTGCTCAACCAAGCCAAATGGCGTGCTGCCCACGCGCTTTTCGAAGCGCGGCTGCATCATCCAGATCTCACGCATGTCTGCGGCCAATTTGCCGCGACCGGACACGTCACCGATGCGGGCATTGAACACCTCGTCGATAGCGTCTTGCAGCGCCGGGAAGGAATGCTCGCGACGTGTCAGCCGTTTTTCCCAGCCTTCGCGCACATCGGCCCACAACACACAGGCCAGCAAAAAGCTGGGTGCCACAGGTTTGCCCTCGCTCACGCGGCGGTCGGTGTCAGCCAAAGCCGCGTTCACAAAAGGCGACGGGGCCCTTTCTACCACCACATCGAGCAAGGGGTAAATACCTTTTTGAAGCCCCAAACCAATCAACTGTTCGATCGAAGCCAAGGCATGACCGGTCTGCAACAACTTGAGCATTTCATCAAACAATCGGCTTTGCGGCACATCGGCCAACAAAGCTTTGCAGGCCTCCAAAGGCTTGGCAGTTTTGTTTTCCAGCTTGAAGCCCAAGGGGCTGAGCTTGGCCGCAAAGCGAATGGCGCGGATGATGCGCACCGGGTCTTCGCGGTAACGGGTAGCGGGGTCGCCGATCATGCGCAATACGCGTTTCTTCACGTCTTGCATTCCGCCGTGGTAGTCGACCACGATTTGTGACTCGGGGTCGTAGTACATGGCATTGACGGTGAAGTCGCGGCGCGTGGCGTCTTCGTCTTGCGGTCCCCAGACGTTGTCGCGCAGCACACGCCCCGTGGAGTCCACAGCGTGTTTCATGCCCGCCAATTCACTCTTGCTGGTGCGCTCGTTGCCTTTGACTTGTTCGGCTGCGCTGTTGTCCAAAAAGGCACGGAAGGTCGAGACCTCGATCACCTCATGCTCGCGGCCACGGCCATACACTACGTGCACGATGCGAAACCGCCGTCCGATGATGAAGGCGCGCCGAAACAGGCTTTTGACCTGCTCGGGTGTGGCATCCGTCGCCACATCAAAATCTTTAGGCCGCAGGCCCACCAGAAGGTCCCGCACAGCGCCGCCCACCACATAAGCCGCAAAGCCAGCTTGCTGCAAAGTGCGCACCACATGGATCGCACGTTCGTCGACCCGCTCAGGGTCAATGCCGTGAACTTTAGGGCCGACCTCGACGCGCTTGCCAAAACTGGGTTTGCCGGGGGTGTCTGCGGTTTTACCCAACAGCTTTGAAATAAATTTTTTGATCATGTAAAGAGGTCGAGTATGCGCCAACCACGTTCAGTGGCCAAAGTGCGCAATCGGGGGTCGGGGTTGGTGGCCACCGGATGTGTGGCTTTTTCAAGCAAAGCCAAGTCATTGATTGAATCGGAATAAAACGTGGTTTCGACCGAATCCCAAGTCAAATGGCGTTCAGTCAGCCACTGGTTCACGCGAACTACTTTGCCCTCACGAAATGAGGGGGTGCCTTTGATCTCCCCCGTAATCCAACCAGCGGCATCACGTTCCAGCTCTACCGCAATCAACTCACTGACCCCCAGAGCCCTGACAATTGGCCGAGTGATGAACTCGTTGGTGGCCGTGACAACGATCACTTGATCACCGGCTTGGGCATGCGCACGAATCAAATCCAAAGCCTGGGGCTGAATCACCGGCAACACCACGGTTTGCATAAACTGCGCATGCGCAATTGCAGCTTCGGCCTCACCTTTCAGGCGCGTCGCCTGGGTCGAAAACCGAACATAGTCGTGGATATCGAGCGTTCCAGCTTGGTAATGGGCATAAAACTCGTCGTTTCGGCGCCTGAAATAGTCGTTGTCAGTCCAACCTATGTCGGTGGTGTATACGCCCCAAGAGTGGTCTGAATCTATCGGTAGCAGGGTGTGGTCTAGGTCAAACAGGGCCAGTTTCATTCACTCTCCAACATCAATTTAATCAGCGGTATGGTGATGGCCCGCTGGGTTTGCAAGGCGTAATGGTCTAAATTATCGAGTAACAGCATCAGGCTGCCCAAGTCGCGCGAGAACCGGTTCAGCATGAAGGCCATCACCTCGTCGCTCAAAAAAATCCCGCGCGCATCGGCCTCTTGTCGTAAAACCGAACGGCGTTCAGACTCGCTTAAAACGTGCAATGCAAATACATGGCCCCAACCCAGTCGGGTGCGCAAATCATCACGTAATTTCAAATCGGCAGGCGGTAAAGCGCCCGAAGCCAGAACCCATCGAGGCATACCTGATGCAGGTGTCAGCGCATTCACGAACCAGTTGAATGCCGAGTGTTGTTGCTCGAGGTTGTACAGGTGCACATCGTCAAATAACACCGCGGACCAAGCCTCTTCAAACAAGGGTGGATTGTGCATATTGGCGTCCAGACACCCCACCTTAAGGCCCTGCTCACGCAAAGCCTCATGAACTGCAGAGAGTAAATGGGTCTTACCGCAACCACTCTCGCCCCACAAATAAGTGGGCACAGTCGATCGGATGGTGCTGCTTGACCACAGGCTCAAATGGCTCAGGGCCGCCTCATTGGGGCCCGCAAAAAAACTGGCCAAAGTGGGCACTGTTGCCAAACCAATGTCCAACGCCAATTGCTTCATGCGGAATCGGTTCCTTGCGTCGTGACGTCCTGGTTTGCCGGCTTATAAAGATCGCTTCGTAAATAGCCTTCACGCAGGCGGCGCAGCGCCACCAACAAGACCGCACTGGCAGGCAAGGCAATCAATACCCCCACAAAACCCAGTAACTGCCCGAAAGCGAGCAAAGAAAAAATCACGGCCAAGGGGTGCAAACCTATGCGCTCGCCGACCAAGCGGGGCGTCAAGAAGAAACTCTCGATCAATTGACCCATGCCAAACACGACACCGACCATGACCAGCGCTTTGAAAGAAACGAATTGCAATAAACCTGCAAGCAAGGCCAACAGCAAGCCCAGGCCAAATCCCAGGTAAGGAACAAAAACCGCCAGGCCCGTGAACACGCCGATAGGCAATGCCAACTCCAAACCGAACAAAGCCAGAGCGATGGCGTAATAAACGGCCAAAGCAAACATCACCAACAATTGACCTCGCAGGTACTGACCCAAAACCTCATCGCACTCATGCATGAACGCGTCAAAACGGGGACGCACAGCGGGTGGAATCAACTCCAACACCAAAGCCACCAACCGATCCCAGTCGCTCAACACATAAAACAGGGCCACAGGAATCAAGACGGCATTGCCTATTACAGCCATGGCCACACTGCCACCCAATTTCAAAGAAGACAGTGCTGAGTCCAACAGATCCTCGCGATTGGCACTGAGGTATTTGACAATTTGCACTTTCAGGCTGCCCATGTCCAGCGACAGGTTCAAACCCATTTGGGTTAACCAAGGATTGAGGGTGTTTTGCAAACGATCAATCAATCCTGGCAGTTGCTGCTGGATCAGCGGCAATTCACGCGCCAAGATAGGCACCAGGAGCAGCGCCACCCCCAACAGGGACAACAGGGCCATTAATTCCACCAGCACCACGGACACCACTTTAGGCACCCGTGGCCCGAATTGCATTTGCAGTTTTCGAACCAAGGGTTGCAGTGCATACGCAAAAATCGCAGCCACTACAAAGGGCGCTAAAACTGGTGCAAGCAGCCAGACCACCAAGGCCACGGCCAAGGCCACAGCAGTCCATGCAGCCACGCGTTGGGGAGTCAAAGTTAAGGGCAGGCGCAAAGCCATTTCATCCTTTCGGAATTGATTGAAAAATCACCGATCAGGGGGAACCCTTAAAATCAGTACTTGATTTTAATCTGCCCGCTTGAAGCGGGGCCTCTTAATTTACATCTGTTCGCCCCATCGGGGCCTCCTAAATGAGCCAAACACCCCTTTCCTACAAAGACGCCGGCGTTGACATTGTTGCCGGCGACACCCTGGTCGAGCGCATCAAACCCTTGGCTAAAAAGACCATGCGCGAAGGCGTGCTGGCCGGTATCGGCGGTTTTGGCGCCCTTTTTGAAGTGCCCAAGCGCTACAAAGAACCCGTCTTGGTCAGCGGCACTGACGGCGTGGGTACCAAGCTCAAACTGGCGTTTGAATGGAACATGCATGACACCGTAGGTATCGACTTGGTGGCCATGAGCGTCAACGACGTGCTGGTTCAAGGCGCAGAACCCTTGTTCTTTCTCGACTATTTTGCCTGCGGCAAACTGGACGTGGACACTGCTGCTGCCGTCATAGGCGGTATTGCCAAAGCTTGCGAGTTGTCAGGCTGCGCCCTGATCGGTGGCGAAACGGCTGAAATGCCTGGCATGTACCCTTCAGGTGAATACGATCTCGCCGGATTTGCGGTCGGTGCTGTTGAAAAATCCAAAATCCTCACGGGCCAAAACGTCAAGGCAGGTGACGTGGTCTTGGGCTTGGCGTCGTCTGGCGCGCATTCCAACGGCTTCAGCCTAGTGCGCAAATGCATTGAGCGCGCTGGCAGCAATGCACCCGACACACTGGATGGCAAACCCTTCAAACAAGCCCTGATGGAGCCCACCCGCCTTTACGTGCTGAACGTGCTGGCCGCGCTGGCTGCCCACCCCATCAAGGCACTGGCCCACATCACCGGTGGTGGTCTGCTCGAAAACATTCCCCGCGTTTTGCCCGAAGGCCTGGCCGCGCACCTGCACAAAGGCAGTTGGCCGCAAAGTGAACTGTTTGCCTGGCTGCAAAAGACCGCCGGTATTGACGACATGGAGATGAACCGCACCTTCAACAATGGCATCGGCATGGTGGTGGTGATTGATGCGGCGCAAGCCAGCACTTGCGCGGCCACACTGGAAGCTGCAGGTGAGAAGGTTTACACGATTGGCACGATTGCGCCACAAGGTTCAGGCGCCCAGGTGCTGGTCGCGTAACACGCAAAAAGGTCGCTCAGCGGTCCTTTAACTCAGCCAAACGGTCTGACAGATAGCCCACGTCAATGGCCGTCTTTTCGTTCGCCAGGTAACGTGAGAGGTCCTCAATTGCCTTGTCTGTTTGACCCATTTTGGCGTGCTGTAAACCCCGGTCCCGCCACTCATGCCAGGCCTCAGGCAGCAAAATCACCAAACGGTCCATGACAGCGATCAGCCGTAAATCGTCATCTTGGCTGTTGAAAATTTCTTTCAAGTTGTGCAACATGCGCGCCAGTAAGTCGCGCGGTGGGCACGCCTGCAAGTGCAAACCCAAAGGCGCATCGCCGTCTTCCAGCACTGAATCAAAACGGCGAAATGGGGCCAATCTTTCAGCCAAAGTATCCAAGCCCAATGACTCGCCATTCAAGGGGTCGAGCACCACCAGGCCCTCGTCAAGGGTCACTTTGACCAAAAAATGGCCAGGAAAAGATACGCCTTGTGCCTCTAAACCCAAGCCACGGGCCAACTCCAGCCAAATAACGGCGAGCGAAATCGGAATGCCTTTGCGTGTCCGCAAGACTTCGGACAAATAACTGTTTTCAGGTGCGTAATAGTCGTTGGTATTGCCACCGAAACCCAAATCTCCGTAAAAGAATTGCGTCAACATGGCCAAACAACTCAAGCCATCAGCTCCGTCGGGAATCCGCCTTTGTAAACGGGCCAGCAAACGGTCCACATCAGCCAGAATTTGCTGCACATCCAATCCAGCTTCTTCATCTTGACCCAGGCTGGCCGCAGCCTCCAACAAGGGAAAATCCGAGTCGCTTTGAACCAGGCTTTCAAAATAAGCCAAAGGCGTTGTGGGATGGTATTGAAAATTCATACGCGGCACATCATCGCTTTAAAAACTGTCGCCACTGCAGTCCGGTTGCCCACAGGGTGCCCCAATAGATCAAGGCCGCGCCCAGCAGAACCATGGCCAAATAGCCTACCCTTAAACCGCTTTGACTGCGCAAAGCTACCCAAGGCAGCGCCTGATTGGCCCAATACAAAAAACCCGCCAGCAAACCACACCCCAGCCCCACTTGGAGCGAGAATTTTCGCCAACCCGGCTCGGGTTGGTAAGTACCGCGCTGACGCAAACCAATGAACAGCCAGAGGGCATTGACCATGGCCCCCAAGCCAATGGACAAGGCCAGACCGGCGTGTGCAAGCCAAGGCACAAACGCCCAGTTCAGCAACTGCGTCAGGCACAACACCACCATCGCGATGCGCACCGGGGTTTTGATATCTTGATTGGCATAAAAACCCGGCGCCAACACTTTAATGGCCACCAAGCCCAGCAGGCCGCAGCCGTAGCCCATCAAAGCCATTGTGGTTTGCTGAACATCTCGGTCTGTAAAAGCCCCATAGTGGTACAGCACCGCAACCAAAGGCTGCGAAAACAACAACAACGCCGCCGCACACGGCAAAGTAAACAGCAACACCAAACGCAAGCCCCAATCGAGCATCGCCGAATAACGCGCCTTATCACCCGTGGCGCTGGCTGCCGCCAACTGCGGCATCAACACCACACCCAACGCGACGCCCAACAGGGCCGTCGGGAACTCCATCAAACGGTCAGCATAGGTCAACCAGCTGACGCTGCCCGGGGTGAGGTGCGACGCGATCTGGGTATTGATGAGCAAGGAAATTTGCGCGACACCCACACCAAACAGAGCTGGCCCCATCAGTTTGGCAATTTGACGGGTGGCTGGATCGACCCATGCGGACCGCAAGCGGCGCCATGTCAATCCGATGGAAGGTAAAAGTCCTAAGCGGTGCAGTGCCGGAATTTGCAAGGACAACTGCAGAAGCCCACCCAACATGACACCCGCAGGCAAAGCAAATACGGGCTCCACACCCTGCGTTTTCAGCCAAGGCGCGCCCAACCATGCGGCAAAGATCACGCACACATTCAACAGCACCGGCGTGGCGGCAGGGATGGCAAAGTGCTTCCAAGTGTTCAAAATGCCGGCCGACAAAGCTACCATGGACATGAAGCCAATGTAGGGAAACATCCAGCGCGTCATCTGAACAGCAGCGTCATACCCACGCGGGTCTTGCTGCAACCCACTGGCCATCGCCCAGACCAACCACGGTGCCAGCAGGACGCCCAGCACGCTGACCACGACCAAGACCCAAGCCAAGGCGGTGGCCACATGGTCAATCACCAACCGCGTGGCTTGCTCACCCTGCTGCGCTTTGCAGGCCGCCAGAACCGGTACAAAGGCTTGACTGAACGCCCCTTCGGCAAACAGGCGGCGAAACAAATTGGGAATGCGAAACGCCACATTGAAAGCGTCGGTCAAAGCACTGGCACCGAACAAGGATGCGACAAGCAGCTCGCGCACCAGACCGGTCACGCGAGAAGCCAAAGTCAGCAGGGAAACGGTAGAGGCAGATTTAAAGAGACTCACGGGACTGAGTGTAGCCTCAGCCATGCAACCTGAGTGTCCTGCCCGGCTGTTTTGGGTTCGGTACTTGAATTCTGTTATACTCGTGGGCTTTGCTGGCAACATCCTCAGACACTAGGAATATATACAATGGCATCTGGAAAACCCAAGAAAAAGAACCCGCGCCTGGCGTCGGGCCGTAAACGCGTCCGTCAGGACGTCAAAATCAACGCCGCCAACACTTCTTTGCGTTCCAAATACCGTACCGCGGTGAAGAACGTTGAGAAAGCTGTTCTGGCGGGTGACAAAACCAAAGCGACTGAACTGTTTGCCAAAATGCAAGCCGTTGTGGACACGATTGCCGACAAAGGGATCTTCCACAAAAACAAGGCAGCTCGCGATAAGAGCCGCCTGTCGACCAAGGTCAAGACCTTGGCGCTCGCCTGATCATCTGATCACCAGCCCGGCCGGTCCTGTTGACACAAGATTGGCCGCCGTTTGAAACGGGTGCGCTGCCAGCAAAGAAAAGCAAAAAGCCGTCGCAAGACGGCTTTTTTGTTTGAAGAGCAGTCCTGCCCAAAACAAGCCCGCACCCGTCCAAACATGTTTGAGTGGTATCGGAGTCATGGACATTACCTTCGCTATGGTGCCGAGTGGCATGACAAAATTTGTTCTTCTGCAACGCATTCAAGCCAAAGAACTGCCAATGGAGTGACGGTGCGAAGTCAGTAGCATTACGTGTGTCCATGGTTTGCATACTTCATAAATATTGGCTCATGCAATGAACTGTGTGATCCATTTTTCAGTGGTGAAATTACCACATGATCGAACATAGTCTATTTGAAGATCCCGATCGCGCTCGTATTCACGATGCCAACCAATGAGTGAGTTTTTTGTCAGCTAAGCCAACTGGCGGATGTCAGCACCAAGGCGCTTTCCGAGTTTGATGTCAAGCTTTACTGCACGAATTCGTTCTCGATATGAAAACATGAGCTACCTCCTGGTAGTCCAAGTTACAGTCCACACCCCCCCAAAGGGTCAGCATAGTCTCATTAGAAATTTGATTTAAATTTCTTAAATTATCTGTTGTAGACCCAATCTCGCAAAGCCAATGAGATGACAGGCACATAACTGATCAGCATCAAACAGGTCAAGATGACGCAGATAAATGGAATCAAGTCCTTGATGATGCGGTCTAAAGAAATTCTGGCCACCGTACAGGCTGCAAACAAGTTCACACCAAACGGCGGTGTGATCATGCCCAGTGCCAAGTTCACCACCATGACCATGCCAAAGTGCACAGGGTCGATGCCGAAGTGAATGGCCACGGGCACCAAGATGGGTGCCAAAACAATGATGGCAGCGCCAGTTTCGATGAACATGCCAATGACAAACAAAGCGGCATTGACACCCAACAAAAAGTAGGCAGGTGATTGCAGAATTTCTTGCAGCCAAGCGCCAATGGCGCCGGGAACACCAGCACGCGTAATTAGGAAAGCAAACATGCCCGCATTGGCAATGATGAACATGATCACGGCGCTGGAGATCACTGATTTGCGCAAAATGGTGTAGATATCTTTGAAACTAATTTCGCGGTAAATCAGTGTGCCAACGATGAACGAGTAAAGCACCGCGACAGCAGCTGCTTCAGTGGGCGTGAAAATGCCGCCATAAATGCCGCCCAGCACAATGAATGGCATAAGCAAGGCCCAGCCAGCTTGGTAAGTGGCTTTGCCGAAGCTCAGGCGGCCATCGCCGTCGTTTTTGCCCCAGCCCATGTATTTGGAATAGGCCCAAACAAACAGCATCAGCGCCGCACCAATCAGCAAGCCTGGCCCTACGCCTGCAATGAAGAGCTCACCAATAGAGACTTCAGCAGCGACACCAAAAAGAATCATGGGAATCGATGGCGGAATAATCACACCCAATTCTGCGGCAGTGGCTTGCAGGGCTGTTGCCCAGGGGCGTGGGTAGCCGTGCTTGATCAGGGCTGGAATGAGGACAGCACCGATGGCAAAGGTGGTGGCCACCGACGAGCCCGAGACGGCCGCAAAAATCATGCACGTCAAGACGCAGGTCATGGGCAGGCCACCTTGGATGCCGCCCAAAATACTTTTAGAAAATTCGACGAGCCGTTTGGAAATGCCACCCGTTTCCATGAGGTTGCCCGCC